>Ga0207433_10003580_pt1 | contig 29721 bp, 34 predicted proteins | sample YelNatPaOPGAMG01_FD_187559 | JGI IMG/M metagenome (GOLD analysis project Ga0207433, IMG submission 187559) | Hot spring thermophilic microbial communities from Obsidian Pool, Yellowstone National Park, USA - OP-RAMG-01 (SPAdes) (version 3) | ecosystem: Environmental > Aquatic > Thermal springs... | reverse complement strand
TCTTCCACCTGATTCAGCCACGGTTCAGGCTGGGTCGGCCCGATGACGGCTTTGTCTCCCGTCGTGGGATTGGTACTGTCCTGAACAGGCGCGGCGTTGACAGTTTGCCAGTCATTTGGGCCGACGGTCTGCCAGTCGTTCGGGTCTACGGTCTGCCAGTCGTTCGGAGTTACTGGCTTTTTGGCTGCCCGGGGTGCCATGTCCTACCTCCATCCGTCGAATATCTGTACTGTCCGGTGCTTGGCGAGTGCTGAACTATGGGAGCTTCGCTTCTCCGCGTTTCTCCGTAACCACGCTGAGCTTCTTCGGCTGTCTTGGCGTGCTCGAGCACCCCAGTCAGGTATCCCTTGAGGGCGTCCGGAGTCATGCGGGTGTTCAGGAAGCCGTTGAAATGCTGGGCGTATCGAGCGCTATGGTACCCGTACATGCGGCCCAGCATCGGGCCTACCGCGTCCAATGTTGCCTGAAGCTTGGCAGCCGCGCTATTGGGATCGCCGATCTTTCGCAGCAAAAAGTCCTGAACTCTTCCGCTCCCTATGCCGACGGCCCCTTCCTTTTGCGCTTCGAGGAGAGCTGGCAGGATGTTTTGCTTGATCATGGCCTGAAGCGTTTGCGCTCCCTGTGCGGAGGTCCGTATCGCGGCTGTCGGGGCCTCGGGCATCTCTGTTCCGATGGGGTTCCCGGTTTCCGGCGAAAGCGGCTGACCTTCAGGAACGCCGGAAAGACTGAGGGCTTGCCGAGGCGTAAGATGGATACCGGCCTCGCCAAAAGCCTGCACCGCCATTTGCGCGGCTGCCGGAATCATTGCCGGATTGAGTGTGTATGCTGTTCTCATCGCCTCAATGGCGGTCCAGGGAGTAAGCTCCCCCCCGTGGCCGCTCCTGGATGGAAAAGAGTGCATAAACTTTTGGAAGGCCTCAAAGCTCTGGGGATTCTTCGACCATGCGGCAAATGCGCTGTGGTCAGGTGCTTCCTTTTGAGCAATTGTGGTCGAATCCGGCAGGTCGCTCTGACGCAGGTTGCCTTCTGAACTTACCTCAATAAGCTTCCCCGGCAATGTCTGAAGTATCTGGCCGTCGCCTCCCAATAGCGGCTTCCACGTCTCAGGCTTCGCGTTCTTCGCGGTAGGATTGGCTTTCGCTGCGGCGCTCTCAAGACGGGCCTCCGCGTTCCCGGTGTCCGCTTGCCCTTGGGCCGCCTGGAGTCCTTCTTCCGACTCCAGCTTGCTAAGGCCTTGAATCTGATCCGCAAGCTGCTGTTCCTGGTAAGCACGCCTGCCCGGGCCTCCCGTGACCACGCTCAGGGCATGCAGCAGCTTGCCAGCCATCCCCGGATGGTTATTCGGAGAGCCGTAGGGGTTATCGTCCTTCTGCTGAAGGGCCATCAAATGATCTTCCAGGCGTGCTTGCTGCCCCGGCAACGAGGCTGGACTGTTCACCCTTGGGGCGGCCATCGTAGTTACAGGGGGAGGGGAAGCCTGAGACATCGATGGCGGCAAAGCTGGAAGCTGAGGCGGCTTCGCGGTGATTGGGACCGTCAAAGCGACATGAGGGTCAATCTTCGGGGCCGCCATCAACCTTAAAACATCTTCCGGGTTTTGAGACGCCGGCTGCATCATCCCCCCCACCCTGTCAATCCAGGAACTCCGGCCAGCGTCTTTCCAACCGAATTTATGGCTCCTAATCCACGCGCCAATGAAGAGGCCCAGTCGCCGGTGCCGTAAGCTCGGGTGGCCGCGTTTATGTCCTGAGGAACCAGCCCCATGGCCCTAAGCTGGGCGTTCTGGTCCATGCCTTGCTCACCCATCAGGCCGCGCGCGGCAGCCTGCTGCTGCTGCTGCTGCAAATTGGCGTTATTGGCCGCGATGTGCTCAGAGTTCCCCGCCAAGGTACGGCCTTTTTCCCTCGCCGCCGCATCCAATGCACCGGAGAACCCGCCTGAATTTCGGTTCCGGGCCGAGGCAAGGTCCGCCATCGTCGCAATGCCGCTGGTCGCGCCCCCGGCACCAGCCTCAGACGCTCCTAGCTGTGCGCCAATCTGCTGCTGCGTAAAGCCTTGAGGATTATTAAGTTCGCGGGTCAGAAAAGGCATCAGTTGGGAACTGGCCGTGGCGGCGTTGGTTCCGTATCCGGCCCCGACGTTACTGGCTGTGGTGGCTGCGTTAAGTGCTTGGCTGTATCCCGGACCGCCTAAACCGAACATGCGCCTTCTCCTGCGCTAGTCCGCCCACCGCACGTTGTTATCATAGCAAACATTATTGCCTCTCCTGAACTTTTCCGAATCCCCACCCTATTTGCGATCCGCTATTTGACGCAGTTCCTGATCCGGTAGAAGGATTCCATGTAAGCCGGGTCGTTCCTGTCGTAACAATCGGACTAGGCCTCGTCCCTCCATAGGCCACGGGAACGGACGGATCGGACCCAACATACTGGCAAAAACCCCGTGCATACCAGCTCTGGGGTGCCCCGCTTGAGTCGAGTGGGGCCAGATGGATAGGGTCCCGGGTCCGCGAAGTCCCAAAGTGAATAGGGTGCGCTCCGATAAAATTAGGATTCGTGGCCACCTCTACGAAATAGTGGATTCCCTGCCTGATCGGAGCGTTATGGTTGACGGTGATGTGAGCAAATTCGCCTCCTACCGTCACGTTCAATCCGTTGATCGGAGGGGGGGCGGTCAGCCGACCCACCGCGCTGGACCCAACATTGTCGGCCAGCGTATTGACCGCATCGATGATCTTTTGGACGAGCGTGCCCTTGACCCCCTCCTCCTGCACCCACTTCGTGAGGGCGCGGCCTCCGGTAAGGATTCCCTTCTTGCTACTCATCCGTTCATCCCTCGGTGAGGCGCATTCTTGTCCATTTCGCCATCAAGCATAATGCCTCCGATTTCAGCGTATCCGCCAGACCCAACCGAGGAAATCTCCACAAACAGACGCTGGCCGCCTATCTCAAGGGGACACTCCCAATCGTTTTGCTGAGGAAATGAGAGCGTGGCTTGCGGCGCGGTGTAGGTGTTCCGGGGAAGCGCGCCGAGGCTGTTGGAATAGAACTTGATGGCAACCTTCCCTGTTCCCTCCAGCAACGCTGCGAAGTAATACCACACTTTGCGCAAGGCACCCAATCCAGGAATCTGCTGCCCCTGCTTGGCTTTCGTGAAGCCATAGGTGGTGTAGAGCCAGTTGATCGGTGCGCCGTCATCGGTGTTCTGGCCGCCCGAGGCAGCCCCATTCACCAGTTGGTAAATTTTGCTGGTCGCAGTCCCGTTGCAGAGGAATAGAGGCTGCGTCGCTCCATCGGCCCTGGTAATGAACTCAGCTACGGGGCATACAATCTGCCATAGCGACCATTTTCTCCTCATGTCGATGTCTTTCAAGTCGCCAAAGATCGTCGTATGCAGGGCCACGGCCTCCTCGATTTCAGGTGCTGTCGGGCAGCCCGTAAAGTTGCCCATCAGTATCACATTCGGAGATGTAGGAGTGGCCGGGGCGGCGTTTGGCAGCCAGAAGTTTGGAAGAATCATCGGAAGGCCGACATACAGCCTCCTCTCGCGGGTGGAGAAACGACACCAGATCGTCTCTGCCGCATCCCAGTTGACCGCCTCAAGGAGGCTCCCATTCGTTCCACTGGATTGCAACTCGCGCGTGATAGGAACCGGCTTTCCTCCATCAAAGAGATAGATTCCGGGACGGTTTACCGAGATCTCAAACTCTTCGTCCGCATAGTAGGCGTTCGGCCCAATTGCTCCAACCCCTTGCGATGCCAGCGCTACCCGCCAGTTGTTTGGCTCATAGTTGGGAGAATCCTGGGTAACGCACCTTGAACGTGTCTTTTCGATATAAAGCTGTTCGAGGAGTTGGAACGATCCCTGCGCGGCCTGTGGGTTGTCATCGCCGCACCCTAGCTGCCCCGTTACCGCATCGACTGCTTCAAAGTTCCCCGCGTAGCTGGTCCAGATCGTCGTGGTTTCCGAAGGATCATTCGTGGGGAAAACCTCCAGCCTGTCAATCTGCGCGCCGTTCCCAGGGGTAAACGAGATGATCTCAATTGCCAGCTGAAGATTGCTGGCAATGACCGGGAGCGCCCCCAATATCTCCGCAGTCTGGATGGTAAACCCGCCCTGATTCAAGGTGAATGTGGCCCCTCCCACCTCCGGCCCGAATCCGGTTGGGGTGTGTGGAAGAATGGAAATTCGTACCTGCTGACCATCCGCATTGAGCGCACGCCCCTTGAGCCTGACGGAATAAGCTGTGTTTGGCTGGAGGATGTTCACTCCATAGAAGTCCTGATAGGCTGTCTGGTAAAGGACCACCGTGTTTGCCATGGTAGACGCGCCCGTATTCAGCAATTGCAGGCTGTTCCCGAAGTCGGCGGAGGCCACGAGCTGCATACTCAGACCGGCGATGGTCCCCGTATTCGACCATCCAAGCGGCTGGGGTGCATAGCCTGGCAGATATCCCCCGTCAAACGACAGATTCACAAAGTTCTGCACCTTCTTCTGGCAAAGTCCGTAAAGCATCCGGTTGGCATATTGGGCCATCCATACCGGACTGCCTATCTCGATCAGATTGAAGTAGTCGTTGCCGGGGACGTCGATTTCCTCCGACGCCAGAAGGACGGAATCGGGGAAAGTAAATACGGCCGAAGTCGTAACGTTGTCAGGAACAATCAACGCGCTGGCCGTGTAGGAGACACCAGACACCGTGTAGGTAACGGGCGTGTCGTAGGTATAGAAGCTTCCGCCGGGCACGCCGTTCTGACCGCTCTCGGTAAACGTGATACCTCGGGCCACGACGTTGGGAGGGCCAATCGGAATCAGCGTGGCGGAAATGCTCTCCGTGTTGGCCGGGACCGTGAATGTGACGGGATTTGCAGGCCTTGTTACCGCCCCATTGCGCGTGATAAAGAACACGCTGCCCTGCTTCACGCCCTCCGTCATAAATGTGTATGAGGACGCACTGAATGTCAGCGAGCCGCCAACGCTGGTATTGCCAAAAATGGGATCGGTGGAAGTTCCCACATCCGCTGCCCCGGGGTCGAAGGCGAACTGTGTTCCGGCTGTGACTCCCTGCCCGGATTCAGCTGCAGACGCGGCATCGGGAGCGGATACGTTGATAGTGAAGGTCCCGGTGGCCCCCCCGGTCGATGAGACAATAAGAAGGTCCGCGCCGTTCAGCGCTCCATCGTCGTTCAGGGTCCCCGTTATCGTTACCAACTGGCCCGCAGCGGGGGCCACGCCGGAAACAAGCGTGTAGCCGTAAGTCGCGACTCCAGAAGCCACCGAAGTCTGACCGATGCTTACCGCACCCGAATTGAGCGTCTGCGTAATGCCCCACGTCGAGTTCCATGCCGCAGGCGTAGCTCCGGTGACCACGATCTGGTTTCCAACAGCCAATCCAGGAATTGGCGCGGAAGCCGTCAGCGTGGCCAGGGAGCGCTGGTAAGTGGCGGTGTAGGTAGAGTGTCCAGACCCCTGGTAATACTGATAGGCGGAGGTCGGGAGCGTATAGGTGTAGTAGTAGAACGCACGCGGTTGCCCCGGAGGGGATGCAAGCCCGACCGACGTGACCTGGACCACGTAAGGGCCATTTGTAGGAATCCCGGTGCCGGTAAACTCCATGTACAGATATACGGCGTTGCCTGAATTGAAGGCATTCACGAGATCGGTGTCCGGTCCCGCAAGGGTGGAATCGGAATAGTAGACGGTGACATTGTTTCCCGCCGATGTGTTCCCTGGCCCCGCCGATTGCAGAAAATAGCTGTAGCCACGGACCTGTTGCGCTGGCTGTGTAATCGAGGTAATGCCGAACACGTCCGTCCCGGCCTGCTGTGGGGTAAATACGGGGGCCGCTCCCGGACCGACCTGAGTAATCCTGTCGGCCCATTGCCCATTGTACTGCATGGGCTGGCTGGTTCCCTGTTTCAGGTCGGAAAACGCCATGTACGCTACCCCATTTGCGTCCAGCCCCTTCATGTAACTGCCGGGAACTACAGAAGGGATCAGCGATGCACGCGAAAGGATGTTGGGAGCGTTGTAGACATCCTCCGACCAGAGAAGGCCAAGCGCATCAAGAGCAATGGTTGTCAGGTCGTTTGAATTGAGGTTGGCGTTGAAGATACCGTTGAAGTTTGCGCTCGCTTCGCTGCCATAGATGGTGACTTGGCACGAGTCCAGGGCTATCGTAGCAGCGCCGGCGGAGACGACCCAGATATCGACCCCGAAGGCCGTATCATCGACGCTTGCGTAGTTCCACGCCAAGCCCCAGGAATCGTTCGGGCCTCCCATCGGGACGGTGCCGTTGGTCGTGGGAAGCACTGCGGAATGAATTGTCCCTACCGCGACCCCATTTTGCAGGAGCTGGGCATACACTGTTGCGCTCGGGGCGTAGCCCTTCACCGTAACTTCAATGCCGCTTACGTTTGAAGTCGATGGAACGGTCAAATTGAAATTCGTGATCCGAAGGGTATCGGTGGTCAGCGCAGAGATAACAGTCGAAGTAGTAAACGAGCCGTCCGCAGCCAGGATGTTGTCAGGAAATTCCCACGGGTTACCCTCTGTCGGCACGCTGGCGGCAATTCCGCCATTATTGGGACCGAAGAATGTCGCACTGTAGGAGTAGACGTTCTGCTGGCCCGGGCGTTGCACAACTCGGCCTGTGACGAAATCCGTATCATAGGTGCGCGGACTTGCCCCTTCCGGTAATTCCTCGGGCCTTGTCGTAGAAACAAGGCCCGAAAGATTTTCGAGTACAACGGGTTGACCGGGCATCTGTCACGCTTTCTGGAACTTCGCCTCATATCGGATAACGTCGCCGAGGACTGCTGCTGGGTAAGCTCCAGCGGCCAGGTTGGCCAAAGGATCGCTCTCCGCCGCTCCCTGGACCTTAACGTAGAGAACTCCAGTGGTCCGCGAGTACTGATAGACGTACCCGGATGCAAGCTCCGACCAGAACTTCACCGAGTAAGGCTGGGGAGGGTTGATCCCTGAGAAGGTGCCCGTCCCGGTGGCACCGGTTGCTGTAGAAGCAAAAGTGAAAGCCGAGCCGGTAGACTGAATCACGGTGTAAGTGTTTCCGCTGATTTCCGTTCCAATGCCGGACGCCGTGGATGTTACGACCACCTGTGCTCCGGGAAGGAGCGTATTGGAGGCCGTGACCGTAACGATTCCGCCCGATGCCGAGAGGGCCGTAACCTGGCCGGTCACGGCGGCGTTTGACTTCTGAAGCGGGTACACATTGGAATTCGCTGTCACGGCCAGCCCCACTTCGCCCGTTCCCGACCCTGTGGCGGAAGAAAGGAAGGTGAACGCGGTTGGGGTAGCACTGGCCACTGTTACCACAACGCCGTTCAGAAGCAGCCCGAGAGCGGTTGTGTTGCCCACAAAAGTTACAGCCTGTCCTACGATGAAGTTGTTATTGGCCGTGGCTGTCACGGTCCCGCCGCTAGCGGAAAAAGCCGTTACCAGCGCGGTTGCGTTGCCATGCGTGCCGTCCCCGACATGGTTGACCTCGTTATAGCCCACGCCGGTAATGACGTTGCTCCAATTCAAAGGCTCGCCGGACGCCACAGCCGAGCCAGCCAACGCAACAGAGCCGGACCATGTGTCCGCCTGACTGCCGATGTCCCGTCCACCTGGAAACGGATCGAGTAGAAGTTGATTTGCCATTTGGATTCGGCCTCCTCGACCGAGTATTAAGGTTGTGGTGCTCCTCGCACGGTTGATTATTGGCCGAAATTCAGGACGGGAGGGACTTCCGATCCGTACCCCTTAGTCAAGTAATTTGTGCCCTGCTTCTGGTGAATGTGCTGATTCAAAAAGTCGTTGGTTGCGCTTTTCTCTTCCTGCAACGCGATTTCATACATCGATCCGCCCTGGCGGCGCGCATACATGCGCCCAATCTTCCTTGCAATCGACTCTTCGCAATCCTTGATAGGCAGGTAAAGCTCCGCCGGGTTGATGTTCGCCACAAACTGCGTGGTGAGCATCATCAAATAGCGGATGCGAAGGTCGCGAGTATCAAGCGATCCAGGTGTCCACACCATGTCCCCGCGCCATTCCCAGCGTCCCCACCCCTGCCCTTGATAAAGGCCAGCCATTCCGTCAGAAGGCTGGCCCATATCGACGAAGACGTCGTTCGATGCGGACCTCCTTTCCCAGCACCGGATTACCTGAAAAACGTCGCTGGGAAGCGCATAGGAGGCGTGCCACTCGGTCCCGTCGTAGTATCCATTGGTGCCGATCCCCACCTGCACCGAAGGATCGGCCACCGCCAGTCCTTGGGGGCCGTTGATGGGCGGAATGTTCGCGATTATGTAGTTGTCCCGGATGAGCATGGGAGCGTTTTGGAGGCGTAGCTGGCGCGACAGCTCCCGCACTGCGGAGTTGAAGAAGTTTGCCATCGTTACGCTGATATTCATGTTGTCAATGAGAATTTGCCCCTCGCCAACCGTGTCCGTGGCCCCGGGCATATCATCGCGAACGTCCGAACGGACCAGATTTGTAATGGTCTGGATCGTGGGGAAGCTCGAAACATCTACCAGCGTTGTAGGCATCACCCTTCCTTGCTTCCGGGCCTTGAGGGAACTTAATTGAGGGCGGTCGTTGGGAACCCTCTCAGCCCGGAACTTTTGCTTAGGCCTCTTGCGCCTCGGCGATCTTCGCCAGCAGCGTTTCCACCGACCAGCGGGCATCTACGTCAATACCCATGGCGTTGGCCTTCGCCTGCAATTCCACCTTCGTCGGTTGCGCAGCCTGTTTAGTTTCTTTCCACCATTGCTTCGGTTCGGGAACGTCTTCCTTCTTTACCGCGCCAGCCAGCCATGCGCGCTCCCAATCGAGTACGCAAACGCGCCCATTGTCGTAATGGAACCCAACTCCCTGCGGAATCTTCGCTCCGCAGTTGGGGCAATCCGTCTTTGCCTTCGGCTGAAGGTGCCACGTTGTTTCGATCCCAAAATAGTCGGCGGCCATGCGGTGATCTTCGGTAAGAAGCTCGTACAGCTTATCGGGCCTCGACTTGGCGATCTTGTCGCCGTCCTCAAGGAGCGCACGGTAGTAGGCCTCACGCTTCGCCTCCGCCTTGCGAAGTTCCTCCTCGGTAGGGACGGCGTTCATCGAAGCGAATACTCCCTGCCGGGTCAGGTTGCACTCGCCCGAGGCAATCACTTCATAGAGATCGACTTCTTTGTCCTGGATGGACAGATCGGTCCCCCGATAGTTCGGATTGCAGATGCTCAGGGCCACACGCTTCGCATTCTCGAACCGCGTGATTGGCATCCCATTCACATCGTCAGGATTCAACTGCGGCATGTGTACAGGATGCTGCACCTGCATGAACGAGTGTGAACGCTTTCCTGCGGGGCACGCCGGGACCATGACGGTCCTGTAAATCGGATGGGGCTGCATGAAAGCACGCCGCGAAATCGTATGGAGATACACCGTATACTCCACAGGGCGTACCGTCTCGGGATCGATGTAGACGGGCGTGCTATCGGCCCTTCCCAACTCCGATATTCTATTGCCGCTGGTTACGTTTCCATAGCTGATGATTGTTGCTGTTGCCATCGTCGCCCTCCCTTAGGCCATTGCGTTTCCAACTTTGAATCCGGGCTGAACGCGCCCAAAATGCTTGAGAAAATAACTCAGCTGTTTCTGAATCAACCGCTCCCTGTCCGCGATTACTGACGGAAGAACATGCTTTCTCCTGTCGTTATAAATCGCGTCTACAACGCGGTCCTGGGCCCTTTCGTCTCGTTCCTCCATTTCCCGGATGGCCCGCAAGCGGTCTCGCATTGTCATTCGCTGCGATTCCACAATGACCGGAATCACCGTATCCAGCACCATGCCGTCGAGATGATAGTTGATGATCGTCATTCGATTGTTGCGTACTTCCTGCGACACCAGCTTGAATGCAACTTCATAGCGCCCGTGATAGGGATACGGCCCCAGGGTGTCCAATCCGGTCGTTTCGTCGCGGTTTTTGGAGTAGTACTCCGCATCCGTACCGTAATCCTGGGGAGGATGCCACTCCAGAATCATCCAGCACGGTTGGCCCTTCCCGGACGGACTGGAATTTGAAAGCATCAGCTGGCGGTAGCCGAAGAAATGATCATGCGGCCAAACACCTCCCGCCGTATAAGTGGCCGTCTGTCCCCACGCTATTTTGAACAGCGGCTCGCCATACTGGTTCGTGCCCACAGCGCGCGTGAGGCGCTCCTGAAACTCAGGAGGACATTCCCTGCGCTCAATGTCAGGCAAGGTGCCACCCGCGAAGATCATAGTGCCGGACCAAAACGTAAGTATCGTCTCCAGCATCGTCGAAGAGGATTTTCTCCGCGCCGTATTTGGCGAACTTGGCAATCGCTCCTACGGGCACATGGGCTGCCTTATGGCTCACCGCTATAACCACCCCGCGTTCCGAAGGTTCGACCGATATCTCCGGCCTCACGATCATCCCGTCCCGGTCTATCGATTCATTTCTGCGAATCAGCACATAATCGCCAGAGGGAACAAATCCTTCGACTTTTCCGTGGACCTCCGGCTTCTCTCTCACGTAGCCCGCGCTGGACCGCTTGTCCGTTACCTCAATCGTCTCCATGTCCGCCCTTTCATATGTAAGGGAGGGCAGCTTTGACCGCCCTCCCGGTTGAGTTAGATACTGATGGTACCCGCGTTGGTGAAGTAGAGGCCATGGCGTGGAACGCGGTTGCACAACTGTCCGCCCCACTCGTACACGAACATCTTGGCCGTGGTATAGGTCGCTCCCGGGTTCCCGGAAGTGTCCGTCACGGGCATCACCGTGTTGCCGCCTCCAAAGTCGTACAGACCGACCGGGCAAAGCTCGCCAAGCGACCAGTTCTCAAGGAAGAGCAGGTCAATGCGGCCCGGTTTGGCGGTATTCGAGTAGATATACTTGCGCTGCCCAAAGGTGTCAGGCAGCCCAGCACGGGCGCGGTCAGTGGTATTCACCGATTCTGGCTCTCGGTTTTGAGTCACCATCAGGTCGTACCACTGAGAAGCGATGGTAGCCATCTGTTCCGGCTTGCCGTACCATACACCCTTTTCCAGTTCTTCGGCGTCGTCGCCGAGGGTCCTGGTCAAAAGCACCATCGCCCTTTGGATGTCGCTGGGTGTGATCTGCGCGCCGCCCTTATTGATGACGGGAGTGGAAAGACGGGAAGGATAGGTCGAAAGGCTCAATCCCCCCTTGCTCCCCACGTTCCCGCTGGAGTTCCAGTAGGGAATGCCAAGCACGCTTGACCCGGCCACGCCGGAACTCCCTGCAACCATGATGAAGTCGCCCACAGTCGTCGCGCCGCCGGTGCTCGGTAGAGGGGTCGAGAACCACAGCGTCTGTCCCACGACGTCAACATAGCTGATGGTCGCGGTACCACGGCTTGCTCCGCCCTCGGATGGGAAGAACTGCACAACCTGTTGATCGACAAAAGCGGCGGCGCTGGGCACCCCGCTGATGTAGCTGGTCTCGTCGCCCGTTCCGCTGCCGGAAGACACGGTCGCCCCCAGCGGGATTTGGTCCACCGCGCCTGAGCCGTCCCCGTTGAACAGCGATTCGATGCCGTTGTAGAACTGCTTGATCGACCGCTTGACTTCCGTCTTGGTGAGGGACACCACGGAACGATCTGCGCCGCTGGTGGCCATCTCCGCCAGACGGGTGTATTGCGTAACGTTGAAGGCCCAGATCGGGGCCATTGCAAAGGACGCAGTCTTCGATCCCGTTCCTGAGCCAAGCGGGGAACCGTCTCCGCTTCCCACCTGGATGCCGGAGCCGCCCTGGATGATCATTGTTTCGCGCCACGCGGAACGGCTCGTTCCGGCGGCCTGCGTGACATTGGCGATGTTTACTTTTTTCGCCGACTTCTCGAACTCGTTGTAGAGTCCACGGAACGTGGGCCAGACCAGGGCAATTTCTTTCCCTACCTGCTCAAGTTCAATACTTTCAACCGCAGCTTCATTGATTGGGCCCGCCATTGGACAGACCTCCTGTGAAAAGAATTTCAGCTTTCGCCTTCATGCTCTCCACGGAAGTCCAGCGTTTTAAGGAGGGTCTACTCCTCTTCCGGGCCACAACACAACCGCGTATGGTGCGGTGTACCGTCACTATTATGGGCCGTGACTCGCTGCAAACACTATAGCACAGGCATCACTTCCATTGCCTTATTCCACCAGATTTCAGCGGAGCTTTCCCGGCAAGGATCATGTCGCCCAGGTCCTTAAAGCCCGACTTCTTCGCGACCGCGATCCCCTTCGGAGAGTAATCGATTTCCGCCGGGGTCGGCTCCTTGCCTCGCATCACGCCAGGCACCACGGGAGATTGGGTCGCGTGGCGCGTGATCGCGGCATCGTTTTTGAGCTGGTGCCTGTACCACTGATTTACCCGCGCCCGCACCGCGTCCTGGGCACGTGCTTCCGTCTCGCTCTTCATATAGCGCACAGCAGCGGAAAGTCCCTCGCGGTATTTCGCGTTGGCTATCGTTTTATAGGTGGGATCGGCATTTCGAGTCTCTTGGAGGTACCTCCATATATCTTCCCGAAGCAGGTCATACTGGTCACGGCTCAGGCCAAGCTTGGTAGCTATGGGCCGGAGATGGCGGTCGATGATCGGACGGGCATGAGCGATCACCTCCTCGTATGCCCGGTTCGTCTCCGCCGCCGACTCCCTGGATTTTCTTTCCTCCAGCTCGCGTTGCAGGCGCTCAACTTCCGGGTTGGCCTTCTGTTCCTGCGTGGCCTCGCGGTTCTTGTTGAACCAGTCCGCTAATTTGGCCGCCAGCGCGTTCCCCTTTTCCTGCTCACCCTCCCGATAGTACTGCACCATCTGGTCAAAGGCCTCGGGGAAGCGGTTGCTCTCAAAGAATTTGATAGCGTGGGGAATGATCGCTTCGGCATAGGCCTGCGGGTTTGCCTGCTCCAGCCTCGCGAAAATCGCCGGAGCCAGCTTGGCCATGCCCTCCGGGGCTTCTTCCCACATCTTTTCAGCGGCGCGAGGGTCGCCAGACTCAAGCTGCTGGTCAATCTCCTGGATCGTGGACAGCGTGCTTTGAAGCTCAACCAATCCCTCGCGGCCACCAAATGATTCCACCAGCGACTTCACTTCCCGCGCTTCTCTTACCGTGGGGAAATGCTGCTCGTAGGCGCGGGTCTTGCCGCTGGAATCGTAGAGGAACTTGATGCGCTCAAGCTCGGCCTTCTTCTCTGCCGGGTCGGTAATCGTTTCAGCGCGTCGCCGCAAATCGGCAATGTGCTTTTTCAGCGCGTCTGGCTGCTTCCGGCCATCCAGCCGCTCGCTGCCCTCATTCTCGGAAGTTTCCGCCGGCGCCTCGGCTTCTGCCGCTACTTCCTCAACTATCGGCGCTTCCGCTACTCCTACCGCTCCATCATCTGGCACCTGTCACCGCCCTAACTTAATGATTTTCCTACCACGCTTGTCTTACGCTCAACCTCGCTGCCCGTGGGCCCTACGCCCTTTTCCGTCGTAGTCACTTCGTGCGGAGCAAGGGCCTGATCGCTCTGTATGCTCTCCGGCGTAGAGGCTATGCCCATCTTCTGCAACGCGCTCGACTGTTCCTGCGGAGGGAGCTTGTCCACGGCCACCGTCATCGAGGTGCGCGGCTGGATCGGCTGCTGGTTCTGCGCCGCCTGCTTCTGGGCCTCGGCCATATGCTGCTGATAATGCAGATTGAGGTTGGCAAAGATTTGCTGGTCCTGCGGCTCGCGGCTTGATCCCAGCCTGCGCCCAATGGCCCCGTTGATGAGCTTCAAGGTAACAGACGCTTCAACCTGGTGCAGATCGGTGCTCCGCACTGGAACACTTGACACTTCCTGGGGCGTGCTCTGGATAAGCTGCTGCGCCTGCTGAAGCTGGGCTTCCTTCTGCGGGTCAAGCTGCTGTCCGGCGGCCTGCAATTGCTGCTGTTCGGCCAACCCCTGCTCTATAAGCGGCCCCAGCTGCGCCTGAAGCTCTAAGTACTGCGGGTTGGGCTGCGGGCCGCTCCGCAAAAGCACATCGAACTCGCCCTTCTGCTTTTTGACCGCATCTACAATGGGGTTGCTTACCCCTTTGGGCAGGAACTCCGCCATCGACGCCACGGATTCAGGATCGGAGAGCCATGACGCCACCACCGGGTTGTTCGGGGCCTCATTGACCATCTGGTTCCATACCCTCTGGCGGTCCGACCACGACTCGGGGAAATTGGCCGAGGCGTCCGCGCGCGCAATCGCCGAACCCAGCTTCAAATCCTTCATCTGGGCCTGAATTCTCCCCAATCCAGGGAAGGTGGTGTCGAACTTTGCCGCTTCCGGCTGCACACGGGCGTTCCACGCCACCGCCTGCGTAGTCATTTGGGCGAATCCATCAATCATGTTCTTCCACGTCTCGCCAAACGAGCTGCGCGCGTTCTCATCCTTCATGCCGGCTTCGGTGGCCGTCTGCTCCGGGTCGCTCGCGTCCTGGGAACCGGCAATCCCCTGTTGGGCATGCGTCAGTTGCTCGGCCAAAGGCCCGGTAAGCCATTGAAGGAACTCAAAAGCAATCGGTTGCGGCTGCGGCATCGGGAACTGCACCATGCTGTCCTGCGCCGAACGCCCAGGAGACAAATTCCTTCCGTTGAACGGCTCATAGACGCCCACCCGCGTGCTGGAGGCGCGCAAAGCGTCCACATTCCAGATGTCCGCATCCAAGCCAACCCGGGGTATTTCCTTGCGTACAAACTCATCCAGAAGGTCGGTGATTACATTCACCCGCATCTGCGGACCCGCATAAGATTCAGTCAGCGCACGCCGGTTCTGGCCCTTCCCGGTCCGGGCATGAAACTCGGTCAACGATTCTTCCATCGACTCGTTGCGGACAAACGCCAACTGCGACCCGGAATAGACAGCCAAAAACCCTTTCGGGAAGGTCTGCCAGAACCATGCGCGAAGACTCTTTGGGCAGCTATCGTCCAGATAGAAGCCCGGCCTGAACCAGATACGGCTCTTCGTCACGTCCCGCAGCATCGAATCCCCGGTGGCGTAATTCGACTGCATGGAAAGATTGATCGACTGACGCGCCAGCCGGTCCAGCTTCAACTCGGCGATGCCCAAGTCGCCCGCCGTAATTTTCGACGCGATCCAGGGAAACTCGGCCTTCTGCGCCGCAATGTCGTACTCCCGAGACAACATGCAATACTGCCAGTCCTGCATCGACTTTGAAACGATTGAAACCTTGCGCTCCAGCTTGCCGAACATCTCGGAAATGGTGCGAATGCGCGGCCTGTTGCTCTCCGCTCCCGCGTCCTCGGGGTCCTCTCCATCCGCCGTTTCCGGCACAACATCGGGCGATACGTCCTCGTAGCCCCACTTCTGTGCGTCGGCCACGGGACGCGTGTATGCTATGGCCGTCTCGTCCGTGCAGAAGCTACGCGCCAGGTCAGCCTGCAATGCCCCATACTTATTGTCTTCGGAAATGAAACTTTTCAGCGCGTTTGCCGCATCGGCGTAGGTCTCATCGTCCGGATCGCCGGGCTTCTCGGCAAAGAAAGTGCTCTCGGCCACCTCGCGCGTAAGCAGCGAGACAATCGTGTCATTCTTCTCCCCGATGACGTTGGTGTCATACCAGCCGCCTGCCACATTCGAGCCGAATATCCCGTATCCCGAGTACCGGCCAACCCCCGGCGCGCCTGTAATCTCCCATCCCCCGCCATTCGTGGGCTTCAGACGATGGAATCCTCGGTCAAGCAGCTCCAGCATCCAGCAGCCTTGCACCTCAATACGGCGCGCCACCGCGTCCGCCTTCGATACCGCATCCACCATGGCCCGGATTGCGTTGGATTGCTCATCCGTAAGAAGGTTTTTCCCCTTTTCCGTGGTCCACATTGGCTGGTCGGAAACATCGAAGGGGGAAAGCGTGCCCAAAGGCAGCGAAGACGGGTCAAACTCCTGTGTCCCATCCAGTTCTTCGGTGCCCACGGCCTCATCTGCCATCTATCTCTTCCCCATCAGTGTTTCCAGCCCTTCATGGCGATTGCCAGCCGCGCCCGCTTTCCAGCCAGCCCGGGCGAATGCTTGTGCTCTTGCTCGTATTCGGAGTTCGTCACCCCCTCGCGCTTGGCCGCAGCCGTCATTGCACCCTCTTTGATCGTTCCACCGCCCCTGCTGCCCAGATTCAGCTTCTTGGTCGCAAACATGGCTACTCGTCCTCCGCTTCGTCGTTGTCGCTTTCCACATCGTCCGCCTCGTCTGGAAGGTGCTTCCTCATATGCTCCAGCAAGTCCTCCGTCGAGGCGTGCCTATAGGGCCCGCGTACCTCTCCCGAAACATCGATATGATGGCTGCTGTGGGAGCCGTCGCCATGATGCTCGATATGGCTGTGCGATTCGCCCGTCTCCGCGTGCATGGCCTGAAGATGGTCGTGGATCGCCGCGTGATGCGGCTCCATCTCGCCCAACTCATCGCCCTCGTCACCGCTGCCCGGTGCCTGCAGCGGATCGCGCATCTTCGCCGTTCGAGCTAGAAAAGCCTCGTGGGCCTTCATCGGGGGACGGTTGGTAAACTTCCTTCCATCTGAACTCGTAAATGCCATTAGACACCACCTTCTTCCTCATATGTCTGGATATTTTGCTTCTCCAGTCGCAACATCCTTTGCAGCTCTCCGTTCCAATCCAGAGACAGCGAGTCCTCTGGTTCCTTCCATTTAATCGGCGCCGGCGCATCGTCGCGGCCAGGGCGCATCGGCTGGTATTTGAGGTTGCTCAACTCCAGCTTCAACTGACGAATCTGAAGGTCCTTTTCACCGAGCCGCGCCTCAAAGTCGCGACGCTGCTGCTCCAGGGTGCGCTCCAAAATGTCGATAGATCGCCTATTCGTCAGCCATTCGATATTCAATTGCCAACCCTCATTCCCAATGGTCTGGTCTGCGCTGCTCGGCCCTCTCGAGCCGCTTTTCGTGCTCCATCGTCAACTTATATTGCACCAAACTGCGCCCGGCTATGCTCTTTTCCGCTAACAGCTTATCACGGTCTAGCTCTTCCTGGTTCTTTTTCCGGGGATTCAACATCGACTTGAGCAAGTACCGGGCCGCGTCTCCGCAGTCCTGCTCAATCATCGCCCGGCTCTCGTCCGTCTTCAGGACGTCATCGATGTTCTTCGGGTCCCGCAGCAACGCCGGAATGGCCTTCAGCAACTCAGCACACTCACTCGATATTAGCAGCGCATCGTCATACTGAAACCTGTTGCCATCCGTATCGACGCCCCAGCCTTTGCCCTTGGCCGCCCGCAAAAGCGTGCTCATCAGTGCCCACCCGCCCTTGCGCTCGTTGTCCGCTGGCGTCGCAACAGGCATCTCGTTCGCCACCAGTACCACACTCTCTTTAATGGCCACCGTCTGCGCAGAGTCCTTCTTGCCAAACGCGTCGGGAGAAAGGAAGAACGCCTTATGCAGGCGACGCTCGGCTTCCGGCGTGGCGCGGACGATGCTCTGTCCTACGTCCGTGCTCTCCAATTCGGAGACAATCATCTCCCGGTAGATCACCGTCACGTTGATAGGCTTATGCAGCTTCCAGCCCAATAAGTCGAACGCCTGTTGCGGCGGCACGGCGACGCGGAATCCCCAATACGTTGCGCAATAGTGGGCGCGCCCCCAATCCTGTGCCAGCCAATGCACCGCCCATGGCTTTCTCAGCGCCTCGGCTATGGAGCCGTTGATCCGAGTGGCCTCCAAGTCGAAACTGTTGGCGAAGTAGCTGCCCTCGAGCGAATCCCAATCGCCCTCCCAATCCGCCTTGGCAATCACTGGATCGTCCGTTGCCAGCTGACTGGTATACGGACCGTTCGCCGCCGCGTAAGCCTTGCGCTCATCGTCCGTCAGAGCGTAGTAATCTGCATCGCTCAATCCGTCACGCTCCAGCGCCGTCCGTACCCACTCCACGTTGTCCCATGGGTTGACCTTCAGGAAAACGTACTCCTCGGGGTTGCTAACTTCTTTTAAATGAAAGACTTTGCGAAGGTCTTGGATGCACGCGCCGCGCATGTTGAACAATAGCAGAAGCTTTGCCTGCCCACCGCCCTTGCTCCGCGCCGCTTTGCGAATTTCGACGATTTCGCGCCAGGTGAACTGCTCCGCCTGGTCAATCATGATCAGGTCGTAGTTGCCCGACCTGAAAGCCTCTTCGACTGCCTCATAGTTCTCCGCGTACTTAAACTCCAGCCGCGATCCCGTTTTGGGCACGCGCAGCATGGCAGGCGGCGACGCGACAAGATGGTCGGCGAGCCACGGAAAGTCACGGCGGATGGCCTCAATGTGGAATGGGACCATCTGCTTTACCCACGTCCTCATGATGAGACAGACGGTCAATCCTTTGCGCTCGTGCATCAGCGCAATCGCACAACGGTCGGCACCCGACGACTTGGCGGAGCCGCGACCGCCTCCCACCCCAATCACCGAGTAGGGTGAGTCGCTGATCAGCTCAAGCATCTCCCACTGCTTCGGCTGCAGCTTGATCTCGACCTTCACCGCTGGCCACTTCCGCCCACCCGCCGCACGATCAGCTCAATGGGCCCGTCACCCGCTCCGGTATGCTCAATCTTGTCACGCCATTCCTTTTGTTTTCGGTTCTTTAGCCAGAAGATCATCGCCGTAGTGTCGGGCGGATAGTATTCACGCACCGCGACGCGCGTCACTTGCCCGTCCTTGCCGCAGAAGACCTTCTCCGTGTCTACAGTGTAACCAACCGCTCGCTCGTACAGAGAGCGCTCAACTCGTTGATCTGCAACTGGTTTACTGGCTTTTATGGCGCGCAAAAATTCGGGATACTTGGCTTTCCACTCGTCTATGGTTCGGATGCTAACGCCAAACTCATCAGCGAGTTCCGCGTTCGTCGCACCACCGAGACACATTTTCGCCGCCCGCTCGCAATACTCTTGTCTGTACTTAGATGGACGAGCCATAGCAGCAGTGTACATCAGTGGCGACAAAAATAATCGAAAATAATACTTGACACGGGTTACCCGTTGCGCTATATTGAATACAGTAAGACACAAACAGGAGGAAACAACAATGACGCGCATGAGCAAAGCTGACGTCGGAAAGCTGGCGGCTGCTATAGCCGTTAAATACACGTATTCGACCGGCGTCAAAAGGTCCGACGTAATCCGCGATGTAGTCAGGACACACAGGCTCAATCTTGACGACTCGATAATTGTGGCAGACCTCATTATGGAAGCGCTGGCAAAATGCGCTATTCCTATCGCGGTCCCGGCTATTGGCTAATTTCATCCGGGGCGCGGCGCAGCTCTCTTCCCGGCTTCCGTCCTCCTGTCAGCGCCGCGCAGCTCGATTTCCTTGCCTGCCAGCAGCGCCGCCAGCTGGGCGCGGTTACTCACGCCGATGGTCTTCATCGCTCCGCGCAGGTAGTTCTTCACGCACTGCTCGTTGACCTCGAGGATCCTGCCGATCTCCGCGTTTCTCTTGCCGGTCGCGGCGAGCAGGCACGCCCGAACCTCCCGCATCGGGAGGACAATGACGCGGGCCCCAGGCGCTGCTTTCTCTTTCTCTTCTCTCTTCCCGTGCCGGAACATGTATTCGCAGCGCGGGCATTTAACCTGTATCTCCATTGCACCTTCCTGCTTTCGTTTTTACTTTGTACTAAACTTCGTCACTTCTCATCTCTTCAATTTTACGGATGCAATATCTATCTGCCTCTGCGAGTGGCATCAGCTTGCCAATACTGGTGGACGTTTTGACTTCCTTGTATCTATTTTGCAGCAAACGCAAGTATTTAGTTGAAAATATCCATATAGTCACCTCGTCGCCGATCACAAATAGCCATGAATTGTCGTCCCGCATGATACCGCTTGCGATGTAATTCGGGTTATCGGGATGGGACTTCTCCGCTATCTCCAGATAAAGGTTTCCTGTTTTTCTGAAATTATCGTCTCGCTTGATTTCCGCACCAAGCATATTTTCTCCACATCTGTGCTGATATTTCTTCGATGCATACCCTACCACTACAATGCCGCGTTGATATAAAGCCTTGGTAACGACATCCTGAAACTCCAAGCCAACCTGCAGCTTCTCGGAGTAATATCCTTTGGCATATTTTTCGCGTGAAGATGCAAGATCAAGCACTTTGGTTCCCCCAGACACTCCACCCTTTAGGGGCACCTCCGCGCCTGAACAATTCAATGCGCTTGCCATAGGGATAAAGAGTATCGATTATGGTACGAAACTCTTCAGGCTTTTCGCTGTGTTTCCCGCTGCGTTCGATTGACTGCACGCTATCAAACAGTTTCTTTTCATCGGGTAGGCAACTTCCCCTTGTACATATCAGCAGAAATTCATGGCGCATACTGTTGTAATGCCCCATATTGTGCTTGATTTTGTCCCAAACGAAGCTGGTTTTGTATTCAAATCCCCACGCCTTAATTAATGGGGCAGCCTCGTATAGCAGTGGCGACGTTACCCACAAAAAAAGAACGGCATCGGACTCGCAAAGTTCGCGCACCGGCAATGCACATAACTCTGCAATAGTCATGCAGGGATAATGGTCCCTTGCTCCAGTTGTCCCCGGCATTGCTGCGCCCATATCGTTGCCATACTTCCATGGTGGATCAGCGTAGATCACGCGGTACTTGGCATCAGGAAGCTTAGCCGCTTCCTTGACTTGCTCCAGCTTTATCTCGCGCCGGACTTCGTTGAAGCGTTTTTTGCCCTTAAGCACAGCCTCCGCCGCTTCCGGGTTGGCCTCCTGCAATGTCTCGATGGCTTCAGCTTTCTTGCCGTCGCTCTTGATAGTGCGCTCTGATACCCCATATTTCTTGGCCAGAGCTTCTGCGGTGTTTTGGGGAGCTTGTGCAACTTCTGCATTAGCTTTTCCCTTCATCGCTCCAGCAGCGGCCATTGTCTTTTTCGTTCTGTTGTACAGCCTTCCCCGCAACAGGCTGCGCTGGTCTGCGGTCAGGTTGCGGCGGCCCAATTGGTTGACGCCAATCCAGTCTATCGCGGCATCACGATCAGCAAAATCCATCTGGACCGTCTTGAATTTAATTCCTAGCCGGGTGCAAATCTCATAGCGGTTATGCCCATCTACGAGGACATTGCCCCACAGCACAAGCGGGTCGCGGCATCCATCCGCTACGATGTTTGCTTCGAGCTGTTGCTTTTCTTCAGCACTCAGAGGCGGAATTATGGATTGAAATTCTTCGTCGATGGTGATCAATGTTTTCCTTCTTTCGGTGGCACCGGGTTCCCGCTCGTGATCTTGCGCCCGCACGTGGGACAAAAGTAGTCTGGCTCACCCGGCTTCGGCTTCACCGGCCTGGTGCGGGGCGTATTCCATAATGGGCTCATGCACTTAGGGCATCTGATAGGATCCCGTACCCTCTCTGCCCACTCATGCCCACAGCGATTGCAGATCATTTTGTTGTCTCCTGCTGCTATCTTACTACAATGCCCAGAATGTTTAAAAATAATTGAGAATAGTACTTGACACGCATTACTCGTTGCCCTATATTAGGAGAGTAAGACGCAGAGGAAACAAAATGATCACCGAACAGTTAGAGACCGCAATAGAAATTCTTGGACACAAAGCAGCCGAATGCGACCTCAAAGCGGCTGGGGCTTCGCTCCTGCCCTGGGAACGCATACTGCTCCACAATCGGGCACAGCAATATAGAGACGCGCAGCAGGCCGTGATTCGTGCCGGCCTGATGCGTCCTTCCCTCCACAGCCAGTTGCTGAGCGAATATCCGGAGTCGCAATCGAAGGATCATGAACGCGCCCTTCGCAGCTTCCGCTTCTGGTCACAGGCCATCGTTTACATGGCGGCCTTTGCCCTGCTCTGCTTCTCAGCCTTGGCGTTTATGGCATTCAAATAGGGGGTAAAATGGGAGCTTTACGATCACCAGTTTGCGCGAAAGGACACAGATTTGACGCGGTGGGCGCCAATGGGCAGCAGCGGTGTCTGATATGCGAACGCCAACGACTGAAGCGATACAGGGAGAGGCAAAAGGAAAAAAGGAAGAGCGGAGGCATTGGGAAAGAGGAAACAAAATGATAACCGAACAGAACATTCTCGATGCCATTCGGGACGCGCGGCGTGGCGAACTCCAAGGCCATAAATACGACCAAGTACACTGGTGCGGCACATCCTGCTGCGTGCTCGGCTTCGCCCGCATCCGCGCCGGAATGCCGGAGCTGGATGCCGGGCCGCAGCCGGGCGAAATTGAAGACACGCCGCGCGCCCGCATGCTGGCCGCGCTCATGTATCACGCTCGCGCATCCGTGCTCGATGCCATGGAGGCCGTACAGCCAGATGGCTCCATCAATTACGCGTGGGGGACGCTCGACTTGAGCTACCTCACCGCACTGGCCGCCGGAGCCACAATCAAAGCGGGCGGCAACCTCTACCTTGGGAAGCTGGCGGAGCTTCCCGCAGGAGTCACGCTCAGCGCGGGCGGCTGCATCAACCTCTGTAGCGTGAACACGCTGGCCGCCGGGACGGCGCTCAACGCGGGCGCATACCTCTACCTTAGGGAGCTGGCGGAGCTTCCCGCAGGAGTCACGCTTGAAGCGGGTGATTGCATCCATCTTCCCAGCCTCACTACGCTAGAGCCCGGCGCGGTGCTGCCAGCGAATGCTTACGCGCCAAAACTCGATCTCACTGGAAAAGAGGAAGCAAAATGAGAAAATACGACGGGGAAAATCACATGGTATTGCCCGCAGCGGCACCCGAAGACACCGGCATCTATCCGGACGACGAGGCCACCTGCATAATCTGCGGCAGCCTTTGCGAGTTGGTGCGCGGAGTGTGGATGAAAGACACCTATCTCGATGACGACGGCGAAGGAAAATATCTCTCCGGAAGGTCGCTCGACGGGGCCACGCTGACGGTGGACGGTCTGGTGTGCTCCGATAAATGCCGCTCGCAGAACATGTACCGCCGCGCCACACCGTCCGAAAAGGAGGCCCTGGACGCGGTCCTCGACGCCTGCCGGGTCATCCGGGAGCATGGCGCAACAGCATGCGGTATTGTGGACGACGCAATGGGCGTAACGACCAAAAAAGAACTGATTGAGGCCGCCGGTGTCTTCGTCGCCCTCGCCAAGGGGGAAGGCGACGAGCCGGAGTGGATGGCACGCGAGAGCCGCGAAGAAACTCTCGAAATGGCCATCTACGCCGCCCGCAACAAGCTGGAGTATATCGCGTCTCTAATAGCTGTAGAAGCGAAGGTCAATGTCCACCGAATCTCCCACGATACGCTGCCCGATTGGATCGCCAAGGACCGTACCTCCTTCGTGAGAGAGATTGCACGCAGCGCCGCATCCGTGGCCGAAGTTGCGCTTGACCTTGCGCAGGAAACGAGGCACTGACCGTGACAGAAGATGCTCTAACTCCCACTTGCTGCTGTCCGAACAATGCACAGCCCCACAACGGAGTGCGGATCGTAAACGCGGGATGCGTCGTTCACGGACGCCTCCAGGTCCTGACCTGGGTACCACAGTTCCGCCCCAATAACGACCGCCGAGCCGCCCGGTATGTACGGCCAGCGAAAAACAGACGGGGAAACCCATGACACTTGTGCGGAGGGACGGTCAAATGAACAAGATAGACAGATTGCGGAAGATTGCAGACGCGTTGGTCTGCGCGGCCATAGCCGCTGTATTCGCCTACCTGTTCTGCGCGGCGTTGCTGCGCTGACCCGGCTGGGCTGCTGCGGCGCATGGTGGGAGCTTAGGGGGTGAAACAGTCTGTGCCTGTCTCATTCTCCACACAGGCACAGCGTCCGGCCACACACACCGGGGCCGCCTACGCAACGGCGGCACGAAGAAAGAGAGGCTGGGCGAAATTTTTCCGCCCAGCTTTTTCATTGTTTACGAAGAAATAAATATTGAAGGACGTGCGTTTACTTACCAGTTACCCATGTAAATCACTTCTCCGGGTTCCCAACCCAAAGCCGCTGGATAGTGGCAGAGATTGCTTCTTTAGCATCATCGGCAGAATTAAGCGCTTTTGTCGATGCTGCCACAATATCATTCGCCCTGATTACAGCGCATCCTACGTATTTACCAGCCGTATCTTGGAGGATTTCAGTCTTGTACATCTCTTTGATTCCCATCTCATTCTCCTTTTAGACTGTTTTTGTCAAGTTGTGGATTCACGAACACGACCTTACCTACCAGCTTCGACGGCGTGATGATCGCTGCATTTCGATGAAGTTTTTCTTGAATCTTCTTTATCTCGGCTGAGCGTCGCATTGCTGCGCTAATCGTCTTTCCCCAGTCCGCAGTTGGATCGGCTATCGACTTCTTCCATCCATCTACAATTCCATCTCCAGCAGAATATCCCTTTCTTCTCATCTCATGCCTCCCCGTTTTAAAATAGACACACCACTGGCTTTTTAGTCCCTTAGAGAGACGCCTTTGCGCTCTTTCCGGAACTGCCGATGTTCAAGGACTTCCAAGTTGGACCGTGACGATTTCTTTTCGCGTCTCTCATTTGGGACCGGGGTAGAAAAGCCAGTGGAAACCATTGCCCGGTAACAACTCCCTGCCATTTGGAGCATTTCTCCGACAAGGAGAGAAATCTTTCGTCCATTCACTCTCGCCAGGATTGCCAAATCCCTACTCACTGATTCGTCCCTTGGGCCACCCAACCCGGCATCACGGCCATCTAAGCCAGGTGACTTGTATCCAATCAGCTTGCCGCTATCACGCGAGAAGTCCTTTGCATATACGCTGGGTGGCTCGGCTCTCTATCCGCCAGCAAACCTCGGGAGCGACTCCATGCGAGGCCGGATGCCCAGGCGCAAGAATGCCCAAACTTTGACGTTTTACGAATTGTCGCGGGTTTTTGCATTTGATACCGGGGGTATTGCTATTCCAGCACAAGTCCTGTAGAATTTCAATAGCATTTGACCAGGGGATGGCATTAAATGCGTGTATGTCCCAAAGCCCCCTTCCTCCCGGATGGGGGTTTTGGCTTTTGGGCCAACTCCGTTATTTTTTTCCCCAGCACTTGAGCAATATCATCAAATCTGAGATACTTCAGGTGCGGGGCATTGTTCCTCCTCATGCGAACACTTTCTTCGGCAAAAGATAGTCCTACCCCGCACAAAGGGCCGCCCTCCCCGGGTGGCCCTTTTTCATACTTCTTCAATATCGATCCCCAGCAGATGCCGCATCAGACGCTTTTTCAAGCGGTAGACCGGCGTTTTCGTGGCGCTGCCCCCTTTGATGTCAACCACATGCAGGCCGCCCTCATCCACGTAGGTGAAGTCGGCATAGTACTTCACGGCCCGGAGCCGACCATCTTTAGGTATTAACTCAAATGGTACCTGCTCGCGCAATTGCCGGATTACGCCGGCGGATTCGAGCGCGGCATACTTGGCCGCATACTCCGCTTCTTTCTTACTTGCGTACTTCCCCGCTCGCTGGTTGCCGTATTTCGACGGCTTCGCTTGTTCGCGGGCCTCGAAAAACGCCGTCCATGCTTCGCGGTGGCGATCTCTCATTTTGCCTCCAATGCCTTGCAGACAGCGACGATGGGGTGCTTCTTACGTGAGAGTCTCACTTGCTCACCCCCTCAAAGTCGAATACCTCCTGGCTTAGCCTGCGAGCAGCGATCTCGCAATACTTCTCTTCGATTTCTATACCGATGGCTTTGCGGCCCAAGTTCTTCGCCGCTACCAGGGTCGTGCCGCTTCCCATAAAGGGATCGAGGAGTGTGCTGCCTTCAACTGAAGAGAATTTGACTAATTTCGTGATTAAATTCAACGGCTTCTGCGTCGGATGATCTACCTTGCCCGGTTGCCCATGCCTGTAAGAGTCATAGGTAAGCACGTTGTTATTCTGCCACTTGCCGTTCCATATTCTACCCGGCTTGTATGCGTAGACGCACAGCTCAGCCCCAGACGACCATCCCGAATTAGGCGCCGCTGGGGGCGGGACTTTCTTTGCCCAAACCAGAAACCGAGTCGAGTAGCCTTGGCCATCAAATATGCTCAACAGATTCCCAAACTGGCGATGGCCGCACCAAATATAGGCCGAACCAGTTTCATTCAGATGCTCCTCCGCCAGCGAGATTCTCGCACTTACAAGCGATGTCATCGCCGTCCAATCGTTGTCACCCACAAAGAAATCGAGATTCCTGCTTCCCTTCCCAGGCAAATTATGATGCACGGCTCCCTCAACGCTAACGCCGTACGGCGGGTCAGTCAGCAGTAGATCAAACTTTCCAAGCGTCGGCAGAATCTCCCTGCAATCGCCGTGGTATATCTGGATTCCCGCGTGGTCGTAATATGGCTTCACCGGCTCACCCCCATAGGTGTCTCTTCGTCTTTACACCCTTCGCATCTCCTCCAGATTGGGGCCTCATTTTGGGGGTACCGGCTTTCCGCCATTGTGTATCCAGCGGTGGCATGCTGCGCATCCCCAGATGTGCCGCTGGCCGACGGCTTCGTTTTCCATCCATCCCCAGCGCCGCTTGCCCTTGGCGTGGCAAAGCTCGCCACGGACGCCCAGAGGACCATCCAGCGGCAGGATGGCGTTCCCGGTGCAAGCGGGCGACACGCGCCACTCACAGCGGCCACGGGCGCGATTGCGGCAATGGATACGCGCGGCTTGCTTCTCTTCCGGGGTTGGCTTGCCGCGCTTCGGTGTTTTAGCTCTTGATTTCACTGGAATAGCCATCCTCAATTAACGCGCGGGTAACTACGCAGTGAGTTGATCCAGCGCATAAGCAATGTTTGCAGGGATTCCATCTGTGATCCAATCTGTTCCGCGAGAGTTGATCTGCCCAAGCATCCATGCGTACGCGCACCTTCCTCGCCCGTCGATGCTGACTGTCAAAGCTTTCTTAGGGCCAAATATCCAGTCAAGGGAAACCTCTCCATCACTGTCAGCACTTATTTCGGGAATCGGTGCGATGGTAGGCAGCGCTTCCAAAAAGACGCTGGCAAAGGCGCAAGCTTCCGGACTTAGTGCCTTCCCCCCATGGCCGTCCCAGCCATCATATGCAGCCTCTTTCCGCACAGCTTCGAGATCGGCAAGGGCCTGGGAGACGCCTCTGCCTATCGAGTAACTATCGAGAAGCTGTTCCCGAATTTTCTGCTGCATCTTCACTATGTCCACAAAGGTTTGCTTGGCTCCTCGCGTATTTGATTCTGCCGTGGCGCTCGTATATTTGCACTTCCAATGATGGCTGCCGGGCCGTCCTCTCCATCTTGTTCGGCCACACGCCAAATTTTTCCCGGTACCGATGAGCGGCTGCGCCCTCGGGGTTCTTCGACCCGCGTTTCTGGTAAATCCAGAGGAGGCCAGAAAACCATTCCTGCTTCTCCTGCATAGTGTACTCACGTTTCCTGGCACTCTTTTTCTTCTGGACGCTGGTTCCGTGGACCAGCTCCCCGAGCTGGCCTTCCAAAACGACGGTTGGATCGTCGTAAAGCGATTTGCCGCATACCGGGCAACTCAAAGCCCCCTTCCCTACAAAGGACCGGCAAGCGGGGCATTCGCGCTGCTTCTTCTCTTGCGGCGCAACCTCTTCCTGGGGATAAGCACAGCCTTTCACGTGGGGCGGCGTACAGTCCAGCATGTCGTGGCGAATGTCCTCATACCAGCCAAATCGGTTGGCGTTCCCCGCGTGGTCGTTCAGCCAATAGTATTCCTTGCCCTCTCCGGGCGTCCCTCCGCGCATCAGTTTCTGCACGATGGTCATCTCGGAGTTGGAAGGCGCGGCATCGATGATACACCGGGCGTCGAGGTCAACCCCTTCTCTCACGCATCCTACGCTGATGATGCCTTGTATTTTTCGCTCCCGGAACTGCCTGAAAATCGGGCTTCTATCGTTGGTGTAGGAATCTATGTACTCGAATCGGACGCCGTGAGCGGCGAACGCCTCCAGCCTCGGCTGTGCGCTGGCCCTCCGCCTGATGAAATGCAATGTCCTGTCGCCGGGGTGCCGGCCTTCCTGACGGGTGCGAAGCCAAGTTTCCACTTCGTCCGCAACCACCTCATGGCGGTCCATGAAGGCGCATGCCTCGCTCTCGACGAACTCTCCAGCATCGTTTTTCCGTAGGCGGTCCACACCAGCGATCAAGTCGGCCCGTGGCCCGATGCCTTTGCCCGGAACAAGTCCCAGGGCGGCGTCCTTGCGGTTGTACTCGATCATCTCTGGAATCGTGGCGAAAACGTGCAGCTTGGAGAAGTGCAGCCCGAGGCCCTTCGCCCAAGGCGTCGCCGTCCACGCCAATACTATTTTCCACCTCTTCTTCAGCTCCCACATGCGGGCGTCGCACAGGTGCACCTCGTCCAGGATGACGAGGTCGAAGTCTTCCGGCTTGCGGCGGTATAGGGTATCGAAGCACGCAATCTGAAGCGGCGCCTCGGAATTGGTGAGGTAGTGATCAGCTTGCATCACGCCAATATCGGTAAAGCCCTGCTGCTGTAAAGATTCGAGCGTCTGGTCCACAAGCGAGATTCGCGGAGCGGCAAACAGGCACCGGCCCCCTTTGCGCAAAGCGCTGTCGATGATGTGGGCGGAGACGACGGTCTTCCCATATCTGCATGGCGCTTGGCCTATGGAATGGAAATGTCCCTCCTTGATTCCCTGCCGGAATTTGGGAATGCAGTGGTTCTGGTACGGGCGAAGCGGAAACAGCTTCCTGCCACCTTCGGAAAACAGAGACGCCATCAGCCAACCCTCACCATCGTGATGCCCTTGTTCTTGACAATCTGCTGGTACAGTTTGTCGGGGAAAGGAGAGCGCACCAGCTTCTCTGCGGTCGCGTATGGTATTTCGTGGCTTTCGGACTCGTAGCGGACGCCCCCGTCCTTGGAGACAAATACGCATGCAAGCTGCCCTGAACGCCAGCCCACGCCAAGCAATCGCCCAGGATGGTAGCAGGCGACCATGGGCCACGGATGAACGTAGGCACGCGTGAGGCGCGACCAGCAGTAACCGCGTTTGGCGGCCTCGGCGGCGAGGAACTTTTTGCACTCTTCGCCGTACTCCTCTGCCAGCCGCTTCAATTCCGGCAGGTTGCGGTTCCACGCTTCCACGTCAGGGATCGCGGAAACCACCGCCTGCCACACGTCCTGCGGCGTCTTGTAATCCATAATGCTCGTCATAATTCTCCTATTGATTTTCCTCTCCCATTCAGCGACCAACTCGGGATTCGGTGACGCGCTCGCGCATGATCTCGCGGTCGCCAATGTCGATCGCCCACCAATAGGCCCACTTAGGATCGGTGACGCGCTCGCGCATGATCTCGCGGTCGCCGATGTCCTTCGCCCAGTAATAGGCCCACTCGGGATCGGTGACGCGCTCGCGCATGATCTCGCGGTCGCCAATTTCCTTCGCCCAGCGGTAGGCCCACTTATGATCGGTGACACGCTCGCGCATGATATCGCGGTCGCCGATCTGACGCGCCCAGTAATAGGCCCACTTAGGATCGGTCACACGCTTGCGCATGATCTCGCGGTCGCCGATCTCCTTCGCCCAGAAATATGCGAATTCCGAGGTGGTGACGCGCTCGCGCATGATCTCGCGGTCTCCAATTTCGAGCGCCCAGAAATACGCGAATTCCGAGGTGGTGACACGGCCGCGCATGATATCGCGGTCGCCGATCTGACGCGCCCAGTAATAGGCCCACTTAGGATCGGTCACACGCTTGCGCATGATCTCGCGGTCGCCAATCTGACGCCCCCACCAGTAGGCCCAAAAGGAGATACGCG
>Ga0207433_10003579_pt1 | contig 29725 bp, 20 predicted proteins | sample YelNatPaOPGAMG01_FD_187559 | JGI IMG/M metagenome (GOLD analysis project Ga0207433, IMG submission 187559) | Hot spring thermophilic microbial communities from Obsidian Pool, Yellowstone National Park, USA - OP-RAMG-01 (SPAdes) (version 3) | ecosystem: Environmental > Aquatic > Thermal springs... | reverse complement strand
GCGGACTTGGACATGGTAGCAGTATCGCCCCTGCTGATAAAGCGTTCTCTGTTCCGGGTGCAATTTGCGAGTGTGCTTACGGGTAACTGGCTTCCACGTCGAGAGGCTGACCTGGCTTCCAGTGAAAACGTGGATCCCCCTCCTCCAGTCGGCCCACAGGCCTCGCTCCTCGCGGCTTCATTTTCTTTGCGGAATCTCCTAAATCCTCGCGCATGGCGTCTGCCAGCCTTTGGATTTGCGCAACAATGTCTGGATGTTCTGCCGCTACATCCTGGGTTTCACCGGGATCTTTTTCCATGTCGAAGAGGGCCAGGCCGATATGAGCCCTTTCATAGGGTACAGGCATTCCGTCCTTCCCGCCGGGCTGTCCGCCCAGAGTGGGATACTCATGAGGAAAGTGAAGCTTCCATTTGCCCATCCGCACAGCATGCAAAGCATCGCCCCAGTAAAAATAGAGTGCTTCGTGAGGGGATTTTGCCTCCGGCTCGCCAACGATGAGTGGCCAGATGTTTTTACCATCGATTTTGTGGGGCGGCAGTTGCGCATTAATGCGATAGGCAATTGTGGGCAAAATGTCGATGGTCATCACGGGCTCCCGACAAACCGTCCCAGCTGGCACCGTCCCAGGTTGCCACATGACGCAGGAAACCCGGCAGCCCCCATCGAACATTGTTCCCTTCCCCTCGCGCAGCGGTTTTGCCGACCCCGCGTGGTCCCCGTAGCTCAGCCATGGACCATTATCCGAAGTGAAGATCACCAGCGTTCGGGAGGCGAGGCCCAATTCCCGGATGTTGTCCAAAATCTGTCCCACCGACCAATCCACCTCCATCATCACGTCTCCGAACAGCCCACGCTGGGTTTTACCGCGAAACTTGTCGGAAACGTGCAGAGGTACGTGGACCATGCTGTGTGCCAGGTAGAGAAGGAACGGACGATCCTTGTTCTTCCGGATAAAACTCACGGCACGCTCGGTGTACCAGGTCGTCAGCATGTTTTGATCTTCGTGGGTTACCTCGGGATCAATCACCCGATTCCCCTCCATAAGCGGCAGGTTTGGGAAATTCTTACCCGAAGTCGGATGGTAGGGCCACATGTCGTTGGAGTAGGGAAGTCCAAAGTATTCGTCAAATCCCTGGTTGAGAGGCAAGAATTTTGGGTGATGCCCCAGATGCCATTTACCGATGCAACTGGTGACATATCCTTTTTGCTTCACAATTTCCGCGAGGGTCACTTCTTGAGGATCCAATCCGATCTGCGCTCCTGGTCCCAGTGCACCGAAGATTCCGACGCGTACGTTGTAACATCCCGTCATCAAACTGGCACGAGAAGCTGAACATACCGCCTGCGAGACATAGAAATCAGTGAAAATTCGGCCCTCGCGAGCCATTCGATCGATATTGGGTGTTTCGTAACCTTCCGCACCAAAAGGGCCAATATCCGCGTAGCCCATGTCGTCCATGAAAATGATCACGAAATTGGGCAACTGAGCATCGGCGGCGGGCTCGGCGGCACTCACCCCACCCGTGCTGCCGAGAAGAATGAGGCACCCAATCATCCACGCCCAGCGGATTGGATTCCACATCGCTAATCCTCCCCTGTATAAAGCGACAATGGACGCAAGCAACAAGGGACCCTGTTTATTCTCAAAAGGGCTTCTCAGGGATTTAAAACACGCAATGCGAATGTGTCAAAAAATTGAGCATGGCACTCTGGGATACGGTCAATGCGTTGAATGCTTCTTATTCATTCCGTTGTCCCGAGAAATTTTGAGAATATGTCCAAGCCCGGAAGCGGCAGCCCGCCCGTAAACTCTGTCACGAGCTGCATGTGGCGTTCTCGGGCCTTCTGGATAGCATCTCGCATGGCCCCCACGAGCAGCTCTTCCAGCAAATCTTTATCCTCCGGCTTCAAAAGCGCTGGTTCGATCGTCACGCGGCGAGGGTCGGCAAGACCATCGACTTCCACTTTGACCAGCCCGCCCCCGGCGCTGCCCACAATCCGCTCTTCCTTCAGCCGGGCCATGACGCCTTCCAGCTTTTCGCTGATATCTTTCGCGTTTCGCAGCAAAGCAGTGAGTTGCGCGAGTTCTTTAAGCATGGTTGAGAACTTCCTGGCTTTTTCTCCGTCGGTGCTGGATGCGAAGTTCCAGATACTGGGTGCTCGTCCGATGTTCCTTCCAGAATACAGCTTGGTGGAGAGAGTGTCATTAACCGCTCGGAGATATTTTAACGCAAAACCACAAGCCTGGCACCCGCAACAGAGCTTGACACGTCCCCATTTTTTCTCTGGGGATGGGAACGCGGACGTCCGCGCGGGTTTGCGTCAGCCCGGAGAAACCTGCTTGTCAGGTCCGCCTCTCCACGTTGGATGCTCCGGTTTGAATCGGCGGGCACCACATGCGCGCCCCACCGTGTTCGACGGGCGCCGTGGAAGGTGTCCCTCCAATCGGCGCGGGTTCCACGCCGAGCGAGCGTCCCGGTTGCATCCGAATCATGTAAGGGACTGGAGAGCTTGGTTCAACCCGGACCACGGTACCGGTAGGGGCAATTCATGAATCGCCCCTACAACACTTTGCGCTCATGGCATGTCACATGTTTTTGCGAAAGTGGGAATGGCTCAGCGACAAAGCCCCTCGTCAGGTAGCAGGGGTCGTCATCCAGTAGCCAAGTTTAGAAGAAAGCCGTTGAAACCGCGTGTTTGGCAGGGGCAATGATCTGCTAACCGGGCATTCCCACTTTTTGAGCTGAGTATGCCGTTCGACGAGCGAGCGAATTGTCCCCCAAGTTACCAGTGGTAGTTTGTTCCCTTCGCACCGCCAAAACGTCAGTCAAATTAATCCTCGAAATCGTCACTTTCATCCTCCATGGAATCGGCGGCTTCCCCGACCTCCATTTCCGGTGGTGTTTCGGCAGGCTGATCGACGGGTTTTTTAGTCGGCGGTAAGATGGCCACTGGCCTTGCCCCGAAGATCTCCACGGTCTTCCGAATCATGGGTTCCTGAAGCACATCGAAGAGCGAACGCTCCCCTGCGGTAACCGGTCGAGATGAGGTTGCCCCACCTCCCTCCTCAGAAACCACGAAATCAAGCTTTACAGGATGTCCGACGATTTGCCTGAGCGCTCGGTTGAATTTCTCCTGATTTTCAGGACGACTGCAGTAGTCACACGAGAACTTCTGATCTTTCCGAAACGTCACGATCAGCTTGCCGCCATCCTCGAGATGAAGATTGTGATACGCCTTCGCGTGGTCCGCCGCCATTCCGCCCACCAATTCGTAAACGTGTTTCCAAACAGCCGCCAGATTGTCGGGGGTGAGTTGCGTCACATGTCCGCCTGGTTCCATCGCTTCTGTTTTCACAGAACCGGCTCCAAAGGCCTTCTCCCGCTGGAGAGCGACCTCCTGTTTCGCGCTTTCGATGGCTTGCCTGGAATTGGCAAGCGGTTGAGCCGGAAAACCGGCATCCGGGAGGCCTTCAGGAGACCGCGAGGGATGTGAACCAGTACTGCGCGGCAGGACGGTGCCGGTTTGGGGAGGACTCGCACTCTGCGATCTGCCACTTGCAATTGTTGGAGCCCCGAAAACGATCTGTTGAAGGCTTTCGATTTGGCCGCTTTTTAGAATTTCCACCAAATGATGGACATGCAGGAGGTCGCCCAGGCGGCTGATTCGCACCAGAGCCAGCTCTGCCAAGACGCGGTCGTAAGTGACGGCGCGCATTCTGGCCAGAGTGTGGTCCAAAATCTGCATCGCAGCGAGTAAACGTGGAAGCCCCCATTTTCGGGCAATTTGTTGCACGCGCTGACCATCCTCGGTTTGTGCCGTGAGGAACAGTTGCGAGGAGCTTCCCACTTCCGCCACCATGCAGTCTCGCAAGAAGGTGAGAAACTGCTCGAGCAGCAAGGCCGGATCAGCCCCCTCCGTGATGGCCTGGTGAAAAATCTCCACCACCCGGCCGACATTTCCATCGGCTGCGGATTTCGCCAGGGCTTCCAAAACATCCGAGCGCGTCATTCCGAGGAGATCGAAAACATCCTGAAGCCTGATCTCCTTGTCGGCAAAGGCGAGCAACTGTTCCAGGAGGGACTGCGCATCCCGCATCGATCCGCCGGCCCGCTGCGCCAGCAGTTCCAGAACCCCGGCTTCCGCCGAGATATTCTCAGCTTCAAGTATCTGTTTTAAACGGGCAACAATCGTGTGGCTCTCGATACCTGCGAAGTCAAACCGCTGGCACCGAGAAAGAATCGTCACCGGAACTTTGTTAGGCTCGGTGGTGCAGAAGATGAACTTGACATGCTCGGGAGGCTCTTCCAGCGTCTTCAGCAACGCGTTGAAGGCCTCTTTTGTGAGCATGTGAACTTCGTCGATAATGTAAATCTTGAACCGGGCCCGGCTGGGACGAACGACGACATTCTGGCGGAGTTGGCGAATCTCTTCGATACCCCGGTTGCTCGCCCCGTCGATCTCCAAAACGTCGATGTCTTCCCCGGCGCTGATGCTGCGGCAAATGTCGCATTGATTACACGGCTCAGTCGTCGGGCCCTTCACGCAATTGAGAGCTTTGGAGAAGATCCGCGCCGTGGATGTTTTTCCTACTCCACGAGCCCCTGTGAAGAGATAGGCGTGGCCGATTCGCCCCGTCTTGATGGCATTTTTCAGAGCGGTCGCGACATGCTCCTGGCCGACGAGCTCGTCAAAGGTTTGCGGTCGGTATCGCCGAGCGACGACGAGGTAACCGCTGCCTGGCCTAGGTTGCGATTCCGCTACGGACTGAGGGGATTCTTGCTTCTGTTTCAAACGAGCTGCCATGTTTCCCCGCATTTCCCGCCACGCGGAGATTGCATCCCCCGATGATTCCTTTTGCCTTCGCCAGGGGGATGTCTACTTTCGAGGGGTAACCCCTGGGTTGAGATCCGCGTTTCCGCGCTCACGGTAACCGACCCGTGGCGAGAGGCCCGCTACACATGGAGATCACTGCTTATGGCTGCTGACTTTCGTCCCTGACCAGGTTCGCAGCTCCCCATTGTAGGGACCTCTCGCCTCGGGCCCGTCACCTGTCCTTATTGTTACGTGTCCTCCCCTGTTAAGTCAAAGGGGACTCCCTCCGTTGGGGTGTCTTTCTTTCGCAACGAGAACTCGCACGAGCAGCTTTTTCGTGATATTTTTGAATAACGTTTCGCGATGAGCACGCAACTATTGGCAGCCGTTAGGTGGTTGAAAGCTTGAACGGGGCAAAAATGAACTCAAGAATCTGGAAAAAACCGTCGTTTCTGGACGTGGAAAGAGTTTGCGGGCACTGGAAAAGCAGGTAATTCACTATCATCAAGGGAGCTTCAGGCCGTGGTTCGGAAGGTTGTCATTCTCGCGCGGGGACTCGGGACGCGGATGCAAAAGGAAGATCAATCGGTAGTTCTGGACGAGCAACAGACTCAGGCCGCCCGAAAAGGATTAAAGGCACTCATTCCCCTCGCCAACGGACGGGTTTTTTTGGACTATTTGCTTTCATCGGTGGCAGATGCGGGCTACAGCGAGGCGTGCCTGGTGGTAGCTCCCGAGCATGAGGAGCTTCGCCGCCGGTATCAGGAAGAAATACCTCTCCGGCGATTAAAAATCACCTTCGCGGTTCAGGAGAAGCCGTTGGGGACAGCTAATGCCGTGGCGGCAGCGGAAGAATTTGCCGGCGATGATGACTTCATCATGATTAATTCCGACAACTACTATCCTGTTGCAGCATTGACCGGCCTCCGCGAGCTGAAAGGAGCCGGAGTGGCCCTCTTTGATCAGGACACCATGCTCACGCGGAGCAACATTGCGGCGGAGCGCATCAAAGCGTTTGCCGTGGGACTTGTGGGAAGCGATGGGCGACTTGTTCGCATTCTGGAAAAACCTACCGCGGAAGTGCTGAGCCAATTGCCGCGCCCTTTGTGGCTGAGCATGAATTGCTGGCGTTTTCGGCCATCAATCTTCGAAGCCTGTCGACGGATTGATCTTTCGCCCCGGGGGGAATACGAAATCACTGACGCAGTCCAGTATGCGATCGATCGATTGGGCGAAGAATTTCGGACGGTTCTCGTGCGAGAACCTGTTTTCGATATGACAAGTCGGTCGGACATTCCAAGTATGGCGGCGAGATTGGCCGACGTTCCTGTTGTGCTGTAAGCCCGGCGCGACCCGGCAACAGGCAGCCCCCAGCACGGTCCTGCTCATGGTTTTCGATGGCTACTTGGTGACGTATTCGACGATATTCCGTTCCAGATTGCCCCAGTTTCGCCCAAAACTTGCTTCAAAGTCCCTGATGCGGGCTGCACTCGGGTAGGATTTAAACGGCGGCCTGTTCTGGACGCACCGAAGATACCCGACGAACTGGGAAAGATGGCGGTCGCTCAAATAGGAAACTGCAGCCCAGGAGGCCAGGTAGGCCTTCCGAGGCTGGATATCGAACCAGCCGTCGCTCGCCACGATGTTGTGAAGCCACCCTGGAGGAAGCCCGGACAGCGATTGAACGGCAATTCGCCGCAGCGAATTACTCGCGGCTAATGAGGGCAAGTCGGTGCCGCCTTGATGACTGTCCTCGAACATCATGGCCAGTCCCTCCGCGAGCCAGGATGGCGTTGCGGTGAATCGACCGAGCAACCCGGTGTTGGCCGCGAACTGGTGAAATGCCTCGTGCCGAAGCACATTCTCTGTCGATTCCGAACCGACAGTTGACCACGCTGGGTTTTGGGTAGCTTGCCGATCAAAGGTGAGGCAGCGGTTCGACAACACGTCATAAAGGCCAAGTACCTGGGACTCATGTGATTTGAAGCGGCGAAACTCGGGCGAATTCTCAAATGCTCTTCTGTCCCGATAAACGACCGCGACAAGTGGGAAAACAGGTTTTGTGACCGGCAGTTTGCGCTGTGCTGCGAACCGCCATGCCTCACGAAACAGTGATTCGAAAACGGAACCCCACTGCGAATTTGCGCTGGCCGGCAGAACGACGAGGTAGTGCGTCGTGCTCTCTACCCGGTATTCGGTACCGAATTCGCGTTGCAGCTGCGACCGAACGTCATGAATGGGCAGCGGCACCAAAGTATCCGATGTTTTGCGAAAATCAGCAGCCAGGGAGCGGGGGATATGTTTTACTGAGCCATCCCGAGTCAGGAGAATGATCTCGGAAGAGCTCCAGGTCAGGATCATGCCCTCTGTCCGGATTTCACCCACGCGGCATTCGACCATACCTGGGAGTGGGCCCACGGGTACGTCGCCTGCGCACGTCGTCCCTGCCAGGCCGCGCAACGGCAGGCAAATGGCCAGGATCAGTACAAACCTGGTCTTGTTGGACGGTCTCGCATAGTCTATAGGGTTTTTAATACTTCCGGCCATATTCGCAGGCTTTTAATTAATTCGAGAAAAGCTGAGTCGACATTGCTTTTCTGTAATGAGCATCCGTAATCGCACTTTTTTCATTAATCACATTATAAAGCGTTGTATGACAAAAGAATGATGAAAATAACTAACCGTTCGGACGGGCCACGTGGCGCTGCTCAGGAGTAATGTTTCCGCCGTTGTTTTCAGGGAATTTTAGAAATGGTTGAATTCCTCGCAGAATCCCCGGACCGATGCCCCGAATTCGCAGCAGGTCCTCTGCTCTCGTGAAGGGGCCGTGCTTCTCGCGGTCTGCAACGATTCTTTGCGAGAGAATCGGTCCAATGCGGGGCAGAAGCGTTAATTCCGGCCAATCCGCCGAGTTGATGTCCACGAGGAACTCACATGCTCGTCGCGAACACGCAGCCTCCGGCTGCCAGCCCAACCCGTAAGGCAGGACAATCCACAGCACTCCGTTAAGTACAATCCACAAACACAAGGCGATTTTCGCAAACTGTCGATTAACGTACTCCGTCCACCAATCCGCCAGACGAATACTGCGGATCTCATCACTTAACAAACCAATAAACTGCAGGCCCTTGACGAGAGCACTTTGTACGATGCGGAATAATAAGGATAAATAAAGGTGACATAGTCTGACGCCGCGTGCGACCAGTTGCGCGGCGAGTGAAAACCATGGGGACAGTACGCGGCTGATCCTAAAGAATAGACCCGACTTCATTGCGAACCCTTGGAAATTCGTTGGAGAAACCGCTGAACTTCATTCTGGGCCGTAGCGTCTTGGTACACAATTGCGGTTTGGCCATCCTCGGTGAAAAAAATCCGCCCTATTCCGCCCTGCTCGTACCAGGTCTGAGGCTGACACTCTTTGACAACACGTTCTCGCAAAGCCCCGACCGTCAACCCTTGCTGGAGTACCTCCCTAAGTGGATAGGCGCGAAGATATGGCCGATCAAAACGATTGTGTGTTGTTATGAGAAGGGTTTTGTCGTTCAGAATATAAACGCTCGCATTGATCGTTTCTGCCAGCCTCTGCACGACTTTAAAAAAGGGTTCTTCGTGAGCGGAGCAGGTTACCGGCACAGAGGGATGCACTTCCTCAGAGAGGAGCAAAGGCCAATCAACGAGTATTTGAACCTGCGTCAGACGATTGAGCGCGGCGAGTATGTCGACAAGGGGAGTCGGCTCGTAGTAATTCATCGAGATAATCTGCTGGAGGGCCGAGTTCTCCCCAGCGGCTTCCGAAAGCGATCGTGGCGGAAAGCGTTGTTCGAGGAAATTGCGAATCGTTAAAACGTGAATAAACGGGCCTTGGAGAATCCGTTCGTTATTGTTCGGCTGATATTTTATCCCCGAGTCAGACGGACCGAACGTGCTATCCAGTGTTGTGATGATCGCTTGGAGTAACTTGTCTGAAACAAGCGCAGATGGGTCCGTAATGTGACAGTTGACGTTGTTACTGACTCTTTCGGGACGGCACAACACCACCAGATTGCCGCAGGACACGACAGTCCAGTCGTGCTGGCCGGCAATCTCCTCCAGAATCTGTTGTATCGTCTTTTTGCCCGGCTGGAGGGCCACAGTTCCCAGGTCGGAAGGGTTGTCCCAGAGCAGGGTTTCCGGGTCTACGCAAATCGGTATGGAACTCCATTCGGTCAGGCGGGCAAGCGCGAGGGCGAGGGGAATCTCCGGCCAGGACTCTATTTGTACCTGAACCTTCAGCCCCGCGATCGAAGTGTTTGCCGCATCACCGCGTGGTGGAAAATTCTGGCCGCAGGGTGTTTCGCCAGGCCAATGCTGGACCGTGCGAGGTGAACTTTCATGGCCGGCACCGGGTTGTGGTTGGACGGATGGCTGACTGCTTAAGGGTTTACCAGGCCATGCGGGCGCCACCGTTTCCAAGTTAATCGCTTCTCCCCCTGCGATAGTAGCGAGTTGTTCCATGACGTGCGAATCAACGTCGCGGCGGATAAATCGTACAGAACCGTCGGCCATCACGGCGAGCATACCGTCAGGCAAGGCAGAACCGAAACCGTCAGGCCCTTTTACGTACGGAGGCTTGGTCAGCCCTCGGGCCGTAGCTGTTCCGCCTGCCGCCCATGGACCAAGGTGGTTCTCGGCTGGTAGAAGGGCCAGCGTGTTGGAGAGCCCATCTTTCACATCCTCCTTTCTGACTGCCTGACGGAAGTTAAAAAGGCCTGCCCGGGGACTGGAAAGAGGAAGGTTCCCGGAGTCGGGGCCGACGCCAGTAACACCGACGATGTGGGCGTCGTAGTATCCGGCAATACGTTGCGTTGCACCGAGGAGAGGGTTGGTCACTTCTGGAAGAAACCGTTTGGTGACCGGTTGATTTTGCGGGGCATTCCACGAATAGCCCGGCTGAAGACTCTTCGACCATTCGGCGTAACCGAGGTGAGGAAGGATTTCTGAAATCCAGCTCAGTCTGGTTTCGGGAGGCAAAAGATCCCCGCCGATCGCGGCCCGTGGAAAGCTCGTCTGGCGTTCGGCATATCGGCTAAGACTCCCGCCGAGTGTTTCTGCGTGGAGAAAGGCCTGGGTTGTGGCAAGGGCGTGCCAGAGCTGGGCGAAAGCCTCGCCGGTTGTCGCCACATTTTGAATGGAACCGGACTGTTGGTCGGAAGACCACTCAATCGCGACCGTCGCCTCTTCCGCTACAACTGTGCTATGTTCCAGAAATGACTTGACTGCCGTGATTGTGTGAGACCATCCCTCTGGGGTCATTCCTGCGGGTGCCGTTTTCGCAAGCAGGTTTTCCTCCTTTTCAGCCGATTTCACCTCTTCCAGGGCCTGAAGTCGGAGTTTCTCAAGTTGATCATGGAGGGAGGCGGCATCTTCTTTTCGGCGACACGACAGGCGGACGGTCAACCTATTTTGATCGCCGGAGAGGGCCCATCCGGCAAAGAAGGTGTCACTTTTCTGTTGCAGGGTTTGCAGAAGTCCAAACGCTTGCGGAAAACCGGCCAGCCATTTTGCCCCGAACACAGAACAAACGCTGTGAGACTGCCCCAGGAAGAACACCTGGAAATGCCGGGCGTCATTGAGAACATTTGCCAGCGGATGCTGTGACTTTTTTTCGGATTTTTCGGTGGTTGCGTGCTGCCGTAAAATCCGATCCAGGAAGTCAACGTCGCCCACCAAAAGGGTGTGAGAATCCAGGACCGCAAACACAAGGTTCCGCGCTGAATCGGGGAGGCGTCGGAGTGTAATGTCGGCGTAACGCGTCAGCTCCTGTCCAAATTGATTGAGCGAATCGACCTGCTGGTCGGACGCGAGTTCAAAAATGCAGGCGTAGGGCTGTCTCCATTTGCCAAAAACCAGGTGTGTGGCGAGGCTTTCCGTTTTCAATCCCATCGCATGCTGGCAGTCAGCCGCGAACGTCCGATAAGCCTCCAGTTCTAGCGGCACCTGAAGAAATTTTAGAAGTGCATCAGCCGGTGGCACCTTGTCGTCCATACCGAAAGCTTCTGTGATATCTTCCCCGGCTGCCTCCAGGATCCACTGGCCCGGGGGCACTGGTTTGGCCTCTTGAATTTGTTCGGGGGTCGCGGGTTCACGCTCTTCCTGCGGAACTGGGGCAGGCTCCACCGGTCCAGCACGTCGGGGCACAAGAAATCGAAGGCTGATTCCTGTAATGCAAGCCGCGAGCACGAGTAAGGCAACGACCGCTATCCATCTGCGGCGGCCACTTGCCCCCTCATTTGTGGTAGTAATCTTCGCTGGTTCTTCGACGCCGGACGATGATAGTACGCTTGGCTCCGCGGGTTTTTCACCGGTTTCCGCCCGTGGACTTTCCGCCAGACCGCCCGATGGTGTTGGGCGTTCCGGGGCCCCTGTCTCCGCAGTTTGAGCAGCATGTTTTTCCAACGACGGGCCAGCTTTCGGACTTTCCTCAAGCGGATTTTCCGCAGCGTGCTGTCCGTCAGGAAAATCCGACCGGCTGCCGGTTGAAGCCGGTGGTTGCCAACCCGGCGGAGGTGTCACCTGGACCAGACTGCCGCACCTGGGGCACGGCCAAATCGCGCCGATAGCCTCAAGGCGTCGGACGCGGAGCCTTGCCAGGCATGTAGGACATTCGATTGTGAAAAGACTCTCACCCACCGACTAACCTGCTGGAGAAGTTCGCGACCGAATTGACGCTCCCACTCGTTACGGGCAATACTATCTGAACCTAGCACACGGGCGGTGGCAAGGGAGTGCCCATTGCCAAGTTTTTCAGGCGGAATACGCTGAAATCATATTGGCTTGAACAACCGTGTCAGAGACGCGGAGAAACTCTCGCAAGATTGAAGTTGCAGGAGAACAGTTCGAATGCTAAAGATCCCCTGGGTTGATTGTCGGTCGGAGGACCCGTCTCATTTACTCTCCTCCCTGCGCCGAAAACTGGGTGTTCAGGGAGACATCGTGAGTCCTGCGTCTCGGGCTAAAACGAAAGAAGTTTTTGGGGAGGAATTGCCCCCCAGCCAGGTGGTGGAACGCATCTGTCGCGACGTGCAGAAACGCGGCCTCGCTGCCGTTCTGGATTACTGCGCGAGAATCGACAACGTCAAACTCGACGCAGAGAGCATCCGCGTGCCGGCCGATGAGTTTGAGAAGGCTCATCGCGATGCGGATCCGCATTTCCTCGCCGCGGTGCGTCGCATCCGTGCCAACGTTGAGCACTATCAGAGAGCCATTCTCCACCGGGATGTGGTGGTCCAAACGGTGGGAGGCTACCTCAGAGAGCGATACCGTCCAGTCCGGCGGGTGGCGGTTTGCGTTCCTGGTGGCGCGGCGGCTTACCCTTCTACCTTGCTCATGACGGTGGTACCGGCCCAATGTGCCGGCGTCAAGGAGATAGCCGTCCTTGTGCCGCCAACCAAATTCGGAGCCTACAACCCCGACATTCTGGCCACCTGTTTCGAGTTGGGTGTCAACGAAGTGTATCGTTTGGGAGGCGCTCACGGCGTCGCCGCCTTGGCCTACGGCACCGAGTCCACACCCAAGGTGGATAAGATCGTGGGACCGGGCAATTTATTTGTTGCTCTAGCGAAAAAATATGTGTTCGGGGAAGTGGACATCGATTCGATTGCCGGTCCCAGCGAGGTGGTCGTCATTGTGGATGGTACCGCTACGCCCGAGTTTGTGGCTTTCGATCTCATGGCTCAGGCCGAACACTCGCCAGGCTCGAGTGTCCTTATCGGATGGGAGGAAAACATTCTTCGCGATACATTGAGCGTGCTTGAGGCTCGCCTGCACGATATGGAACGGGGTGACCTTGCGCGATCGGCCCTGGAAGAATTTGGTGCGGTTATTCTTGCCAAAAATGCTGAGCAAGCCTGTGAACTGACCAATGAGATTGCACCCGAGCACGTCCACATCGCGACTGCGAACCCGGAAGCCCTCGCGGAGAAAATTGATAACGCGGGAGCTATTTTCCTGGGACATTTCACGCCGGTAGCACTGGGCGACTACGCCGCCGGACCATCCCATGTGCTTCCCACGGGGGGAACAGCCCGATTTGCCGGTCCTCTATCCGCCAACGACTTTCTCCACGCCACGAGCGTGCTCCACTTTACTCAGGACGGTCTGGAACACCTTGCTGAGGACGTGATCATGCTCGCTCGAAGGGAAGGACTGACGGCTCACCTGGCAAGCGTGGAAATAAGACGCAGGCGGGCTAGATGAGTCAACGGCCGCAAGAGAATTAGCCCGGGGCTCTTCTTTGCGATTGGCCTTTTTCCTGTAGAGCGCTGCACAGGTTGGAATGGTGCTCACAGGATAGATGTCACGTGAAGTTAATTCGAGAGCGGTTTATGTCGAGAAGTGCTGTTGATTTTATTCGCAAAAATATTCTTGAGATGGCGGGATACGTTCCGGGTGAGCAGCCGCAGGAAGCGGGTTACGTCAAGCTCAATACAAACGAGAACCCGTACCCGCCCTCGCCCGCCGTTGGGGACGCCATTGTAGAGGTATTACGGCGCGGACTGCAGAAATATCCAGATCCATTGGCAACGGTGTTCCGGGTAGAGGCGGCCAAGCTTCTGGGAGTGGAGCCGGACTGGATTCTCACGGGAAACGGAAGCGACGATATTCTGACGATTGTCACCCGGGCTTTTGTGGGAGAAGGCGACTATATTCGACTGGCTTATCCCAGCTATATTCTCTATCGTGTTCTCTCGCAGCTGCAAAATGGCGCGTGGGAAGAGGTCTTTTTTCAGGGTGATTGGACTCTGACCAATGACTTTCTGGCGTCTAATCCGCGATTGAAATTGATATTTCTGGCAAATCCGAACAGCCCGTCGGGAACAATGATCCCTCCGGCTGTGATATCGAGGTGGATTGAACAACTTCCATGTCCTATCCTCATAGATGAGGCCTATGTCGATTTTGCTGCCGAGAGTTGCGTCGATCTGGTGAAACTGAGCGATCGCGTAATGGTTTCCCGGAGCCTCAGTAAATCGTATGCCCTGGCGGGCCTGCGGTTTGGATATCTGGTCGCGCAACCGCATATCATTGAACAACTTCGCAAGGTAAAGGACTCTTACAATTGCGATGCCCTCTCGATCGCTGGAGCTACCGCTGCGATTCGGGATCAGAATTGGTTGCTGGAGACGACCCGAAAGGTCATCCGGACACGAGAACGAATGACGGAGGAATTGCGCGCTCTGGGATTTGACGTGGTACCATCTCAGGCGAACTTCGTTTGGTGCACGAGGAAAGACAGGCCGGTAAAACCCATTTATGAAGAGCTCAAAAGACGTAAGGTCTTAGTGCGTTATATGGACTACCCGGGTTGGGGCGATGGGCTGCGGATATCCGTGGGAACTGACAGCGAGGTAGACTGTTTGCTGGAACGATTACAAGAAGTTTTAAGCACGGACGGGAAATAAACGTATCCCGTCGCATCGGCCTCCGGTTGAGCACTGAACCCCAGGAGATACAAATTCATGGAAAGAACCGCCGAAATTACTCGGAACACCCTCGAAACGAACATAACCGTCCGGGTCTGCCTGGATGGCCAGGGTTGCGGCGATATTGAGACGGGCATCGGGTTCTTTGATCATATGCTTCACCTGCTGGCTCGTCATTCGAGCATCGACCTGTACATTCGATGTCGTGGGGATCTGCACGTCGATCAGCACCACAGTGTGGAGGATGTTGGCCTTGCCCTGGGGCAGGCCGTTGCAGAGGCTCTGGGAGATAAGAGCGACATTCGTCGCTACGGCCATTTTACGCTCCCGATGGATGAGACGCTTGTGACGGCTGCGATTGATCTGAGTGGTCGTCCGTATCTCGTTTATAACGTACCCATTTCCCAGCCGTTTATCGGGCAATTTCAAAGTGAATTGGTTCGCGAGTTTTTCCAGGCCTTTGCAAATCAGGCAGGTGCCAACGTGCATTTACTGCTCCATTACGGCACCAACAGCCATCACGTGGCGGAGGCCACGTTCAAGGCCTTTGCCCGGGCGCTCCGCATGGCCGTGGAAAAAGATCCCCGAGGGTCCGGCATTCCGAGCACCAAGGGCACACTGTAAAAGAGCAATGCGATACCTCGAGTTTGCGGCTTCTGTCTCGCTGGAATCAGTCCCGCCTGAACCAGGGTGCCGAACGAAGATTCTGCTTTTTCTCTTCTATTCGAAAGATCCGCCGTGCATTTTCGTGCATGATTGGGTCAACAAGCCGGAGCGCATCGTCTAGGCTCAGCCATCCTTCTTCCACCAGTTCGCAAAGGGCCAGGGCAATCCCTTGTCGGGCGATGAGGGCGTGACCAAGAACAGGCTCCACAGGGCGGTAGTCGCCGCCGAACGTGAAGATCTTGTTGGCGGGCGCGGTAACGAGGAACTTCTTGAGAAAGTCTTTGGCAGCCACCGGGTTGATGATCCAACTCCAGCACATGTCCACGTAGGCGTTCGTGTAATGTTTGGCTACGCTGATCAGTTCCTCGTAATAAGGATAGCAAATATGCATGAAGACAAACGTTGTCTCCGGCGACAGGCGGCAAAGATCACAGGCTGCGCTGGCATTATGGAGAAGTCGTGAAAGTGGCATGTAATTATCGCCCGCGTAGTAGCCTGTATGGAGTTTCACGGGAAGGTGATTCTCTGTCGCTTTTCGGACGGCATACCAGAACAGGTGATCTTCCAAGGCTTTTTGTTCCTCCGGGCTGAGCACCTCGCCACGAAGGCGTTTCGCGAATATGGGTTCCGCCCGTTCTTGAGGCACCTTTTCGTAATCGATGTTACGGCTATACGCGTTTTGCGATTTAACGGCCACGGCATATCGTGAATAACGTTCGAACCACCAGTCGATGACCCGATACCAGTCACTCAGAGTTCTGACCTGGATACCCGTCGGTGATCCGAATGCCCGCAGGTTGGGACCGGCAAACATCCCCACGATGCTGATGTCCTGCAGCAGCAGGAGGGGCTGGCGCGACTCGTGGAAGGTCCCGGTATTGACCTGACAGGAGTCAATCTTCGCAAGATCGCACAAAATGTGTTGATAGAAACCGGGGCGACGCGTGGTTTCGAATTTTTCGGGAAGTTGGAGGACGGTTTTCTCCGATAGATCCTCGATCCCGTAAAGTTCCTTCATGGCAATCCGGACGGCCAGGCCATAGCCAGTATTGCGGACAGCTGGCCAGTAAGGGGCGAGAATACGCCACTTTTCCTCGGGTGCTCCCGGTTGCTGGAAGAAGGAATCGTATTCCGCTCGCGTCATTCCTGCAGAGCGCAGGTCAGAATCAAGATAATGGTGCAAAATAACCGTCCACTGCTCCTGGGTTTTGCCCCCCGGTCCGCGCAGGACATCCTGTTCGTCAGGAAGATGTTCGTGGCTATCAATCAGAGGCGTTTCCCAAACTTTCGTAAATATTGTTCGCCTAACGTCACTGGCTCCTGGTATTTTGGGGACTTCCACGGTTGGCATTCCGCCGGACGTAGTCCCCAGAAAGCCCATGGTTCCCAGGGTCCCCAGCACTTTCAGCGTTTCCCGGCGTGTGAAGTGAGTCATGACCTCTCCTCCCAAAGCCTGTAAAATGACGGCCGTTCAACCCTTCGCCGGACAAGATTGTAACAATTGGGAGATAGCCCCGCGAGTTAGACTCAAGTTTAGCCCCTTTGAAGGTAGCCGCTCGATGAGAATGTAAGTCGGGCGTGAGCAAATTAGCGGTTTGCGTGACAAGCTTGTCAACAACCTCGGCGGCTTTTCGGAGGATCGCCAGGATTGGAAGGGCATTTCCATGCAAAGCGGTTTCTGTCTCTTTTCGTCTCACCCGACGCCCGATAGAGGCAATTGCAGATTGCCTTCACAGCACACTGATCACGTCCAAACTCGTCAGATATCAACGGGAACAATTCATGACCTATCGATGACCCAAACAGGCTGAGTATGAAGCGACGCAAGCGCGACACTGTACCCCACCACCGAGGGTCGAAGGTGGCCGATTCGCCGAAAAGCAAAGTTTTTCCGGAGCGTTCCGAAAAGAACCAGCCTTTTTGCCAGTTCTCCCTCGGCTAGCCCGTCGCTGAACGAACTCCACGCCTTTTAAAGTGTCGTACCTGGGACGCTGTGCATTTATAATGAAAGAGGGTGACAGCCTTGCCCCGCGTTGGGTATCGTGCGACGCGTTGGTGACGGGCTGGAAACTGCCGGGCGTTCGAACATGGGAATTCGCTTTTACTGCCCCAACGGTCACAAGCTGCATGTCAAGGCTTTTCAAGCCGGCATGCGCGGTATTTGTCCTTACTGCGGGGCCAAGGTCCAGATTCCCCTTCACAGCACCCGGCCGAGCACGAGGGAATTGAAAGCCCAAAGGGCGGCACAGCGCCAGGCTTTGCAGTCATCCGCTGGTCCGCAGGGTTCCTCCTCCCCTTCTGGGCTTCAGATCCCAGACCAGACTGCACCTTTTTCTCCAGCCAGGACCGATTCTGCGCCGGCAACTCCTTTTGAAAACCTGACGGACTTTCTGGAACCAACTCCCACACAGAATCCGCCCGAGCCACCGGGTGAATTTCGGGCCATGCCGGTCCCACTTGACGCATCACTTCGAGGCCCTTCAGAGACAGCACCAGCTTCGGACGTTGTGCTTACAAATAAGCCAGAGCCGCCGCCTTTATTGACGGAGAAGCCTCTGGTAGATCCTCTGTCGGACCCGGACGTGGCCTGGTATGTGCGTCCGCCGGCCGGGGGACAGTACGGACCGGCTGCGCCCGAAGTTATTCGAGTGTGGATCGCGGAGGGGAGAATCACGCCGGATACGCTTGTGTGGCGAGAAGGCTGGCGCGATTGGCGAGAAGCACGCGAGGTCTTCCCATCCTTGGGTGGGGCAGAGTTTCCGCGTGTGTCCCCGGACGAACTGCCCGAGATGCGCTTCATCCGCGCGGCTGAAAAGCCCCGGCGAATGCAAACTTTGGCTATCGCCATCGGTATCATGGCGGCTCTTGTGTTGGCAGGACTTGCCGTGTGGTTTTTCCTGCAACCGTCGACCGGCCAGTAAATCAGACTCTGGATCGATCGCAGCTCAGAAAAGGCGGTTCTAAAAAAGGCCTGCCCGAGGGGTACTCATCCTTGACGATTATTTGCAGCAGATGATAATTACCCGCGTTGGTTCTGTGTTGTGTTAGTTTCCGTAGAACGTATTCGTTCAGCCGCGTGTGACGAAAGCGAAAGTTTGTCTGGGAGGAACTAACATGGATCATCGGCCTTTATTACCCCGTCGGGAGTTTATCCAGCAATCCGGTGGTGTGCTGGCGGTGTTGGCTGGCATGGGCGCCCCGGGAGCACAATCGGTCTCGGCTTTTGAAACTGCTAATTCAGAAAGAAAGAAGCCGTCTTTTCGGCTGGCACTCGCTTCGTACACTTTGCGAAAATTTCCATTGCCGCAAGCCCTGGAGATGACCAAGCGAGTGGGTCTCAAGCACATCTGCCTCAAGTCATTCCATCTCCCCCTTGATGCGTCGCCCGAGCAAATCAACGAAGCTAAAAAGCAGGTTGCGGGTGCGGGAATCGACCTCTACGCCGGAGGCGTTATCACGATGGCCAATGAGCAGGAGGTGGTTCAAGCATTCGATTATGCCAAGCAGGCGGGAATGCGGATGATTGTGGCATCTCCACGTCCGGACGTGCTTCCTCTGGTGGAAAAGAAAGTGCGGGAGACGTCCATTGCGGTGGCGATCCATAATCACGGGCCAGGCGACAAGTTTTTCCCTACGCCCGAGAGCGTGTATGAGCAGGTGAAGGGCCTTGATGCACGCATTGGGCTTTGCATGGACGTGGGGCACACCGCCCGAATCGGGGCGGATCCGGTGGCGGATGCGCGTCGTTTTGCAGACCGACTTCTCGACGTGCACATTAAGGACATCAACGTGGCGGCCCCGTCCGGAAAGTGCGTCGAATGTGGGCGAGGTGTCCTTGATCTGCCCGGCTTCCTGCGGGTGCTCATCGACATTGGGTATGGTGGGATGGTATCCTTCGAGTACGAAAAAGATGAGAACGACCCGCTGCCGGGACTGGCTGAATCAGTCGGCTACGTTCGGGGAGTTCTGGACACAATCCTGGGGATACAGGATCGAAGCATTCAGCTCGGCTGAGGCTGGAGCGAGCAATCGAGGCTGCCAGCCGTTCTTCCATTCATGTTCGGTCTGCTGACAAAACTTTGAGCGCGATCGATCGCCAGTAGGGCGGTAGCGGGGCCTCTACCGTTTTCGGTGTTTTTTCAATGGGGTGGAGAAATGTGATCTGCTTGGCATGCAGAGCAATCCCTGTCGGGAACGGGTTTTTTGCGCCATATTTTCGGTCACCCAAAATGGGATGGCCACAGGAGCTGAGCTGGATTCGGATCTGGTGCTTTCGACCAGTCTGCGGCGCGAGTTCCAACAGGCTGCACTGAGGGGAGGCCTCCAGCAGCCTGTAAGAAAGGACCGCTTCTTCCGCATCCGGGTCTTTTGCATGCGTGATGTGAACCCGGCGAAACCGAGGATCGTGTTTGATCCAGTGCAGAAGCGTGCCCTCTGGCTTCGGCCATTTTCCCTCCACAATCGCCCAGTAGATCTTGGATACCGTTCGCTGACGAAACTGTTCTGCCAGTCGGGCAGCCGCTTTCGACGTTTTTGCCAAAAGAACCGCCCCCGTGACGGGTGTGTCCAGACGGCTCACGATCCCGAGAAACACGTTGCCGGGCTTGGAGTCGCGCTCTTTGATCATTCTTTTCAGCCATGTGAGAAGGGTCTCCTGCCCCTCGGGAAGCCCCATGGTGACCCAGCCTGCCGGCTTGTTGACCACCAGAACATGACGATCTTCATACAGGATGGTTGGTTCAAGTTTCATCCGGATGAACGTAGTGCGGACAAAGTGCGACGACGAAACGGTGGGCATCCACTGCACCATATTATCGACTCTTTTCCCTTTCTAGGATGATCCTTGCAAGTTTTTCAAGTGGATAGATTGCTAACCCTTCCCCGCTTTGCCTCTGCGGCTGGGAATGGACACGGCGCGCAACGCGGCTTTGCGCAGGGGTGAAACTCAGGCCGGCAGGACCTGCTATTCAGCTTCATATGGCAAGCCTGGATGATCCATTTCGCCGACCTGGATGCGTATGCTTAGTTGAGTTGCTGTCAAAACTTAGGGGCAATGTATGAATTGCTCTTACGACAGGCTTGATGAGTTGTCCCTACAACACACTACGTGTTCGGCCTTTTACAAGTCCTCGGAAAAAGCGGATGTGCGACCGACGAGAGTGCGATATCCTCACCGTATCAGCAATAGGCTGCCAGGTACACCTGCGTTTGCGATCAACAGGCCGTTGAGATTCGTTTCCAGAGTATTGTCCGCGCTCTCGGCCGTTACTATACTGGAACCGCACATTAGGCGTGGACGCTACACACTGAGTTATTAAAGCCGAGTTTGATTGAAAGGCATGAGCGAAAAGGAGGGGAAGTCAATGAAGGCTCTTTCCACGTGTCCTATCACAGCTTGCTTGGTAGCCGCTGGGTTATGGCTGAGTTACGGTCATTTACTCGCGGAGCAGGCCCCGCCCCCGCCTGTGGCTGTGCTTAAAGTACAGAGTCCTCAGCCGGGCGCAGTGGTATCGGGGAATTTGGCGATCCGTGTCGAGGTTGAACAACCCGCCGGCGCCTCACTTCCAAAGAGGATGTTCGCCGGGTTTGGTGGGCCCCCGTGGGCAGAATTGAAAAACCAAGACAGCGTCTGGGTTGGTGAGATCGACACGACACTCGTTCCCAATGGATCCCAAAATCTCCGGATCGTGACCGATAATCGCCGGGTGACGGCCACTGTCGGGGTGACAGTCAACAATCCGTTACGGGTGTGGTTTGCTGATTTACACAGTCATACGTCGTATTCGGATGGAACGTACTTTCCCGCCGACGCGTACAGTTATGCCCGAGATGTCGCCAAAGTGGACGTGTTCTGTCTCACCGACCATCTCGAATCACTGGACGAAAACGAGTGGACCGACATTCAAGAGGTGGCATGGGAGGCCAACGAGTTGGGAAAATTTACTGCCCTCATTGGGTTGGAATGGACAAGACAATGGGGACATCTGTGCATCTATAATCCGCCGACTTTTCGCTGGCCAAGCGATCCGGAGGCGTTTTACCGCGCCGCGGCCGAAGCCAAAGTTGTCCTCAAATTCAATCATCCAGGTGACGGAACCAAGTCCCATGGCGGCCTGGCGTATTCCGAATTGGGCGATAAGGTGGTCCAACTGATGGAAGTGCGAAACCCCGACGAGGAAAAGGCTTTTCGGCGGGCCCTTCGACTGGGCTGGCACCTGGCACCGGACGGCTCCACCGACACCCATTCGCCCAATTGGGGGAATGTGCGAACCTGGACGGGCATTCTGGCTCCCGGTTTGTCGGTACGCAATATTCTCGATGCCCTGGCGAACCGCCGTTGTTTTTCCACAGGAGATCGAAACTGCACCGTATACTTCGAGGTCAATGGCCTGCCTATGGGGACAATCCGCAGCCTGCCTGTGGAAAAGGTGGATGTCTCGCTGGTGATCTCGGACCCGGATGAAACTGACAGTATCGCGAAGGTGGAGCTGTACGTGGACGACGAACTCGCGGAGAGCTTCGAACCGAAACAGCCAAACGTGAGTTGGCGTAAAGAGCTTGCTTTGCCACCAGGGCCGCACTACCTATGGGCCAAGGTTATCCAGTCCGACAGCAACTCAATTTGGTGCGCTCCTGTCTGGATCACTGTGCGTGATTCGAAGCAGGGAGGCGACCAGCCCTCGGCTCCGCAGTCTTGAGCTCGGTTATCAGCGATTGAACTGCCGCTAGGATTTTCTGCTCGATCTCCGGTTCCCACCGGGTGGCCGGCAAGCCATAGACTGCAAATGCACCGCTTTCATAGCCGCCTTCTTCCCACACTCGCCGGGAAGGAATGTAGGCCATTACGTCGTTTGCGTAGCCGGCCACCCAAATTGTGGGCGCAACCGTGTTTTGCAAAATGTTAACGTAATCAACGACAACTTCGCCACCCAGTGCCACCCAGTAGTGATCGTCTCCGAGCCGCCAGACCTGCACGGGATACGGATAGGTGTCCGCCCATTGCTTGCCGGCTGCCTTTTCTGCTAGAAGCCGATTGGCCCATCTGGCCTGGTACCCGCCGGCCTGAACTGCTCGCTTCAGCGCGGTGTCGTCCACCAACTCGAACCGAAGATCGACCGTAGTAAACGCTGTTTTCAATTTTGGAGTGAGTGTTTGACCTGCCTTCCCCCAAGTGGATAGGACGGCACTGGCGAGTTGGTCGCCATATTTCTGGCACAGTTCTATCGAACGGCGCGGGATGGGGTTTTGATCGGCCCCACAACCGGCAAAAAACATTGCTGTGACGCCCGGCATAGCCTTTTCGACCGAAAGCTGTGCGAACCCTGGGTAATCACCGCACCATTGATAGATGTCCAGGGTCGTCGCATGGCAGGCGTATCCAAAAACTACGGCCAGGGGTTTCCCAGATGTGTCCATCACCCAGAAACCGGGCACCCGATGATTGACGGGCCCCCGCGGTTCTTCACCCCGGGCCAGGAGCGTTGGCACCTCGCTCTCTTTATTGTTTCGCCGATTGACAGCAAAATGGGCTTCACTTTCAAACGCCGATAGGGTAGCAGGACGAAGCGTCTGGAAAGCATGCTTGACCGTTGCGACGGCCCCTTGCTCCAGTTGACGCGTGTAGCGGGTGATGAGCTCTTTTTGCGCCTCGTCCAGCGGGTAAATATCGTAAAGTGCATTTTCCAGGACCGGTCCACAGTGGGTATGGCTGGCGGCAAGCATGATCTGATCTCGTTCCAGCCTAAGTTGCTCGTGCAGCTGCTGACAAATTTTCTCGCTTACGTGTCGCGGAAATCCCAGAAGGTCCGCAGTGATCAAAACCGCACGGTGTCCCTTCTGGTCTTCCAAGACCAGAGCCTTCAGCCACAAGTCGTGGATCTTTCCTTCAGCCGGCCGCTCCCGTGCGGCATATCCAGCCATCCACTGGCCAACCGGAGGCGTGATGACCTGCCGCGCCAAACCCGCTCGCCAGGTGCGGCCTGCACCTTCGAAAGCAAGGATGGCCGGGCCCGATAGACCGCCCAATACCCCAACAAGGACCGCAGCCCCAATCAAGGCGAAAGACGCAAATCTTCGCAGCATGCCGACGACTCCGCGTGTGAATGTGACCCAACCCGTGTCGAAAACAAAACGAGGACATGCATCTGCGTCACGGTGTTTTTTGCGAATCGCGACCCCATTGTTGACGTAAGACGTGAAATTGGTCAAGATACTTTGGCGGATGAGTCCCCTGAATTTCTTGAACCAGTAGGGAGGTATCGCTATGGCCCGCCGAAATAATCGTCGGCAGTTTTTGGTGAACACGGGTGTTCTGGGGCTGGGTAGTATCGGTAGCGGATCGCTGATGACCGCGTTCTCTCAACAAGTTAATGTTCCCAATGTGGTCCCAGACCTTCAGGAAAAACCGGCCCTCCTCGGTGGTAAGCCCGTTCTGTCCCGTTCCTGGCCTTCCTGGCCGATGGTCCATAAAACGGACGAAGATGCGATTATGGAGGTGCTCCGGGCGGGCCGGTGGTATCGTAACCGCTCCGTCGAAGAATTCGAAGAACGATATGCGGAATTGAATTCAGCGAGGTTTTGCATTGCGACTTCCAGCGGAACGACAGCCCTCTTCACATCCCTGGGAGCTCTGGGAATCGGACCCGGCGATGAAGTGATCGTCCCGCCCTTCACATTCATGGCGACTGTTACCGTAGTTCTCCTGCACTACGCTTTACCCGTTTTTGTGGATTCCGACCTCGAAACATTCCTGATGGACCCCAAGAAACTGGAAGCCGCCATCACGCCCCGCACCAAGGCGATCATTCCCGTTCACATTGGCGGCAACGTGGCGAATCTCGATGAGATTCTTGCCGTGGCAGAACGGCACAAAATTCCTGTTATCGGTGATGCGTGCCAGGCCCACCTCGCCGAATGGCGCGGCAAAAGTGCCGGAAGCTGGGGAACCACAGGCTGCTACAGCTTTCAACTCAGCAAGAATTTATGTTCAGGGGAAGGAGGCGCGATCCTCACCAACGATGAAGCAATCGCGGATGCGTGTTTCGCTTTCCACAATTGTTATAGGAAGCGTCCAAAGGCGGCTGCTACAGCCGATTTTAGCTTCGGACGAAATGGCAATTTCCGAATGACGGAATTTCAGGGGGCCCTGCTTCTAAGTCAGATGGAAAGAATTCGAGAACGCGCGGATCTCCGCAGCGACAATGCAGCCTATCTCACAAAGCTGCTTTCGGAAATCCCGGGTATTTCACCGGCACGGCAATATCCGCAGTGCACACGCAACGCCTACCATCTCTTTATGTTTCGCTACGACCCGGCGGAATTCTCGGATCTCCCCCGCAACCGCTTCGTCAACGCCCTTCGCGCTGAAGGTGTCCCCTGTTCGCCGGGATATAGCCCGTTGAATAAGGAAAAGTTCCTCCTCGACGCACTCCGGTCGGAGGCTTATCTGCGGGTTTACGGCCGCGAGGCTATCGATGCATGGCTCCAGAAAAATGAATGTCCTGAGAACGACAAGCTGTGCGAGCATTCCGTCTGGTTCTATCAAAATGTGTTACTGACTGACCATCAGACCATGGAAAAAATCGCTCTGGCCATCAACAAAATCAAAAAACATGCCGGTGACCTTCGCAAGGGATGATACAAGGCCGCTTCCCCTTGACAGGCACCGACGCGTGAGCGTGGGGGACCACGTTTGCTTACGCGTGGCAGCGTGGGAACGTCACCTTGTTATGAGCGTCGCACGGTAAAGTAGCGCGTCATTGTTTTCGTGTGATTATCCTTGCGAAAATCCACGCGCACTTCTCCGCGCTCACCACGGGGAGTCGCGCGACATCCAAACCAGCCGTCGTCCCGCACAGAAATCGGAGTCCCATTCACCAGGACTTCCGTTCCCGTTTCCACCACGCCACGGACCTCCAGATTGATGGGACCATGGATAAGGGGCGTGCCCTCTGGTGGTTGAGTGACAACTAGACCGAGAGGCGGTTGATCCAGGGCTTCAATTTCGTCGGCAATAAGTTTTCGAGTTTGCCAGATTACCGAACTCTCTCGAGTTACAGAGCCCAAGTCGGGAACCACGCGTCGGACAAGCTCCAGCGGTCGCTGGCGGGGATCAATAAATCGCGCGGCCTCACCTAAACGGGTGCGAATTTGTTCTATCTTGCTTTGAAGTAGGTAGAGGTATTCAAAATCCTCGAGACTTTCGCGCTGGATTTCCCACCGGATGGAGTCGAGTGGACCGTCACGCCCGGGATAGACGACATGCGTGTCGCCCGGAGGAAGGTTTTCGCGCGGCACCCCAAAGGGATTTTCACCCCAAAAGTTCCATCCCCAATGGAGATACCCTTTCAGATCGTAGCGATAGTTGATCCAGTGAAGCACCCGCACAGATGTTCCTGGGAAGTCGAGAAAACGGTTCGGATACACGTTTCCGAACGGATGGCAGCAGATATAGTACCACAGCTCGGCCGAGTTTCGGCGTTTTTCAAACGCTTCGCGCCATGCATCATACTGAGAAAGCTTGGGAACCCAGATTTCGAGAAAGCCGTCAAAATCCGTTGTTTCAATGGCGTCAATTCTGCGGAGTCGAGGGGCCGCTTGATGGACGAGAGCCGAAGCCTCACGCCAGGAGTCCACATTCATAATGGCCGGCTCATCGCTCACATGGATCATGGCCTTGGATAGCCAACCCTTTTCTTCCAGATGACGTTCCAGATTTTCCAAAAATGGCTTCAGTCCTTCTGAATACTCAAGCGTTACATAGGATCCAGTCTTGGCATCCCTCGCACGAAGCCGCGACAGAACCACCCGATTGCCCCAACCTCCCTCTGGGTAACCAACATGAGAAATCTCAATCCCGTCGCTGACCCCCGCTCGGAAAAAAGTTTCGACAAACCGATCGAAGCGGCTGTAATCGAAGGAGAGTGAGCCGTCTTCCCGACGAACAACTTCAATGAGCGACCATGGAGTCAGCACGACGTTCTGCCGATGCTCGGCCATGTCGCAGGCATATCGTTCCAGAATCGACCAAAATGCGTCACTATACAGTTCAACACCGTGGGCCTTTGCAATATTGCCCAGATTAAACCAGTTCGTGACAAAAAGATGCCTTTCCCCAGGCAGAGCGAAACTGAAAACCCTCAAAGTCATGGGCAATTGTGTTTCCTGTTTATCGAGCGAAACAGTCACCGTACCGGAATAGGAACCGGGCTTGGCATCTTCAGGCACAAACACCGTGATCCAGATCGGTTGTGCCTGACCGGGCGGCAGTGCGATCGTGGAGTCTTCCAGGAGGGGATCAGGTATCTCGCACGGTGCTGCGACAACCCGGATAAGTTCCGAGTCTGGGGTATTCTTATTGAGAGGAATGTAGCCCACGAATCGTACGCGAATATGGTCTGCGGAAATTCGGTCTATCTGGTTTTCATGCAGAAGGTCGGAAATCTTGACAGTGAGCTCTTTGACAGGTTCAGGACTCCTCACCACGAACTGCGCCGATTCATACTCATTGCGGGCGGATTCGAGATGAAATTCCTGGGACGCGTTGTCTGACGGCCGGGCATCTCGCAAAACCTTCGTGTGGACGTCTTCGACCCACACCTCGGCTACAACCCCGTTCAGCCAAGGCGTCCACAGTGTGCACAGCAAGCCGATGGTGGTGAGCAATCCTGCAACTCTCATCGCTTTTACTCCTTTGGATGACCGTGATGCTGAAGCAGCCGTTCCTAATCGCCGCTGTTATTCTAAAGAATGCTGATCACTGCCAAAAGTGGACCGATCATAGTTCGGTACTTCCGCTACTCCATGCACAGCGATTTAGAGCCACCATCAACCGAGCGTGTACTCGTTGGAAGACAATGTACTATCCAACGTCGGAAGGCGGACGAAAGATGCACGTTCCTGCGAGAACCAGGACGGCTTGCTCGTCGTGCGTGTTCTCTGCAACTGAATAAAGTTTGCAGAAAGTCCGTCGCCGCACTTGTATAGTGTTTTCATTCCACTCCGGACTGCAGGGAACAGATCGTAAAAGGGACATCGCGGCACCTATAAGCCGGTTCCATGGTGACTTTTCCTGGGAGGCGCGTTCATCGTGCCCGCCAAATGAGAGCGGAGGATCCAACGTTGGCGAGTGGACACGACCGGCACCGTGTTCTGAATACCGGGATAAGAGGCTGGTCCCACTGGGTAAAATCTCGCTCCTCTTTGGTTTCCACCCATCGAACAAACCCTCCGAGGCTGAAGCGCTGGACGTTTTTTCCAAACACGTCTTTCAAGTGTGTGTCCCACTGGGTCACCTCTTCCAGCTCGCTGCACAAGACAATCGTGGCATGGTGCTGGCGATTAAGGCCGACGAGGTGCGGGCGTTAGTGGGAGCTACCGCGCCGGGGCCGGATGATGAAGTACTCCAGCTGCCGGGGCAGGCAGGGGCAGAACAGGGGGCGCCGCCCTTTCAGTATGAACGCGAAGGGGCCACCGCGGTGGAGTACGCACTCCCTCCGGGACTCCCACCGAACCCCCATCCCATGCAGGTTGTCCATTTGAAGGAAGGGTCGTATATTTGGGCGCCCAGCAAGAAGAATCCTGAAGTTTTCCGCTGGCAATCCCTGCAAGAGGCGATGCAGCATCGGCTGTTCGTCTCGCCGGTGGTGGAGGGGAAAAAGACAGCCCAGGAGGCGTTGGAGGGCATCAAGTCGGAAACGCACCAGAAGGCCGTTCAGAAGTATCACCGCATCCTGGGGATGGCCGATTTGCATCCCACGACGGTGCATGACGCCGTGGGCCAATTCGGTGAACCCGAGCACTCATTCATGGCCACTTTTGGGAAGTTTGAAAAGGACAAACTGACACTGGCGGCATGTACGATGGGATTGGTATCGGAAAAGCCGCAGCTCGGCGTGGCCATGTTTGAGCGGATTCCCAGGCTAAGGAAATACGGGATGCTGACGGCCCGCATTGCACAGCCGCTGGAGGAGATTGATAAGGTCATGCGGCAAGTTCAAGAGAAAACGGGGATTTATGGCTGGACGGTGGTGCCCTATGAGGGTTTCTTTGAGATTGTTTTGTGTGCCGACAAAGATCAACTAGATGTGGCAAAAAAGGATATTCAAGAGAATTTCAGAGGTAGCAAACTCAAGAAATATGGTGGCAAATTGCACTATTTAGGAGAGGACGATAGAGACCAGGCGGCGAAAACGTACATCAAAAACATCGTAGCAATAGCGGGAGATAAGGCGAAATACTATTTAAAGTTGGTCTCCCATAATGTGCCCGAAGAAGTGTTCACGCAATTAGCACAGATGACGGCCACAAAACCGAGGAGTTAATCGATGAGTAACAGAAAACGCAAACCAAACATGCTCACCCCTGAACAGATAAAAGCTCTTAAACAGGAACGCGACCTATTGTGGCAAAAGATTTTTGCTATCGACGAAGAAGCTGAACGATATGTACAGTCCATTCTTGATTCGGTCGGAAATAAGCCAATTGTAAGAAATCCTCACCCAGAAAAGAATCCAATGTACGATATTCACAAATCTATGCGTTTCTTTGAGGATAATCCTTGGTTCTGGGAAATCAAAGATGACGACGAACCTAAACTCAAGGCGATGAAAGCCGCGCTAAGGCATACGTTCATTTACGAGTACCTACTAACTCCCGAAGAAGATAAGGAAGTGGAACGTATCCTCGCGAAAGCGGACTCGCTCGAGCGCCGAATAGATGTCATTGACAAGATGCTCTCGGAAGGTTTGACAGAAGAGGAGGCCGAGGCCGAGGTTGCTGAAGAAGAACGTGAAGAGAAAGAAGGTGGGGACGCGGTGCTTTTCGTATGAGTGAGCCAGTAAGCCGAAACTGATCTTCTCTTTTCGTGTTCTCCTCCACGAAGGCCGCCTGTGACATCGTACACAGGCGGTTCTTTTTTCGCCCCATGAGCCTGGCGCCCCCTCCCTGCCCCCCACGGGCGGGCATTGGAGGCTAAAAGCACACCCCCTGATCGAGCTATTGACTCCGGTCTGCCTGTTTCTGGTATTAGTCGTGTAATCGCACAACTATAGGTGGAAAAGCATGGCGACCATTACTCTCGATAAACAACTGGATAGTGAACAATTGCTCGATACACTCGCGCGCGTCATTACGAGAACGCATTCTACGCTGTGGTTTGCGGGGAATCGTCGCTCGGATACACTTGAGAGCGTCAAGTTGAACGTTACAAGCGAGCTGTGGTTTGCGGGGAATCGTCGCTCGGATACACTCCGCTGCGCGGAGACTCTGAACGGTACGCGCTGTGGTTTGCGGGGAATCGTCGCTCGGATACACTGCTGGTAGTTAAACCCGCCGAACCCCGCCGGCTGTGGTTTGCGGGGAATCGTCGCTCGGATACACTCGTTCACGACGTAGTTTTTCCCGTCCTTGGGCTGTGGTTTGCGGGGAATCGTCGCTCGGATACACTACGTCACTGGCGAATAGGGCACGACCAGGGGCTGTGGTTTGCGGGGAATCGTCGCTCGGATACACTCCTTTTACAGGCAAACCTTCACTGGTGTACGCTGTGGTTTGCGGGGAATCGTCGCTCGGATACACTTTCTTGTTCCAGAACGGGACGAGATAAGCGGCTGTGGTTTGCGGGGAATCGTCGCTCGGATACACTCGCCGAGGTGGCGGCGGGCATGCTCAACCTGCTGTGGTTTGCGGGGAATCGTCGCTCGGATACACTCCGCTGGGGCGACGTGGAACGCCGCTGGACGCTGTGGTTTGCGGGGAATCGTCGCTCGGATACACTTCCAGGC
>Ga0207433_10003572_pt1 | contig 29782 bp, 38 predicted proteins | sample YelNatPaOPGAMG01_FD_187559 | JGI IMG/M metagenome (GOLD analysis project Ga0207433, IMG submission 187559) | Hot spring thermophilic microbial communities from Obsidian Pool, Yellowstone National Park, USA - OP-RAMG-01 (SPAdes) (version 3) | ecosystem: Environmental > Aquatic > Thermal springs... | reverse complement strand
AAGACATGGGAGGAGTTTCAGAACTGGCTTGAGGCAAGGGGCTACACCAAGCACCCGCCGGATGAGGTCTATATCTCAGCGATAATGACCTACTGGTGGGAATCCGTCCGAGACCTCACGCGGAGGCTAAAAAGGCTTTGGGGGAACCGAACGACCATATTCCTCGGAGGAATATACCCTACCCTCACGCCAGAGCACGCGGCGAGGTTCACGGACGCGGATTTCGTTGTGGTGGGTGAGGTGCCAGAGGCAAACGAGCTCTGGACTGACCTTTCTTTCTACGAGAGGCGTCCTCGCTACGCTATAATCACACCAGCAAGAGGTTGCCCCTTCAACTGCGCATACTGCGCTCAGAAGGTTATCAACGGAGGCCGCAGGGCGACCGAGTTCCGAAACCCTCAGGATATAGTTGCGGAAATGCGGGATAAGTATGAGCGTTTTGGGATAAAGGAGTTTGCCTTCTACGCTGATTACCTCCTCTGGAAGCCAGAAGAAAACCTCGGAAGGGTTCTTGAGATGATCATCCAAGAGGGCTTGCCATTCCAGCTCCACGCGCCTGAGGGGCTTGACACGAGGGCCCTGAGCAAGAGCCAGGCCTTTGTTGACCTTCTCAAAAAAGCAAATTTCAAGAAGATATACCTTCCCCTTGAGAATATTGACGAAGGATACCTATCCGCGATGAACCGAAAGCATGTTCAGCTGGAACACTATGTAAAAGCGGTGGAAATGTGCGAGAAGGCAGGCTTCAAAACCCGGAACATGGCGGTTAACACCTTCGTGCTCTATGGCTTGCCCGGCGAAACAATAGACAGCGTCGTCAAGACAATCCTCTTCGCATCTGAGATCTCAGGTTCAATAATCCCCATGCTATTCACGCCGGTGCCTGGGTCTAAAATCTATGAGGATCACTTGGACTATATCAAGGCCAGGGGTTGGGACGAGCGTCTTGAAATGCTCAACGGCAAGCTTTATCCGCTTCTGGAAATGAATGAGGGGACAATAGAGGACTACATTGACTTGCAGAGGCTAATGTATACCCTAAACGCGCACTACAGGTCAGAGTCCTTCAGAATATTCGGAAAGACCTCGGTGAGCAAATGCTTCAGGGAAAACATCTCCAATGGCTTTTACGACAGCGTTTTGAAAAGGTTTGAGAAGGAGACCAAAGATGTTGTGATAAACTAAATTCTCAATGAATCTACTTTTACCGGTCACACTCTCTCAAAGAATACAACACCAGAGGATAAAACTCGTTTCAAATGGTACTGTAAGTCCGTTAGGGCGTCTTAATACTCTGAGAAGTGCACCCATTGGCCAACCGGCACGATTTCCGTGGTTATGATTAGCATGGGAGGCGGTCCTGTGGTGATTTCCCTTATTTGAACTGGGGGCCTGTTCTTCTTTTTGCGTTCCTCTTGTTTCGGTGGCTTTTCTGTTTTGATGGTAAAGGTAAAGGACTTGTTTTTCTCCATGAGCAAAAGGATCTTAATGGGTATGTATGGTTTACGATTCATGTCTCTAGCCTCCGTTGTTTGCTGATTTCTCATTAAGAAATTCAGTAAGAGCTTGAGCTATGGCATCGGGAACTGAAAATACTACAGAGCCATCAGGCTGCTGAGTCGGATATGCGCTTTTAATACCACTTAACTGATCAACTATTTCCCAGGGTGATATAGAAGCTCTTAAAGCTAGTGATATGAGCCTTCCTATTGCCTCAGTAAGCGCCATAAGACTAGTGCCAGATTTTCCAAGATTAACAAATACTTCAAGTGGCCCTATTTCGTCTTCGTTTATAACTATATAGACATTTCCTAGCTCAGTTTTTTTCTTATAGGTGTAGCCTATAACCTTTTCTGGTCTATGTCTAGGTTTTATGAGATCAGCCATGGTTTTCCTCCTTCCACATTTTTTCTATGAATAACTCCTCAAGAACCTGAGCTTTTTCTAAAACACTCTTAGCATTAACATAAATTTCATCATAGCTATTCAAGTCAGGTAATTTTTCTGATAGAAATTCTTTTTCCTGTTTGTAATCCTCCTCAGTCATATCTGTAGTATCTCTCCAAATAACAGCAACCTGCTTAGTTTCTTCTCGTACTCCCAGAACAATCCGATATATTTTTCCTTTGTTTTGTAAGCTTATAAGCTTCTTAACATGAATTCCCATCAGGTAATTAAAGGTTTCAACTAGGTCAACAGATATTTCTTCATAACACCCGTCTGGTTTTCTGATTTTTAACTTGTAGTTGAAGGGATCAATGAATTTGTGCGGTAAATTATAGATAAAATCTGGTTCTTCCTGCTTAAACTCAATATTATCCAGAGCGTCCTCGTATTGCTCGAGACACTGGTATTTGAAAAACCCACCAGCCCTGTTTTTGTTGTATTTATCTTTTACATCTTTCTCGTTTGAGATACCTGATTTATCATAGGTTAAAACCTTTTTCATTCTGGGCAAAACCACGCTATAAAAATGTTCACCCATTTCAACCCCAATCCATTTCCTCTGGAGCTTATGAGCTACTGCTGTTGTCGTGCCGCTTCCTACTTTCTTGGTTGTGTTCACGCAGGAAATTATAAACCGGTGGGAGGAAGTGGATCAAACGCGTTCTCCTCTGGACTAGTCGACCTCCACTGTTTCTCCACTCTCAACCGCCCTCGCGCTTATTCCCCTAAGGTGATCCGTTTGATCAGCTCCCAAAAGCATTTTCCAACTGACCGAAAATGACCCCTTTTTCACTAATTTCCGTTATGGGGTGTCTCGGAAGCCCGCATAAATAAAGCACCCCCGGCAGGATTTGAACCTGCGGCCGTCGGATTAGAAATCCGATGCTCTATCCTTCTGAGCTACGGGGGCATCTTTTATACCCGGGGTGGGATTTGAACCCACACAGCCTTTCGGCCACCGGATTTTAAGTCCGGTGCGTCTGCCAATTTCGCCACCCGGGCTGGTTTTCGTAATTTTCCTGTCACATCTGTCATAAATTGGACCACTCTCCATTGAAAATTTAATCTTTGTTTTCTTTTTCACCAACGTTGATTATAGGGTTCTTTTCGCTTTTGATTTCCTTTCGGATTAACCAAATAAAAATGAATAACCCTACAACCATAACTGTTATTGCTACGACCGAGATGATATTATCAAGTTTCATTTTCTTCCTCCCTTTTCTTATCTAAAAGTTGCCTTTCCCACCACTTTTTCCGCCACCATTCCCCAATATATGCATATCCCATGGCGGTATACTTTACCTCCTTTATTTTTATACCGCTTGGGAGCTCATACATTCCAGGCCCTATCACTTCTGACTCCTTTGATAAGGCCTCAGAGGCCCATATGGTTATAGGGCCTATGGCCGACTTAACGAAGCTACGGCCACGGCCCACATATAGCCATACCTTGGGCCTCTTACCCCGGAGCGCAATTGCTACAACTCCAGGATCTATACGATCCAGATACTCAAATATAGCATCTGGATCTGCCCCCTTTTCTTCAGCAATGACACGAGCCATTACCAAAGTATCTGATTCTGTAAAGGTACCCTTGCCTATGACCGTTCCATTATGAGCAAGGGCACCCCAAAACCCCAAGGGAAACGGATGGCACATTTCGTCGCTTATGCCACCAGAGGATGCTAGACGAGTATGGAATAAAACCCAGGGCGCCTCTGCGGCGTCCCGGGCCGCCTCATCGGTGCTGTAGTGTATACCTTTTTTAATTTTGATCTTACCTTTCTGGTCAGGGAACGCTATACCGTTCCCATGACCACCATTTGAGAGTTCTAGCACGGAAAATACAGCGGCTAGAACTCCCTCGTAAGTTCCAGGTCTACGTCTTGCTTCTGGTGGCCTTTCTACAAAGGCTATTCTACACATATTACACCTCCTTTACTTCTTAAACAGCCACGGGTCGTTGTCCTCCAGGGCTGACAAAAAGGCCCTCACTAGTTGGACCAGTTCGGCCTTTTTGCTGGGATCGTTCCTAAATTCCCATGGAACGCCTAATGTCATGGACCTGGAGGGTTTCCACTCTGAGCGGGGGATTCCGGCGCCTGGGATGTCAAATTTGGCGCCGTATACGAGGCCCCTCTCTTTCCTGAGGCCCATTAATATAATTGCGATGGGCACCAGGGACCTCTTTTGTAGTCGTTCTAATGTTTTTAGAACGAATGTCTCCTTGAAAAGCTGCTTGATCGCCCTTTGATTATCAGGGTGCCACTCGTCGTAAATTTGTAATTTGCTTACTTCCACACTTTTGAGAGCTTCTATATAAAATTTGGGTATCCTAGGCCCGCGAAGAGCCCTTTCTTTATATTCCCCCCACCATTCTGGGTAGGCAAGGGGTTTGTCCTGGACGACAGCTTCTGCTGCCAACCAGGCAAATTTTAATGTTTGATAAAAATGTTTTTGATCCGCAATCACTGTAGCCGGGAGTGCCCTGTATTCAATTCCCCAGGGTTGCTCCCTGGCATCATCAATTTCCCCGTATGAGCTCCCGGCACGCCCATACGGGTTCCATGACAGGTGGAGCTTTCCAACTTCCATCATTAGTTCCGCCCACCTGTCATAGACAGAATTAAATACATGAGGTTTGGCTCCAAAGTGAATATGGAGCCCAGCTGGCCACCTTACTGAGAATGGGGTGGCCATACATTTCTTCTTATGCACCATACTCTCCAGCTCCTTTTTAAGCTGGAGAGTATGGTTATATACCCCCCAGGGCTTCCCAGGACGGGATCGGATTTCCGCGACAGCGCAGCCCCCATCAATTCCAATTGGGTGCTCTTCCCATCCGAAGCCATGAAACCCTATTTCCTCAGCCACTATGGCTGAGGAACCATCCTCGGAGCGGATTTCAAACTCCACCTCCGCTCCGAGAGTTATTTTATTATAATCCCTTTTCATCTCTTTTCCTCCTTTTAGCTCGTGCTAAATTAGATCGTGCCAACTTAGCACGAGCTAAGTCTTTTAAGCCCTCTCCTTATAGCCCGGCGGAGAGGGGTTTTGCGCGGCCGGGCGCGCGCTGGTCCGGAACCTACTCAATCAGAAATAGGTTCCGGACTCCAATGACATTTCCTTTCTCGTCCCGGATGGCCTCACCCGGGACGAGGACCAGTAGCTCCGGCCTCTGCATTTTTAGGGCCGGAGCTACCATACTGGAGACAATTACTACATCTCCAGCATTGAGCTCCGGCTCGACCGGAGCAAACTTGACCTCCCCAAGCTCGCGCTTGAGGAGGTCAACCCTATGGCCCGCGAGCTCAATTTGGCCCGCGGGCGCGAGCACCTCGCTGAGCCTAACGGTTATACCGCTAGGCTCAATGACTATATCCCCCTCCGGTAGTTTCACCACTACCGGGTGGGGTGTAAGATTATACACTTTCATTCTTCACGTCATCTGGGCTCAGGCCTTTCCACTTTAGGTCCTGAGCCTCTTCGGCCCGGTAACCGGCCTTTACCCAGGCCCGTGCTTCCTCCGGAGTAAAGCGGCGCCACTTCCAGGACGCCGCCTGCTCCGGGGTATTCACTGCCCTGAGCCATTTCCGGGCCTCACGGGGCCTCCAGACCCCGATGTTGGCCCAGGCCCAGGCGTCCTGGGGCCAGAACCCCGACTGAAACCACTGCTTAGCCCTACCTGGGCTAAAGCAGTAATACCTAGACCATTGGCCGGCTTCTTTGAAATCAAAGCCGGCCCTGATCCACCTCTTAGCCTCCCTGGGACTAGAAATCCCAGAGAGGCTCCACTTCAGGGCTCCACCTAGAGTGAAGCCCGCTTTTATCCACTTGCGGGCTTCCTTCTTAGTGAAGCCCTCTTGTATCCACTCCTGGATCCACTCCGTGTCCTTTTTCATCTCTTTTCCTCCTTTCTTTTCCATCAGTACTATATTATAACTAATTTTTGAAAAAAAATCAAGTATTAAGTTGACCGGGCCCGGAAATGAGGTTATTCATCTCTGATTCCTCCTACATGAGGGACCTCAGACTCCTCATAGAACCTGCTGAAAATGTTTAAAGCTCCAACATGATCAGCATCAGAGCTGAAACCTCATTGAAGACATTTAAACACTTCAGCTCTCTGGTTCTCCAACCTTAGGGGAAGACATATTAAATTCCCTAGGTGCATAAGTGCTACACTTTTGATTAACAAAGTCAACCAACAAAACATTAGAATAAGTGCAAAATCCTCTATGTACTTTATTAGGTTGCACTTTTTCCAGTTCACCTTCTCGTAATTTTCTAAAATAGCGGCAACTCCAACATTCTTTTTTATATTTTCTAGTGTGTCCCATTTAGGTTCTCCTTTATTTTATTGTAAGCTTCCACTACTTCTTTTTCAACCCGCATTTGACAACTCGTTTGATCTATCATGAACTTAGCCATGAAGCGTCCGTCTTCCAGAGGAATAAATTCCACAATTCCTCCAGAAGCTTTGCCCAAGAGAAACTCTAAGGCTTTTTGTTCAAGCGGAGTCAATTCTCTCATGATCTCCTCCATCATATAAAAAAGTAACAGAAAAAAATTATTGTTTTCAAGGGCCAGAGGAGCTCCTCTGGCCCCAAAGGGAAAAGAGATGAAAAAGGAAAGGGAGACTTTTTTAGTTTCTTTAAAATCATGTTAATCCTCAGCTAGAACATGAAAATTTTTAATTCCTATCACTTTTCCGTCTTTGTCGCGGATGGTATCACCCGGAACAAGGATAATATAATCCTTGCCCATTTGCTTGTAGTACTTCTGGAGTGCCTCTGCTACCGGAAGCGATACTATAATGCGCGTTTGCGGTGGAAGATCCAGCGGGGCGCCTATAATGCGCCCCAACTTCTTCTCTAAGACTGGAACTATATGTTGTTCGTCCAGCGCATCTTTGACAACAACCTCGAGGGGAACAAAGCTTTTTTCTTCTTCTAGCCTTATAGAACCGCTTGACGGGATCGTAATAACGGACCCGTCTTCCAGAAATACCACTATTGGATGTGGTGTGTAATTCACCACTAGAGATGGATAGTTATTCATCTTTGCCTCCTTTTATCTTTTCTTTAAGAGCGTCAAGAGCGTCTTTTGTCAAATTTATTTCTGTAAACGCCCTCAGTTTGGAAAATGATAACGGATCTATAATACCATATGGATCCTTAAAATGATACCATAAGGTTTCATTTTGCGTTTTAATTTCCCATTTTCTTTCTTCCTCAAATGCAACCCTGGCACTATCCCAAATTTCAGGGTCGCCTCCCTGATTTTGGGAAAGAATGTTATAAATTTCGTCCAATTGCGCTGCCAGCTTTATAACCCTGCTGGCCGCCTCTAGATAACCAAGATAGTCCCCGCACATAAAGAAGCTATATTTAATATGCAGGGAACTTTTCAGTTCCCTTTCCCTCTTTTCTTTTTCCTTTAGCAACTTTTCTGTCATACAAATATACTGACTAAAATTTCAAAAATTTTGAACGAGATCGATAAATAACACCCCATTTAGATGATCAATTTCATGGCACAATACTCTTGCGAAAAGATTTTTTGCTGTAAATTCAACCCAAGCAAATTCATTGTCAACAATCATTTGTCCTCGAACTCTAACAACGCTTGGTCTAGGAATATTAAGATATAGATTTGGAAAGGATAAGCAACCCTCTTCATCTATCACTTTCCCTTCCTTTTCTAGTATCCTCGGATTTGCTAAGATTATTACCGGAGACTTGAAAATTGTATTACAGCCCTTTCTAGCCAAAACTCCAGTATTAATTCCTATAACAGAACCTGTATATCCGATTTGCTGTGCTGCGAGACCCAAGGCATTATTCTCTATTAGTATTTGAGTAATTGTTTCAACCGCTAGTAGAAAATCAGGTGTTATTTCTTTTACTTCTGAAGTCCTCTGACGAAGAATAGGGTCAGAGTAAAGCTTTATCTGAAAAGCCATTGTGTTATCTCTCATGGAATTCATATTAAAAGTTATTTAATTCCAAGGCATAGGAGGCGGAGGCGGCGGAGGCGGCTCAGGAGGCTTAGGGAGAGTATCAAGGTAAGGAGGTACATATTCGGGAAATATATGTTGAGTAAGTCGGCGCCCTCCTATTATCTGGGCGCTTATTGTTAACTGATTTTCATAGTTCATTCCCTCGTCTGAGGTTTTTACTGATTTTGATTTTTTTGAATTTATTATCGAAGATATAAATCCCATAATCATAATTACCAAAAATTCTATTAGAGAAAGCACGCATATTCCCATAAACAGTCTGTCACTCCAAACATCATTATTCGAAATATCTTTGCCTGTTATTAAAGTATATATACACGAACCAAGCACCCAAATTACAATTGCCTGAATGATAAAAAATTTAAGCATGATAAGTTTTTCTGCTCCTTAGACAGGGTTCGGACCTGTAATTTACTAAGGAGCAAACCTTTATCATAAAATTACCCAGCCCAACATCTTTAGGGCTTTGAGGAACTTGTTAAAGTCGATCTGGTTAAACATGATAGCAAAGTCAGAGTCATAATTTCCGTAAATCAGATAGGTTTTCTCGAACATGGAAGCCACCCTAAAGATGTGTCCTGACTTCGAAATCCCATACCCCAGTAACGCATGAGTGTCTTTCGCGGTTACTTCAAGGGTATAGTGATGGATAAAAACACCAGGAGCAGTCGCTAAGGATATCTCTATCTCCGTTTTCTTATCCGCCTCTTCAAGCTTTGTAGCTTTCTCAGCCTCGGCTTCCAGCCTTAGCATTTTATTACAATATTCTATTATTAGCTGCTCTTCCTTTTCTTCCAGGGTTACCCCGCGACCGTAGTAGAGGTGCCTGAATTCCCACCATGTCATGTTAAGCCCATTACTTGTAAGCTCTTTGTATATATTAGTAATGGGCTTGTTTGTTTTCTCTTTTACCTCCTTTAGCTTTCTCGACAACTGATCTATTCTTTCTTTTGAGGTCATCTTTTACCTCCTTTCATCTTATACTAACTAAAATTTCAAAAAAAGGTTATTTTATTCCGTACGGAACTGTTCCCGCTCCAGGTGTTACTCCAACCAACACAGCATTTTGTTGAATATACTTAACTATAACCTCCACTACTAACAAAATGCTGTTTATCGCATCTTGTTCTTGAAATCCCGGTAATGTAGTGTCTATGCCATACTTTTGAAACACATCCTTAATTAGCGCTGTCAGCTGCGCTTTATCAACATCTGGAACCATTCCTGCGCCTACCGGCATTTTTTACCTCCTTTTGGTTTTTCAAAACTAATTGAGTCCATAACCCAACTTTTACCGTTCCACACAAACTTAGCCCAAGTACACTTACCCGTGATAAACCCCGGAAATGTCCCTACCCAAATAGTGTCAGCTAAAGAATCGGAAACATACAAGGAATCTGGGCAAAAAGGTGTCATAGTACCAGCTTCAGAGCGAACAAATCTTTGTTCTACATAGCATTCCGCCCAAAACTCAGCTATCTTTTCCTCAATTGCCTTGTTCTTTTGATTAGGCTTAAAAAGAAAGAATCCTGTAATTCCACCTAAAAGAAACCCAAATGCAAAAATAATACCCTTGTTGTTCATAGGTAAAACATCTCATTTCTTTTCTAGCTCTTTGAGCTGCTGTAGAAATTTCTCAAGGTTTTTCCTAGATTTGGAATTGTCAAACTCGTTCAAAGTGTTCAAAGCCTCAGAATCTTCCTCTGGAGCATCTACAAATTGCTTGAGCGGATCAAGTAATTCGTGAAGACGCGTCGAACTAAGGGTAGCATAGAAACTATTAACATCTATGCCAAAGTCTATCCGCAACCGCCCTTCTAAAGCCATCTCATATATCAACTTATACAACCTGAGGCGTTTTTCAAGCGGGAAATCTGCGTTTACAGCGCTTGCAATGTCTACAACCATCATTCCGCAACCCGGATGACTTAGAAGGATCATCTCAATCACCTTTTTTGCCTCTTCCTTTACTGCGGCCATCTTAAGCCTCCTTTTTGTTTATACTTTCCTCAAGTTGCGGTATAAGCTTTTCGTCAAGCTCTTTGAAGGCGTGTTTGAATGGTGCTTCGTTGGCAAGGTTGCTGAGTTCTTCAAACCTTTTTTGCGATAGCGGCTCTAGCGGTTTGAGTCCAAGTCCAAATCTCAGCGTGTTTGTAAGCTCTCTACACCGCAATGGATGAATTCGTGCTCCGAGTGCTCCAGATGAAAACATCGCAAAATCTATCAAAACTCGTCCCTCCAAAGCCATTTCGCGCAGAAGCTTGGCTACGGCCAGCTTGTTTCTGGAGCGGAAAGGCCTCTCTGGATTCGGTTCCGGATCCAAATAGTCAGTCATATCCATTATCGTGAGGCCAGACGGATATGCGAAGAGGATTATCTCCAACATCCTCTTTGCTTCTTCTTTTTTATCCTTGTCCATGTGAAGCCTCCTTACCCCCAGATTGCCCTAAGGTCTTCATCTGAGGGTTTTATTTATGAGCGCTTCCTGCTTTCCTCTACGCGCCTTATAAGCTCTTTTTCCATGATAATTGGAAGATCATGGCACTCATCAATATTGACGAGCTTGCCGTTGTAGGTCACCTCATAGATGAGCTCGCCGCCAACCCACTCAAGTCTTGCTACGATAAACCCGTAGTAAACTGCCTCAAGAACATGGTGTTCAAGCTCATCTGATTTATGACTACAAAATCTAAACTTAATACCTTCCGGCAAGTTAGTCATACTGCTTTCTTACTTTTTTCTTCTTGTTTCTTAAAACGCTCAAGCAATTCAGTAAGCCTTGTAAGCATGATTTCGTCTCTGATATGCCATAGATCTGCTTTTGGGCCAACGGCTAAATCAATTATCTGGCCCAAGCTTAGTTTCTTGCCATCTTTTGTTTTTTTGATCCGCTCAAGCCGGTTGAGAATTTGCTTAAAGGTTGGAGGAAGAGAACTCATCTAAAAACCTCCTATTCTCATTTCCAAAGATTTCGCAATTCTTCGAGAACCCGAAAACCGTTTGGGCCCATTTCTATTAGATCGCCTTTTTTGTTGAGCACCTTTCTTTCTATTAATGAATTTAATCTTGCTTTTATTATAGGAAACCTATGTTTCGTTAAAAAACCCAAACTAACTTCTCCATATTTTTGAAGTAGTTCTAATATTTCTAAAACGCCCCAACTATAAATTTTTCGAAGCCATCTTTGTGAATACGCCATTCTTTAAAACCTCCCTTTGCTCAAAAGTTTTTAATAAGCATTTCCAAAAAATCCAGCTCGTTCTATCGCTCTTTTCCTTATAGAATTCAATCCAGTAATGTAGCTCCAGAGGCTAAACAAAAACCTATACTTCATCCTCTTAAGTTTATTTTTTAGTGCTAGCCCTTCATCATATATGCCTATTTTATGATCGAACGGAACAAGTCTATTAATAGTTAAAAAGCTATCCAAAGGTACCTCAGAAGTGCTGTTATAAGACTTCAGTTTCCGAAGTGCCTTAGTGAGGAGATATGTTCCCATTTTGTAAACTAGTTTGTGCTTAAATTTAAACAACTTTTCTTGAATTTTGGCCATAGTGAGATGAAATTTATAACCTAGTTTTGATTTACTAAGAACCGCTTCAACTATTCCGAGGAATAACGCACTGCTTAATTCCCCGGAACCGAAACCATAGCCTCCTATTGCAAAATATGCTACAATTTCCTCCGGGGATCGTTCTGCAATGTACATTCCCCTTAAGGGTGTTCCTAAAATTTCCCAACAACTTGCATAAACGCGTTCATTTTCAAGTGTCCATTTAGAATCTGTAAGTTCTATCTTCTTAGCTTTTTTACCCTTTTCTAGAAATGATATGTTATATTTGTAGAGAACCAATCGATAATTCCCAGTTCCTAAAACTATATGATTATAAATCGCTTTTTTATAACCTGACGCTAAAGATTCCCAAAAACCATCGAAACCTGCTTTAAATTTTTCCTCCTGAAAAGGAACAGTATCGCACCTTTCTGGAGCAGGGGCAACAGTTATTTTACCCTGCTTCCAAACTATTTTCCATACATAACCTCCGTAACCACAATAACTCATAGAATCCCTCCATAGTGCAAAGAGCCAGGTTTCATATTGTTATCACCACATCAAACCATTTGTCTATGCCGACCTTCTGAAGACACTTTCTTATAAGGTCTAGCGAATAACTAGGTACTATAACCAGGATTAACCTATCTTCATATGACCATGTGGCATACATTCCGAACGGAAACACTCCTATGTCGCTAACGATAACCTTTTTCAACATCTTCATCTTCTCTATGATTTCACTCTCGCTGGTGCCTGTCTTTCTTTGTATTCTCCGTACTGCGTCCTCGTCTATGTCCGTTTTGTCAATCCAGTTGAGCATGGTCTCCTTATCCTTGAACCTCTTGTTAAACCACGCGTTTAGCTCCTTGAGGGACTTGAAGGACGCTATGATACTATCATACGAAGAGCTCAGACGGGAAATCCTCACATGATACAGCCGGCCGTCAATCCACTTTTTCTCAAGTTCTAGGCATGCCTTAGCCAGCTTCATCCTCACAGCTTGTTCTGTTAGCCTTTTCATGTTTTTACCTCCTTTGCCTGATCATTTCCAGCGCGTCCTTTCCATGTATCTCCCCGTGGCCAAGCAAGGGTTCCCCGGTCTTTTCTATCTCCTCAAGGAGAGCATGGTTTAGCCGCCACAGAACCTTTACTACCTCTTCGGCCATATCTATCCTGCCCTTATACTTCGCTATGAGCCATTCGCTGATAATTTCCTGAGCGGGTTCTAGCTCAGGAAATTCCGCTGTGTCTCCCATGACTATTAGGAGAGCGTGAAGTCCATTCACGACTCTCCTGGCCTCGTCTACACTTATGTTTATGTTTATGGTTTTGTTTAACATGGTTCTCCTCCTTTCTGTTCCTTGCCCTCTTTATAGTAATAGAGCGGCTCCCGGCAGTGATAGCGCCGCGCTTTTTCCAGTGCGGCTTCAACCATCCGGCGGTGGGTATCCGGTATAGGCCAGTGAGGGGTGCTAGCTTCGCCTGTATAAGCATCAACAAGAGCAAGTTTCAATATCCCGTATTCGCTATCTGCCTTTTGGGGTATGATATCTACAACAACAAAGATCGCGCATATCCACTTCTCCTTATGCCTTCTTAACGCCGCTATTTGCATTCCCACCTTTGCTATGAAGAGCGCGTGATACCCACAGGCAAGCTCTCCATGCCTCTTGATATACACAGGAGCTGTTGGTCTTCCCCGCTCATCACCAATTATCTGAGCAACTCCTTTATTTGTAGACGATCCGCCGAATTCCCAAAGGGTTGGAAAACCTCTCGCGGTTGGCCTGTATTTGATATGCCACCCCCATTCGCTGTTGTATTTGACAACATCATAGACCTTACCCATATCTGGGCGCAGATCCAAACCATACCCACCTTTATCAACCTCCTGTATCAGCGCTACCTTGCTCCCAACCTTTGCCTCTTTCTCGTCTAGCTTCGTCATGGCCTTACTTCCTTTTTAAGGTTTTTCTTTATGAACAGTGGACCTGTAAGCTTTTTTATTGTTGTCCATTCTTTTCTAAAGCTTCTAACTTGAGCGCCAAGTCAATAATCGCGGCGCCCCTATAATCTCCAATATCTTTCCCCAGTTCTTTTAAGACAGAAGCAACCATAGAGATAGTAATGCCGTAGTGAAAAGCATCGCCACAGCCATCGCAATAGCCCCAGCCTCCATTTACATTCAGGGGGACTATGTGGCCACAACCATAGCATAGCCCCCAAAAGATAACAGTCCCGTCCTCAGCTATTTCCCAGGGCTTGAATTCCTTTTTCTCTTTTTTCAGATCCTTTATGTTCATCTTGTTTGCCTCCTTTTGATGAATATACTAACTAAATTTTAACTCTGAAAACCCTTCACTTCTTTTACTCACTTGGATTACATTTGGGAAATAGCTGGCCAAATTTTGAGAGTGGCTAGTTACAATAACATGTGGTAAATCTAGTTCACTAAGAGCTTCTACTACGCCTTCTATTCCCTCTATATCCAAGTGATCAAATGTTTCATCACAAAATAGGAAACCTGTTTTATTGAAAAGTTCAACAAGCGCAAACAAAACAACAAGATTTATTCTTTTCTTTTCCCCGGCGCTCAGATTAGCATAATTTATGTTCCTATCTTTAGTCTTAATCACTATGTCTAGTAGGGGCCTTGTTTCGCCCGATTTCAAAGTTTTTTGAAGAACTAGCTCAGGTTGAACTTCTGGAAAGATTAGTTCGCTAAACCGCTCAAATTTTTCATTGAGAAGGTTCGCTAGTTGTTCTAGAACATATATAATGGCACCTTTCCAAGAAAAAGCTTGTTCCAGTATTTCAAGATTTTTGATTTTTGTTTCAAGCTCGGCACTTTTATCTTTGAAAGGTTGAAGCTTTTTTGTTATCTCTTCGGCCATTTTCTTTTGTCTTTTTAACGGCTCTAACTTAGCTGTAATTTGGAGAAGCTCATCTCCTATATTTTTAGACTTTTCTTGAACAGATTTAAGCTCAACCAACTTATCCTCCAAATCTTTTAACTTCCCTTTTTCTCTTTCAATTATTTCCTCCTTTTCGTTTTGGTTCAAAGGTCTTAAGCAGGTAGGACAAGTTTTTATGTTTTTAATTTGTTCTATTTTCTTCATAATATTATTGTATTCAATTTGAAACATCAACAGCTCATTTTCTTTGGACTTCAACTCATCCGATTCCCGCGATTTGCTTAAAAACTCATTTTCCAACCTTGTTATTTCTTCAGCTTTCTCTTCTTCAAACTTCAAACTTTCTGAGAAGCTTGCTAACAAATTGTTTATTTGCTGCAATTCTTTTTCTAAAGCGTTCTTTTCTTTACTGACGAGCTCTTTAGCTTTTTGAACAGAATCAAGCTTAAGCAGGTTTGCTAAGATTGATTTTCTTTCTGAATCAGTAAAATCAAACACTAGAGAGCGCTGAGAAAGATAACATGTTGTAATTATTTCCTTGAAGCTAAAAAGAGTTGTTTCGATATACTTCTGGGTTTCGTTAACGCTTGGTTTTTTGTAGGGTACTCCATTTATAAAAAGAAGTAATTCGTTGCCTAGTTCGGGATGTTTTCTAGTTCTAATTATTTTGTAGTTTTCCAATTCAAGTTCAACATAAGCATATTTTTGTCCATAGGAGATTACTTCATCGTAAGCTACGCCTCTAGAGGTTTGTCCTGTTAAAACCCACAAAAAAGCATCAAAAATAGAAGTTTTCCCCGCTCCATTATCTCCTAATAACAATACTAACTGAGGCCATAAATCAAAGTCTAACTCCAATTCCTTTAACGATAAAAAATTCTCAACTCTTAGCTTCATTCCAGTACCTCATAGCAAGCTCATAAAGTTCGGGCCTTTTTTGATTTTCCAACCAGAGCTTTAAAGCTTCCTCAAAAGAAATAATCTGACAAACTTTCCTTTTTGTTTCTCTTTTTACCTCTTTTTTCACAACATAGGAAGGAAAATCAAAAGTATCTACTGGAATAAAATCTGTATTCAAGGTATCCAAATCTAATACAATAAATCCTTTTTCAAGCCCTTGATCGCTTCTGGTAAGTCTGTTTAACGAACCAACGACAATAATATTATTCCCAAGCTTCTGGTGCATGTGATAGTGGCCCAATAGAACTAACTTGTATTTCCCGGATAACTCTTTAAGTTCAAATCCTTTACTCTCCTGTGCTACTTTGTTGAACCAAGCGCCTTTAACTTCTACATGGCCTAGGGCTATGTCAGCCGAAGGTAGTTCTTTAGAATTCCAGGGTAAAAGAGCAATACGGGAGTTCCCTAAGCAAATAGTCGAAGGCTGCTCTACAGTAACATGATTTGGAGAAATATCAGTAATATGTTTGCTGAAACATTCGTTTGATCCAGTTAAATCATGATTACCTGCTATATAGATTATATTGAAATCCATTAGATACTGATTGAAAAATTCTGAGGCATGATAAACAAGGGCTGTTTCTAACGCTTTTCTGGAATGAAAAAAATCACCTAAAAAAATAAGATTTGTAATGTTATTCTCCTTAGCATAATTGATAATCTGCTTAAGAGTATTCAGCTGGTCAACAAATCTAGAAGGCCCTATTTCCGTTGGAGTTGAATAAGTTGACCAAAAATGTAAATGTAGATCACTGAAAACCAGTATCTTCATAGTTCGCCTTTTTCAGCAGCCTTATAAATTTTTATTAGAGAAATTGTAGACATACTTCCTGAGGTTGTTCTTACTAGCCAGTGGAAACCTGTTGGCTCAATTACTTCGTATATTTCATTATCCAGGGAAATTTGTGAACCTTTTTGTATACTTGCAAGTTTTTCAAAAACAGGTTCGTTTATGATTCTAAACACTTTGCCTTTTGATTTTTTTAACCAACCATTTTCAATAGCTGTTTCAAGAAACTGTTCAATTGCTTTTTCGCCCATACACCAAACACTGTCGAGTTCCTCTATAGAAATACCTTCAACAGGTATCTTATGGATCTGAAGTAATTTGTAAATTTCCTCTGTTTTCACACTATATACTAACTAAACTCAGTGCGAAAAATAAAAACTTTACCTCTCTTTTCTAAGAAAACAAAAAAAGGGGGCTTTTTAGCTCATGGTTGACCTCAAAATTTCAAGTAAAATCCCAGATAATTATCTTCCCGGTAAATTGGATGTGAGGTTTTCCGGAGAGGGGTTGTTGGAAACTTTAACCGATGATAAGGAAATATATGAACAAAATCTCATAAAAGCCTCTTTAGATGCTGCAAGAGAAAACACGGGTTATGGGATTGATATTGCTAGCTTTAGAGGACAAAAGGATTTATTAATTTCGCGTACTCTTATACAATATAGAGCAGCAAATACTGTAATCTTCATGAATAGGTATTATCCCGTAAACATGAAGCTTACCTCTTGCAACATTTTCCAGCTTTCAGAGGGAATTCTAGTAAGATTAGCATTAGACAAATCAACAATTGAGCTTGTCATAGGAGGAGCATGAAAAGTCTGGAGCAAGTTTTAAAAGATTACCTTGATTATGCTAGGAGCGTAAAACCAAACGCCAACTGGGCACCCCATTCGCCTCTATCAGATCTAGTTATTGCTGTTCCCGCAAAAGAAACCTGGAAGTTATGGACAGTTGCTGAATATGTCCGCCTAATCCAAACATTTAAAGGTTTTCAGTTTCTATTACAGAATTCTAACTTTCTAAGCGATCTACAAACAAGTTTAGGAATAACCGGGCCAGAACTTGAAGCTTTAATTGCTAATGATTTAAATAACCTAGCTACTGATTGGGGATTTACTAGGAAAGGTGCTCAAAAAGCTTATGGTGTTGTCAGAGTTTATTTTGCTGAGCACGGAAATTACACTATACCTGCAGGAACTCTATTTCAAACCTCAAGTGGCGTTTTATTTGAATCTTTACATTCTGTTATAAATTGGTCAACTCAAACTCTAGATGGTAGGCCTGCAATAGATGTAGCAGTAGCATGTGCTACACCTGGAACTGTTGGAAATGTTGGCCCCAGAAGAATTACTACAGTTTTAGGAACCATTGAAGGTTCCACAGGTATTACCAACCCTAACGCCACCTTGGGTGGTGCTGATGAGGAAACTAATATTGATTTCGTAAACAGAATTGTTGAATGGCTGGGTTCTACTTCAACTGGAACAATAAACTGGTTAAAAAATCTAGTTTTTTCTCAACCTTATGTTAGACAAGTAGAAGTAATTACCTGTAGAGAAGATAACAGAGAAAAGTTTGCAAGAGGATACGGGGCTGATATTTGGGTTGTTGTTGACGAGGCGCCTGTTTTAACTACAGAACAGATTCAAGAAAACGAGGCAAATCATTATTGTTTGCAACAGCCTGTAATAGAAAGATTAACTATACCTATTTTACCTGTTGGAATGTCATTTACCAGATATTATCCCGTTAACTATCTTACTAATGAAAGGAATGTTTGGGCTATGTCCATTTTTGGCTCTGATATGATTACAAGAACCATAACAGGGGCTGTAACAGTTTCATATTATTACGACAGAAGCATAGAAGCTTTACAAACATTAATCTCTAGGGACGATTATTGGTTTTTGGGGGGTGAATCGGTAGTAGTAGTAAGAAAAGCTATTGGTAGAGCGGTCAATATAACAGCAGATATTTGGCTTTCAAGTGGTTACTCTCAGAGCGATGTAGAACCTGTTATACTTGATAATTTAGCTGTTTTCTTTGCAGGAGGCACTACAGCTGAGGGAAGAACTTATTCGGCTTTAAGATTAGGAAAGCCAGTGGATCACTCAGATATATTAGAGGTAATTTTGGAAACTGAAGGGGTTGATAGGGTTAATCTCGAAACTTTTAGGGTTGAGCTTGAGAGTACCGCTTATGATAATTCTTCAACAAGCGATCCATTAATTCTTAGATTCTTTGAGTATCCCATTTTAGGAACAGTAAACCTTACTTTCCACTGACATGCCCATTTCTAGCTCGCTTTCTCCAGCGCCTAATCTAATTTTTAACAGAATGAAGGAAAGCTTTGATAAAAGCTTTTCTTTTGACTTTAGCTCACTTCCTACTATTGATTTCAACCTAATAGGGGTAGTTTGTAACGATTTGGGAACTCCAGTAGCCGGAACAGTTGTTTCAGTTTTCATTAACGGAAATCATTACTTGAATGTTACAACGCTTCCAGACGGCTCTTTTCAGTTTAAGTTGCCAATAAGCTGGGAAGAAACTTTAACTGTTGAAATACAATCAAGTTACGGAAACAGCATTCTTTATTTTAACTTTTATGACATTCTAGTAATTGCCTGGGTTTATGCGGCTCAATTTATTAATGTTTTGCAACATTTGGGACAAAGCAAACAAGACAGCTACTCAGAACCTAGAGTAGGGGACAGTATTCAAAGCTTATTTGAAACAGGTATAAGCGTTTATGAAACTTTAGAAAGAACTTTAAAAAGAAGATTTTCTAATTGGCCTTTTGATTTATTAGTTTCCGGAACGCCTAAGTATAAAAACTTTGCTTCTCTGAAATATTATCATCATTACTCAACTTTTCATGCCGGGTTAAAAGCTATTAAAGATGTAATAGGGGCTGATTTTATTTATGTTATTCCCTATGATGAATATCGTTTGTTTTTGAATACTGAACTAGAAATTCATAGAGAAGCTGGTATTATAGTTGAAACTTCTTATCAGAGAATTGCTAGAAGAATAAGATACTTACCTTCTGTAGAACAAGCGTTAGTAGCTCCTGGGTTTTACTATGTTATAGCTCCTCTTCCTCTGAGTAGCTCTTATACTTTTCTATCAGCAGAAAATCTACATAATGTAATCTATGTAACTTGTATAGGTGATAATCTTTATAAAACCCATGAAAATACACTTACTTATGCTATTCCTTCCTACATAATTTACAGACCTCAAAAGCTGAATGAAATAACAGCTCCTTGGGGTGATACATTAGCTAATGCCTATATTGATCCTACAATTCCTGATCAAATTCAGCTCAGAGTAGCTAGATATTGGGAAGGTTATGTTTACGATGTTGAAATCATGAATACAATATTATTCTTAGGGGCTGTTACACTTGATAATTCTATTCCAGCTAATATTAATATTTACAACTATCATAACCAGGTTTCTTTTCAAAGAGTAGAAAGCTTACAACTTTCAGGGGAGGGTGAGGTCTACTTTTATAAAACCGGTGGTTGGGATCCCGAAGCTATTAAAAGATTGGGTAGTATAATTGAAGAAAGCGGGTTAGTTTCTAGGCAGTTTTATACCTTGTTTAATCCTAAATCTACATCTCCTCTTTGGAGTCTTGAATATATGACAAGTAATTACTGGGGAGGTTTCTTAGCTGGTTTTGTTAACTTTAGAAGACTACTCTAAGCTATCTTCCGGCGTAAGCCTGCCTTTTTTGTTTTTTCTCGCCCAGTGTGCTTTTTATGGTTTTTGAAAAATGTAGTTTTTTTATGATTTTTAAAAAACCAAAAAAACTTATATTGATAAAGAATACTAACTAGTAAAACTTGTTTCTAAGGTTACTTAGTTCTAGAGCTCCGGAGCTCCGGCCCGGCGCAAAGGCGAAAAATCCAAAATTTTTAGTTAGTATACAAGAGAGATACAAAAATGCTGGAAATATCAAAATCTGAGGAACTTTTGGCTTATTGGAAAAAGAGATACAGTCAGAAGTATCCTTGTAAGTTTGTTACATGTATTGCTTGGGAGCCTTTGAAGCTAGTTTTTTACATTTTTGATAAACAAGGCGAATGGTTTATCGCAAAAGAATGTATTCAAGAACTTGGACTTCCTAAGCATACTTTCACTTACAAAAGTGGATTACGAATGCTTCTCTGGAGATTACAAGAATTATCAGTAATTACATATGAAACCTCCAATAAAGGGGGCAAGGGAGGTCCTTCAAAAAAGACTTTGAAAATTAAGGCTAATTTTACAGAAGAATTTAAGACTTTTGTAACTGAACAATATGGAAAATTTAATAAAGAAAACATAGCCAAATGCTTAACAAGTTTTCAATGGTGGTTATTTGCTTTTGCTTCTCTAATACGGCGTTCTACTATGGTTCCCGGTAAGATACTTGAAGCTTGTGTTGATACTCCCGAAGGAAGAGTTGGTAAGGGATTTGTTTCTAAACAGGTTTATCTTCCTGATTACATAGAATATCTGATGGGCTATAAACTTATTCATTACAATCCGTTTGCTAACATGCTTCTTTGGGAGTTGTTCCCCGAACTGAGAGAACTTCCGTTTCCAGTCAGAAACTACTTAGCTTCTCTTATGTTTTTAGTTGTGATAAAGATACTAAGCGAAAAAATGAAATCTAAACAAACCCTTGAAGGAATGCTAGAAACTATTAAAAAAAAGAGCGAAGAAAAACTTTTTGAAATAGGTATATTGCTTGATAGAGACACCCCAACCATTCTGAGGGCATTTGATTTCCGGGAATTGCAAGAGGAACTGCTAGATAAAACAGAAGCAATCTTAAAAAATGAAGAGAATGAAGAAGTAAAGGAGATTCGAGAGCTGATAAACAAATATTGCCAAAGATTACATATTAAAGCAAACTCTTTGAGAGAAAAAATAAGAAGCTTTCTTAAGGTTGAAACTTATAATCGTAGACTTGCTTATGAAGTTTCTGAATTTCTTAATGGCCAGGAAACTCTTAGACTGCTTTATTCTGAACCAGATGTTTTCTTAGGGGAACTTGGGATAAGAATCAGATTTTTGGCAGGTAAGTTAAAAGTGAACACTCAATTTCCTATTAGATTATTGGAATCTCTTCGGAGATATGTTTGTTATGATAATTCTTGGATGAGCCAACAGATATTCTTTGGCCTTAACTATGTATATCAAGAAACAAATATAAGTCCTTATGAAGAACTTGTTGAAAAGGTTTCCTCTGGAAAAATTTATAAACCAATTGGATTTGTTATCAATTTTTGTGCTGAATTAGCCGAAGCCCCCGAAGAAGCAACTTCTATAACACTTGGTAGGCCATTTACGGCCTATCTTGGAAACTGGTTTAGAGAATATATTAGGGGACAGAAATGGATAAAAAAGTTTTGTAGTGCTGTTGGTTTAGACTTTCTGGATTTCTTTGTAAATCATAAGAACAGAAAGATGGTACAAAAGGTAAGGGTTTTAAAAGAAAGTTTATCATATGCATAACATAAAGGAGGTAAAACATGAGCGCGCTAATAGCAATAACCTTATTAGCAGCCCCAGAGGATTGGGTCTGTATAGATAGCATAACGATAGAACGCATCCATGGCTTCAGGGATTCGGTTTGGGCCCCTGGCTACATTTTATATAGAGACACGCTTTGGTTTGCTTATACGGGAATAAAAAACGGTTCCAAGAAAGCTTATTTGTGGGCTATACCGAATATATTCTCAGAAAATCCTCAGCTTAGGCGCATAGATAGTATAGATGTTGCACATATGCCTTACTGGGGATTTCCTGTTCTATTTTCCTTTTCAGTTGAAGAAGGAACAGGAAAATTAGTCCTTTATATGGCCACTGAATCAGTACCAGGCAATCCTAATTATCATGAGATTGATAAAACATATCCTAATTTCTCTCATGGGTTTAATCTTAGTAGTGTAGTTTCAGTGGCGGCTTGGCAAGACTCAGTGAGTCCTACCCGCTATAGAACACTGCTTGGAATGGCTCCTATTAGGGATTCTTTTAATATCCCTCGTAGTCTAATTTGCCTTTTTGATGATCATTATAAAGTTAATAGCGAATGGCGTGATACGCTTTTCTTTGGAATTTTTAATACACATTGGCCTCCTGATTCCATCTTTTTTGGAGCAGGGCGGTTAAGTTTTACACCTGGCTCTCCTTATTACCGAACCGGTTGTGTTCCAGCTGCAGCTGAGGTATATGAAACACCTCAAGGAGGGCGATACAGACGCCTACATATATTTATACATGAATTCTATTACATTAGAAGAGATTGGAACATTGATAAAGATTCCATAGGGTACAGCAAATGGCAACTAATGCCTAGTAGCACCCCCAGCGCAAGGATAATGGGCGCTACTTATGGTTTTCGTGAAAATGGATACGGAGATCAGCCTATTGCTAGCTGGGAAGGCTTAATTGATTCTCGTCGCACAGACTCTATATGTCCTCCTCAAGGTTATATATTTATTTCTGAGCCTTGTATGTGGCGCAAACCAACACTTAATGATTCCGTGATAATTAAAGTGCTTCTGGCAAAAGAAGGCTCAGATTCAATATATTGGTTATACACTTATGGAGATGCTTATGGAAATCAAAATGTTGTAATTGTAGGTGTTGACTCATTTTATAATCCGATTCCAGGCGGAACAGGTTATTATGCTAGGCTTCTTTTTAGGAATTTTGGGCGGGCGGATTCAACAAATGCTGTTGTGATTTTGTTCCAAAATTCTAAGACGGAATACTTGTGTTCTTCTGAAAAGGTTGCATTCATTGTCAGGAAGCCCGGTAATACCAATATTGAAGATAAACCTCAGGATGAGGTTTATCTTAACAGCTCGGCTTACGACCTGCTAGGTAGGAAAAATACAAAAGGAGGTAAAGTTATTTTGTGGAAAGGCAAAGCCTTCCTTTTAACACCATACATTGAAAAGAAATTGGAGGCAATAAGATAGCTTCTCGCCCTTAAAATTTAGGAGGTTTTTGTATGCCAAAACACATCAATATAGATTGGCCTTCTATAGTAGGTTATAGGGTAACAGAAGGCATACTTAATTATATCAATCAGATTGCGCAACAAGCTAGTGAATTGCTTTCTAAACGAATAATGCTAGATAGTGGCAGTAATGTTAATGAAACAGGTATATTCATAAAACCGGGTATTTTAGCTGATACTTTAACTAGCGATGTGTTAATGCCTAGCATAACGCCTTCAGGACCTCCGGGTAGGGATCTAAAGATTACACCTGGAAAAGCTGTAACATATAAAGGACAAATTATAGAACTTGATACTACGCTTAGTATTCATTACGATAATCCTAATGAGTTGCTTGGTAAGACAATTGTTTTAAGATATGTTTCTCAGGATTCTGACGAACCAGAAGCACAAACATATCATCCGGTTACCGGGGTTACGGCTATACCGGTTAAGATGAAATCTTTTACCGTGGAACTAGTAGAAAATTATGATCCTACGGCCGACGAGTATCTAAATTCTCTTAGTAGTCCGTTTGATGGTGATTATGTTCCCATAGGTAAAATAGATGATACTAATTATAATGTTATCATTGTTGAAGGTGGTTATAGAAGAATAGCACTTGTTTCTATCCCTTGGTTAGGCTTCAAGGATTTTTCTGGTTGGGGCCATTATGTTGGGGAATTTGATCCTATTGTTGATTTTGAAGATGAACGAAATACTAAGAATATTTACCACTTTTTAGCTTGTAAGGGCTCTCAGGATAGAACTACTAATAATCCGCTAGGATTAACTCCAGAGGATATAGGGTTTAACTGGTCTCACCTTTATATTTCTCATGGGAATGGTTTTAGTGAATGGCCAACTACTTCGTTAGAGGTATCCTATCCTGGGAGTGGAACAAGTTTTAATATAAACAGTATAGAGGACGGTGTTTGGGTATATCTAGTAAGTCATGATAAGTATATTATTCTTGATTCTACAGATCCAATTCCAAATTCATATGACGCTAGCGCATTGCCAACAGGTCATTATTATTTGCTGATTTTATGCTATAATACTAGCGCTACTTTTAATGCGCTTGATTTAGGTACAAATCAGATTGAAGCAGTAAGCGCCTTAATGAGTTTATACACTTCACGGCATAAAGTTGAATCTGATAGTGGTTGGATTGGGCTTGCAGTTTTTTACAGAAGCCCCTTTGCCCCCGGGATCATATTAACAGGTTCTCTTTTCTCTAGCAATGTTTGGTTGAAAACTTCATCGGGGGAACATGATTGGAACGGATACAGAAAGTTTCAAGCTACTACAACTTCAACTACAGATATAGTTCACGATGGAAAAGCTATAACGCCTTATGGCCTTGCCCATTCTTCGGAAACTTGGTGGCAACCGGGTTCTAAACTTTTAAGAGACATTGTAGATTACTTGTTTGAGAATTCTCTGTTTGAAACTGATTTCAGTACTCATAAAAACATTCGTTGTGATGGTTCAATTTCATCTGTAAATACTTCTCCTGAAACCAACGCTCAACACTGGGCTTCTGTTATAAGATTGCCCGGAACAAGTTCGCCGCAATATTTTTCAAATCTTTATTACACAGGTGAATGGAATCAACAGTGCAGTCGTTCCGTAGAAAGGCTAATTTCTAAACTTTCCGATCTAAGAGCTCTTAGAAGAATAGATCAGAGGTATGAATCCAATCAGGCCCCCGGAATGGGAACTATAAAAGGTGGAGTTGTTTTAACGCCCCTTCCTTATGCTTATTGGGCCTCTCAGATTGAAATAGAAGACACACTTAATAGGGATTTAGAAAACCAGTACATGCTAAATACTTTTCATAATAACAATTACATCCTTAAAAATTCAAGTTTTGAGATTTTGGGAAATATTAAGGATTCAGACACTATTACCAGGAATGAAAACATAACATATATTAGCCGGATTCCTGGAACTAATTACTTTATCTTAGTAAGACTTGAAGCTAATTTATCAGGTGGAACCCTTTCTTCTTTTGATGCGTATTTTTGGGTTAAAACCAATATTGAAAATGTAGATTGGGGTACCCCGGATGTTGTTATTAGTAATATTGATATTACGGACTTATCAAGCTTTATAAGGTTTCAACCTGATGGGAGGATCTGTTGGTATGAAGTTGGCGGTAGGAGGTTTTTCTACATAAACTGGAGCGCTATTGGTTATAGCAGCTCTGATACTCATTTCGGCAACGGAGTTCTTGGGTTTGAGCTAGTAAGCATAGAGCCGGTAAACATTTCTAGAATTGGCGCTGGTTCTTTAATTGAATATATTTCCAGTGCCCTATCAAAAGACCGGAGAGCAAATGTTATAACAACTAGTTTATTGATTTTAAATAATAGTCTTTATTATTTTAGCAATGCGTATTGCGATATCAAATCAATACAGAACGATGGTTCACTTGTAACTATTTATTCATCTGATGTTCCAATGATAACGGGCGAGTTTTATCATAGTTCATCTTGGTTTTATGATAATGTTTCGGATAAGGTAATATTGGCCCTTGTTACGGAATACAGTGTTAATATGTATTTGAGGCTATTTTATTGGAACGGCAGTAATCTTGTTGAATATACTCCTGCTCCCACCGGAAGAAATTTGAGGTTGTCTTTTGCTTCATCGGGAATTAGTTATGCTATTTACGCTAATCAATATGGACTTTATGTGAGTCGATTATATCATGTGAGTGGGGATAGCACATATGGCATTGCTTATATCCAAAATTATGCCAATTCTTTATTTGCAGCATTTTGGCGTAGGAATGATAACCTACCACTTCCTCAGATAGGGCAAATTCCTCCTACTGGTGGCACGGATGTTTTAATTGTAACGCCCACCTGGCAAAATAATGCTGCAAATGTTATGCCAATTGAAAGAAGCTCAAAATATATTCCAAATTCTAGGGTAGATTTGATTGGAGGCGCTTTGGCAAACATTGATTTTTGTAATCCCGTTATATTACCTACAACAGATAGAAATTGGTCGGGGCTTTTTTCGATACATATGCCTAGCTGGGCCATAATAAATTGTAGTTCAGATGAAGTTCCATATTTAGATGTTCAGGATTATACATTTTTAGCTGCGGGATGGCATCCGGCGGATGACAAATTAAGATTGGCTGCTTTTAGAATTAGAGCTTGGAGTGAATAATGTTTAGAAATGTAGGACGCTGTGTTAATTTCCAGGGCGGTTATCTTTACAAAAATTCTACTGGTGCTACTGCTATTTATTCTAATATATATTTCAAAGCTTATGTTGATTTTAGGGGAACAGAAGAAGGAATTTATACAATTTTTCGCATTGGTTCTACTAACTATTTTAGAGTAGAATACTCCTCTTATAGTTCCTCAGGATATACTCTCTCAGCAACGCTTCATAGCAGTGGCCCATTCTCTGAAGATTTTGTTGTTGCTGTAAATCTAGACGAATCTCTAAGAAACGGCCCAATTGCTATTATGGTGGGATATGATAGTTCCTATTTATACATGAATGTAAACGGATGCTACTTGGGTAAAATTTCCGTTTCTGGGGTATTTAATTTAGATGATAAGGTTTTAATAGGAGCCGATCTTGATAACTCAGGAACCCCAACAAATTTTTGGGTTGGGAAGATAGACGAAGTTGTTTTTCATAATTCTTTTACAGCAGGAAATAACTATTATGAGCTATTTGCGCCAGCTGATGCTAGTGAATATTTACATGTTTGGAAATTGGACGGTGATTATAATGATTCTGGAACCTCTACTAATAAATTTGATCTTACAGCACAACCAATTGTAGAATTTGATACAGGATTAGCTTTACAGCCTTATTCTGTGGTCAGAGGCCAAATAACTAGTTCTAGTATCTCTGATAAGAAAGGTTATGATTATTTATTGGCCATTGAAAAGAACACATCATTTGTTTGGAGCGTTAGACATCCTAGCGAGTATGGAGTAGGAGTGAGAATATGGAAAATATATCCTGAAAATATAAGAGTTTCCTTACTGCCAGAAGAATGGTTTTTTGAAAGCGGAATTTGGATTTTAAATAAAGTTTTTACTGAGGTTGGAGTTTATCATGTAGAATTTTATACTAATTTTGAAGGAGTAATTTCAAAAATTTACCTTGAAGTAGTTGATGAAATCGGTTAACCCTTCATGCTCCTTATTAATGTTTTTTTTGAATAACAAACAACATAATCATGCTGTATAGCAATATATTTTGCATCCTGCCTTGGTGCAATACCACTTTTTCTCACCAAAACAGCTACAAAATTTTCTTCCCCAAAAATCTCATCCATAAGCAGTCTGAGCCGGTGAACCTCGTTGTCATCTATAGAGATGAAGATTACACCATCATCGCTGAGAAGCTCATATAGGAGTTTTAGCCTCGGCGTCATCATACAGAGCCACTTGTCGTGCCTGGTAAGGTTTTCCTTACCCACAACCTTGTCGAGCCATTCCTGTATCATGGGGGAGTTAACATTGTCGTTGAAGGTCTGATTCTTATTCCCCGTGTTATAAGGAGGATCTATGTAAATACACTTCACCTTTTCCCCGTAGTACGGAAGGAGGGCCTTGAGCGCAACGAGATTGTCCCCATGAATGATCAGGTTGTCGTAAAGGCTCAGGTTATTTGTCAAACTCTTATCCTTACGAGGAACGAGCTGGTGATACTTCACAGTCGAGTGATAATTCCAGACAAAGGATTTGCCCTTGAAATTTATGCTTGCCATAAGACCTCCCGATATAATAACTATTTTCAGAAAAATTGTCTATTTTATTTTTACCTTTAAAACCTTTATATTTTCAATCCCAAAAATGTCTATGACCTTCAAGAGGATTGTGTATTCGCCGGGGGATTCGTATTCGTGGACATCTGAAACGAGGGGCAACACCTTGTTCTTCTTTGTCCTGTAGGCGCAGAATCCATTATGAAATGTGTCTAGTTTGTAATCAAAATCGCAAGCCCAGTAATCCACAAGCTTTGGCCAGGCCTCAGGATCATCATAGTCCAACTTTTCCCTTATCTCATCGGTGAGCCAGTCCGGGTTCGGATGAGCAAACCCAAGGAGTTTTACCCGAACCTTTCTGCCGGAGACCTCAGCCTCAGCTCTTATGTATGCCAGCTCAACGAACTTAACATCCTTCTTCCCATCAATAAGCTCCCTTGGAATGTTTATGAGCCTCGCTGTTATTCCCTGCTCCTTTGCGTGATCTTTGAAACGCTCGTTAAGCTCCATGTCCCACTCCCAACCCAGGATGTCCAGCGCCGAATATCCAGCAGACTTGGCAGTCCTGAGAGCGCTCAAGGCCTCATTCCAACTGACCGCCCTGTCAATAGGCCCAACCATAACAGCCCTGCCCTCCTTTACTCCGTGTATCCCGTGCTCTGAAAGCAAGGGTCTCGCACCATAGGCCTCAAGGACAAAACGGATATAATCTGCCTGTTGCTCTGGCTTTGCCTTTGGCGAGAGGACCGAAAGCCACGCCTGCCGCTCGTAGACCCCAAGGTTTTGGATGACAAATGGCGCAGGTGGCTTGCCGTAGTTTCTCTTTTTCCCCGGGTCTTCAAGATCTTTGCTCTCAGCTATGTTCAATATGCGTTTGCGTGTAGTGTGAATAGCAAACCTGCCTATATCAATCCCGATCCACCTCCGGCCAAGCTTCTCCGCAACCGCGCATGTTGTCCCGGAACCGCAGAATGCATCAAGCACAAGGTCGCCAGGGTTGGATGAGGCTCTAATGATACGCTCAAGAAGCTTTTCGGGTTTTTGGGTATTATAATTTAAGTATTCATTATCCCCCTTTCTCACCGGGGGAATATCTGTCCAAATTTCTGTCAAGGCAACGCCTTCCTTATCAAACAAATATTGTTTTAAATATATTTTGCCCCCTTCATCAATCACTATTCTGTTTTCTTCCTTTAGTTCTCTAATCTTTTTTTCCGAATAGTTTCGAGTAATCTGCAATCTATAGGGCCCCCGTCCATCGTTGTCATCATACTTGTACATTTTTAGTGTGGATTCGGCATATTCACTATATCCAACATTGAAAGTTTTTGGACGACCTTTTGAATAAAATAATATTTCATGTTTATTTCTTATGAACCTTTTCATCCCTCCTTTCACACCTCGTTCACCAGAGGAAGCTTTCCAAACAATACAGTTATTATAGTTAATATCTCCAAAAATCTCATCAAGTATCACTTTTACATAACAAGAGGTTCGCCAATCAAGATGGACATAAATTGCGCCTCCTTCTGCAAGTAATTCTCGTAAAATAATCATACGATCATAAATCCATTGGGAATAAGAAGCCATTCCACCACTCCATGTATCATTAAAAGCCTTCATCTCTATGGCCGAAGGGAGCTTTTCCAGCTTTTCGCCGTTGACCTTTACCCGAAGGGAAAAGTCCGCGCCTGTGGCAAAGGGCGGATCTATGTAAATGAGATCAACCTTGCCTTGGAACTCCTTGAGAAGCGAAGCCAGGACATAGAGGTTATCACCCCAGATGAGCCGGTTTCGCCAATCGGTTTCCTCTCGCTGATACATCTCGTGCCAGAGATC
>Ga0207433_10003571_pt1 | contig 29786 bp, 25 predicted proteins | sample YelNatPaOPGAMG01_FD_187559 | JGI IMG/M metagenome (GOLD analysis project Ga0207433, IMG submission 187559) | Hot spring thermophilic microbial communities from Obsidian Pool, Yellowstone National Park, USA - OP-RAMG-01 (SPAdes) (version 3) | ecosystem: Environmental > Aquatic > Thermal springs... | reverse complement strand
TGCTTGTCTGGCTCTCCCTGCTGCTTCTCTTAGTGATACTCTGGACAAGAGGGATAGTGGGTGTAGCCATAGGCTGAGGAGAGGCAGGCGCTTGAGGTTGGGAGAGGGTGGAAGGTTGGGTAGGAGAAAGGGGCTGAGGAGGTCCACTGATGGGAGCACTGACTGGGAGGGGTGGAGTGGTTGGTGAGGGTAGAGGCTTTGGTCTTAAAACATTCCTTATCACCCGCAGCTTGGCACCGTTCCAGGTATAGAGATCGCCGCCTAAAAATGTAATCAGCCCTACCGGCGGATATTCAATAAGCTTTTGCACCTCGCCAGAGAGAGGATTGATGCGAGAGAGATAATCTTTATTATCCTGACTATTGCGGATATACAACCAGACATAGCCATCAGGACCTAAGGTGAGTCGGCGATCATAAGAGGCCATACCCGAAAAAGCCTGCCCACCTAATTCTTTGACATAGTAGATTTCACCAGTTAAGATATTGACCTTGTAAAAGATGGTGCCATTGATACCCAGAATTACTCCGGGTTCTACCTCCACAATTTTATCTAAAGCCGAGGCATCAGGTAGAGGGGCAATCTCTCTTTCAACAGTATGGGTATTGGTATCAATGACAAAGAGCTTTGCTGGAGGTTGAGCGTTGATATTGATTGAGCTATAGACAATCTTTTGACCATAGTAGGCTGATTTGAGATCTCGGACATCAAAGTTTAAGAAAGGCTCCCTGAGACGGCCAAGCAACTGCCCTGTCTCTTTGTCATACCAAGCAAGTTCTCCGCCTACAGCATCTCTTTCGTGATGACCACCGACATAAAGAGCGTCTACTCCTTCGGCGCTGTAATAATGATATTTGGCAAAGCCAGCAAGTTTATGAGGGTTATACTGCGGATTACTGATATCAGTGATACTGGGGGTAAGTGTCCAGGGCTTGCTTGGGTCATAAATCATGGTTCCAGCCGGATAACCCACAATGAACCATTTGCCGCCAGTAGTATAGCTGGCATTGTACATACTATAGCCGGTTCTACCTAAAATCTCGGTCTTTTTGGCTTTGGGATCATAGATAAAGGTAGGGCCATAGGCATAAACAAATCCGAAGAGTTTCTCAGAGAAGGGATAAAGTCTCTTTAAGGTGATGGGCGCGGTTCTGACGGTAAAGCTTGCTGATTGCCAGGGTCCATCGTTTTTGCGCCAACTAATTTTACTTATTCCACCTGACTCTAGATAGGGAATGGCTTCGTCAAGGTTGATTTCATAACCAAAGAGGCTTTTAAAAGTGCTTAATTCTTGCGAGAAGTCCAGACTAAAGCGTTGATACCAGGGATAGGTTTGGACATTGCTGCCGGGCGGTAAGGGTTTGGGTTGACCGTTTTCAAGGAGAAGTGTGCCATTTATGGAAGAAGAGCCAGAGACACTAACATACCACTTGCCGTCGAGTCCTTTTGCAACATCAACGCCACTGGCTCCTGGGAAATAGACTGTTTGGGTTTTTGTTTCACGGTCATAGACCACCAGCTCCCAGGAGGCAGTATTGTCTGGTCTTAATTTATGTTCATCCCTGATGCCTGTGTAGACATAGCGACCATCGGATCCGACGCTGTAGGCGTAGCGATAATAGGGTGGACCTGGGTCATCCATAATTCCCAGGTTTTCAATTGTGCCTGTCGCAGGATCAAAACGGACAACATGACCTGCGTAACAGAACCCGATGTAAATTGCGCCATCGCTGCCAATATTGGCGTATTGGGCTTTGGCCGGCAGAGAGCCCAGTGTTTCAAAGCGCCCAGTAGCAATGTCAAAGCTATAGAGGTTAAGGGGAGAATCGCCGGCAGGAAAATAGATTTTACCATTGGGGTAAACAATTGTGCCATGGTTACTGGTGAAGTTGGTAGGCGCATCAACACTTTTGGTTTCGCCAGTTTCCAGATTGATATCAACAAGATAAAAAGGATTGATATCGCTGTAGGCTTGTAAAAAATGCATCTTGCCGGTTAAAGGATCTTTGTAGATTGCCCGATAGCTTAGGGTTGCTGCATTGACAAGTGCTCCCAAATCCTCCTTTTGATAAGAAGCAGGGTCAGCAAGCTCATATTGGGCAGTTTGAGGGGTGACAGGGGCAGGTAGTAGAGAAGGAGACGGTGGATTGATATCCGCACCAATCTTTTGGTTTAAAAGAATCCACAGCGCAATACCAGCAATTGAGAGAAGCAAAAAAGAAGAAAACAGTTTTATGAACATCGGTTTCACTTTTCTTCTTTTTGACACGATCTGAATGTATTATGAAGAAAATCTTTTGGGTCTGTCAAATATATAATTTTTTTGGTTTGTGTTATCATTTTTCTAAAAGCAAGGTTTAAAGTAAGAAAGGAGGCCGTTTGAATATTGCAAAAGACCGAAAAAATATTTTAATTATAGTAGCCGCGATGGTGATTCTTGTGTTAGCGGTGGTAGTTTATTTTTATGTTAGAAAACTTAATTCGGTAACCCTAGGGGAAGAAAACCCAACACGTTCTTTCCAACTAGAAAAAAATATTAATAACTCCGTAATACCCGAAAAAGAAGAGGCAGAATTAGAAATCCAGCCAACCGTTCAGACAGAATAATTATAATAAACTTTATATTTATTCAATTTTACTAAATCTTGTAAAATAAACAGCAGTGGATTTCTCGCCTGCTAGATCAATTACGCCCTTCCTGGTAATTTTCTATTTGATCTGTGTAGCTATTTTCGCTGTTTTTTCACTGGTGGCAATTATGCATTACCTAAAATATCGCCAAGAAGGCGATCTTTCACTGATTGCTATAGCCGTTTTTATTGTCTATTCGATAATCTTCTTTTTGCTTCCATTCTTTCTTCTTAATTACTCTGTTTAACAATGATTAATTTCCACAATCTGCTTCCCAACCAACAACAAGACGAGTCTGTATTTATTTTTCTTAGAAGAAGCGTTTGGAATTTTTTGCCAATGGCTCTTTTAATTTTTCTAATCTACGCGTTTGGCGTGATTGGCTTTGTGCTTTTAGCTTTACCTGGTATTTCTCTACTTAGCGAGCCATTCAGAAATGTAGCAGTGGTGGCTTTTAGTCTTTATTTTCTTTTTTGCGGACTCTTCTTTTTTGTGGCTTTTTTTGACTTTTATTTCGATATTCACATTCTGACCTCACGGAGATTGGTAGACATTGATCAGAATCGTTTATTTTCTAGAAATATTTCTGAACTTTGGTTAGAAGATGTTCAAGATGTCCGTGTTAATCAGAATGGCATTATGGAGACGATTTTTAACTTTGGTGATCTAGAAGTGCAAACAGCGGGTACTAAGCCTAATTTTATTCTGCAAAAAATTCCTTTTCCCCAAGAGGTTGCTTCTTTAATCATTGATCTAGCAAACCAGGCCAAAGAGGGTGTACTACCAATTGATAGAATGCCCCATAGATCTCTAAAGGGGATTATTGAAAATAAACTTATCTACCATGATGGTGTTTTAAGAAGGCTAGGAGCGCTTGCCAGTCCTTCTTTCTTCTCTAAAGAAGACAGAGAATCCTCAAAGGATTAGCGCGCGGGGGTAGGAGGAAAGAGATGTGTGAAATTGTGGCTGCCATTCGGTTGTCTGGAGAAAGAGTAACCTTTTTGGCCGCCCTTGTAGTCTATTCTATCTATCTGGTTTCCGTTATTATCTTTTAGCAGTAGTGATTCTCCAAAATTATCCAATTCACTTTTTATATTGGCGCCCAGGGTTAGAAGATTGATTTGCGAAGGATTAAGCCCCCAAAAGCGTGGCCAGATACTAGCATTCCTAGAGATAAGAAGAAAGCCTTTAGGGGGTATTTTGACATTTGCGTGGATGGTAAGAGTTTGGGGTGGTAGTGCTAAAGGTTTGCTAATCTGCCAATCTTTTAAGGAAACCTCAAAATTTTCTAGATTATAAAGTTCTAACCATTCAAATTCCTCTTCGTTTCCTTCAGGTTGGCTGTGGGCTTCGTCTGGCCAGTAATAAATCTCGTTGATGACTATTTGAGGAAGAGAATTTAGAGAAGCTGTAAAAGAGTTATCAACGCTTACTTCTAAATCCAGTAAACTAGAATCGGTGCTGATCGCTAATGCAAGTAGGGAGCCGAGAATAAGAAGTAGACCACTAAATCTTTTTAGACTTATCATTTTTCTTTTTTAAAGCTTGTGTTGATTTTGCTTTTCTTTTGGTTTTTATGGCTAGAATTTCGTGGTGAATTTTAAAGACTTCGTCATAGATAATGATCAGAGCTGGTAGGATGATAAAGATAAAAAGACCGGGCAGGGTTTTGGCAAAAGCTACTGGATAACCTAGATAAGGGAGTATATAAACCACTTTTCCAATAATATCTTCTTTAAGAATTTTTTCGTTGTCAGTAGTAGCATTGGCATCTCCACGTGTGGTAAAGAATTTTTCACCATCTTTTGTTTCTATTCCTACTATTCTATGGGTAATGGTTTCTTGACTTTTTTGCTTGTTTTTAAAAGTAACAATCTCGCCAACTTTATACTCAGAGGATGATTTAACAAAAACTAAGCTGCCGGTTTTAATGGTTGGCTCCATAGAACCAGACATTACGCTGTAGGTCTTTAAATTACCTGGAATAGGCAGTTTAGAGGAAAGAAGAAGAAGGGCAAAGAAAAAAATCACAAAGGAGAGTCCATAGTTTATTATCTGCCAGAGATTAATGGAGCGTAGAGTCTCTGCTTTTTGAAAAATTTTGTTTACTAAAACGCTCATAAACTTAGATCCAAATTGCTCAAAGGGTTGAAACCAACCCGAGTCTTGCTGTTATAAAGACTCGGGTTGGTTTTTTATATTCTTCCGGACTGCTATTGACCCGTGGTCTGAGCCAACTCAAAGGTCATATTAAGGACGGCGCTGTCGGTCTGAGCAAGATTGTCTGAAGGAGTACTCCACCAATCAAGGAGGGCAACAATCTTTACCGAGCTCATGGCGGCCAGTGGTTCGTTTAACTCAAAATGAGAAGGTATATCTTTGAGTAAACCATTGTAAAAGACTTTATCGCCGGCATCAATCCAGCCATTGCCATTGTAGTCTACAAAGAGTCTTAAATTAAGGACATTCTGAAGTTCACCTTCGCCCGGGCCGGGATTATTGCAGGTAGTATCACCCGCAGCGGTCTCGGCGCCTGTACAGCCATTTTCTTGGCTACTAACGCTTATATTTTCCAAATCAAGGTAGCCATTAATCGTTCCCACATTGGCTAGCGTATAGCTACCGTGTGGCTGATCTCCTGGCTTTAGGTTAGAAAGGTTGAATTTTACAGTGTTGGTGTTGTTGTTGCCATCCACGGTCAAATCAAGTGAGCCAGCCGCAAAGGTGTTATCGTTGCTTGTTTCATTATCTGAAAAATAGGCGCCGGTTGCCGAAATAGCAAGCGTAGCCACAGCGCCAATAGTTAGCAGGCTTCTTAAAATTTTCATTTTTCCTCCTTTCTTTAAGGTTTTTATCCTAAATAAAACCTAATCGACCCTGGCTTTTTTAAAGCCTTAGGTTTTATTCTCAAAGAGAATCTTTTAATTCGATTTTTAAAAACGAGAGTTTTTGTTTTAGTTTTTTAAAACTTTTTTAGTTTTCTCTTAGAAAAGAAACACAAGCCTGTTTGCGATGCAAGACTTGAATTTTTTGATGAGCTTGTCTTTTTGCTTGATGGAGGCTCGGCGAGGCAGATTATTTGAAAAATCTTCTTAAAGTTGTTTTGCTAAAAAACCAGGTCGGAAGAATATTTTACAGAAGGTTTTTTGTTTCCTCGGAAAAAGGTTTTAGATTCGGTTTTTTTTATTTTTAGCCTCTTTTGCTATGTTTGACATTTTTGGAGATTTCTGGTATTATATAGTTAAGGAGGAAAGAAGATGGACATGGTAATGGTAATTGCTGCAGGGACCGTCCTGGCATGGGCGGGGATGATTACCCTTATCCTCACCATCGGAGCCGGCCCTCTCGATCCTAAAAAGGAGAGGATTGGGTTGGTGGGGGGTGTCATGTTTGGGGCAGGCCTTATCATGGCCTTTGTCCCTGGAATGGTTTTCTGGCTAGTAAGAGGGGTGTTTCCCTACTAGCCCTACTTTTCTTTCCCCCCAAGGCTTACAAAAGCCTTGCGGGGGATTTTTTATATACATCCAAAAAGAGATTTTAAGCTTTTGCCAAAAAATTTTATTAAGGTTTCCTGCTTGTAAATTATATTGACATTTTTATATATTTATTGTATTATAATTTATAGGAGGTGGCAAAATGAGAGAGATGCTCTTAGGTCTCCTGTTAATTGGAGAAATGTTAATGATCGTGGGAGCTCTCATTCCTCTGCCTGCACAGGGGAGTGAGAAGCATAAGGAGAAAGCTATGATCATTGGGATGATATTTTTTGGTCTCGGCGGGGTTGCCGTCGTCTCTTCTCTTTTGTTGTTGAGGGTATGGCATTGATCCCTCTGGACCCTACTTACATCCCTGCAAGATTTTAGTAATCTTGCAGGGATTTTTATTTTTCCTTTTGCCAGTAATTCTTTTCAATCTCTTTAAAAAAGGCTAAAATACTTTTAAGTGAGAAAGAAAAGCCTTTTTAAAAAGCTAGTTTTAGGTTTAGCAGGCCTTATTGCTATAGGGATTATTTTTATAATTGTAACTATTACTGTTGCGGGAGAGAAAATTTTTTCAGGCGGCGAAGATAATTCTACTTTTTTAACTATTGGTAATCTTGAAGAGCCAAAGGCTGATTTTGGCAGTGGGGGCCGTATCAATATCTTAATCTTGGGTCGAGGTGGTGCCGGTCATCCTGGCGGCATGCTTACTGACACCATCCAACTTATTTCCATCAACCCCTCTGAACCCTCACTAGCAATGCTTGCAATCCCCCGCGATTTAGCTGTTAGTCTTCCGGGCGATGGTTTCAATAAAATTAATACAGCTTATTCTTTAGGGGAGCAAAAGAAAAAGGGGAGCGGTGGTAGCTTTACCAAGAAAGTGGTAAGTGACCTTCTCGATCTTCCTATTCACTATTATATAGATATTGATTTTGCGGGTTTTGTGAAAATTATTGATACTTTAGGGGGAATAACCATCAATGTGGAAAAGGGTTTTTATGATCCAGAATTTCCTGCGCCCGATATGCGTAGATATCAACCCTTCTCTGTTAAGGCTGGGGTTCAGAGAATGAATGGTGAAACAGCTCTAAAATATGCTCGTAGCCGGCACGGCGACAATGGTGAAGGTTCAGATTTTGCTCGGGCTAAAAGACAGCAGCAAGTAATTAAGGCTGTATTGAATGAGGCCCTAAAGACGCAGAACTTACTTAATCCGGCCAAGATCCTAAGCATCATCAACACACTGGGTAATCATCTCAATACTGATATGAGTATTGGCGAGGTAGAAAAAGTGGTCAAAATTGTAAAAAACATTCCTTCTGAAAAAATTAGCCAGAAGAGTTTAGATAATGCGAGTAATGGTCTTTTGGTTAATAACTCTAGTCTGGGTTTGGGGTATGCATTGGTGCCCAAAGCCGGTCTTAATAACTATCTAGAGATTCAAATGGAAGTCCATCAATTTTTAGAAGATCCACTGGTTAAAAAAGAATCGCCTACCCTGCTAATTAAGAACTTAAGCGGTAATTCTTACGCTGGTAAGGATTTTGAGAAGATTATCTCTGCTTATGGCTTTGAGGTGCTCTCAGTAGAAGAAGGCAGCCAAGTGCAGGCAAAGAGCGAGATTAGGGATTACAGTAAAAATAAGAAAAATTATTCGCTAAATGTCTTAAAAAAGCGCCTGGGGGTTTCTGCAAAATCAGAGAGCGCCCCCAGCGAAGCAGACTTTGTAGTAATTTTGGGTAAAGATTACAAGCTTTTCTTACCCTCCTATCTTAGAGGCCACACAAGAGAGGCTAGTCCTTCGCCTACCCCTAAAAGTAGCAAGAGCAACAAGGAATGAAAATTTCTCTTCCGAAGAATTCTTTGGTTAGTTTAAGTAAAGTTTTTGTCTTTTTAAGTCTTACTCTCTCTTTTTTACTTTTTTCTAGATATGAACCCAATCTTTCCTGGCGATTTAAACTCCTGATGGCTTCTGTTATTGTTTATGCTCTTTATCTTTTGAAGCATCAGAAGTTTCGTTTACCCAGCATTTTGGGAGAATTTTTTATGCTACTTTTTCTTTTCAGTTCTTTTTCTGCTGAACGTCTAAGTTTTTTGACCACCCTGCTTTTGGCTATTTTGTTTAGTTTTCTTTTTTCGCTTATTTACATTTTATTTCCCGAGGAACCAAGCTTCAGCTATCAAGTATTTACCAGACTCTATCGACCACTTTTAATTGCCCTTTTTATTGCTGAATCATTATGGTTACTCTCTTTTTGGCAGACCCATCCTCTAAACCAGGCTGCTGCCGGTGGGCTGCTTTTTTATCTACTGACCTTTGCCACCGAAAATCAACTAAGTCGTCAGAATCTCATTGTTATTTTAGGGGTCTTGATTACTTTTTTAATAATTGTTGCTACAATGAAATGGGGAATAATATAGAAGGGGTTAGCTATGAAAATTAAACCACTGCTTCCACGCATCTTTTTGGTTCTTCGCTACTTTATTATTGGTCTTGTCTCTGCTTATTTTTTGGTAGCCCTGATAGGAGGTATTTATCTTTATAAAAATAAATTAAGCGGTTGGGCGGGGTGGTTTGGTAGAATCTTTCCTTATCCTGTAGCTTATGCAAAAGGAGATATTGTTCGCTTTTCTGATTGGCAAGAGAGTCTTAATTATTTAAAAACATTAGCCCAAAAGACTAATCAGCCTTTTAATGCGGAAGAAGAGGGGAAAAAGGTTTTGGAGGAGAAGATTGATGCAATTTTTTACCAAAAAGAAGCCCAAAGGCTCAAGATTACAGTTAGCGACGCCGAGGTGGATCAAAAATTTTTAACTGATATTCAGGCTGAAAATTCCCTGGAAGAAATTCGCCGAACTCTCAAGGAGATGTATAATATGTCGGTCAATGATTTTAAAAAAGTTCTTAAAGAGGCAATGTTAAAAGAAAAAGTCCAGCAAGCTCTGCTTAACAACGGGACTTTAATGAAAGCTACAGTTAGCCACATTCTTATTTCTTGCCCACCAGATGCTGATCAAAAGACTCAGGAGGACTCAAAGGCAAAGGCCGAGAGTATTATAAAAGAGATTCAAGCAGGTAAGAGCTTTGAGGAAGCAGCAAAAACCTATTCTACTGATAAAAATAGTCGCGATAGTGGCGGTAGATTGGGAGAAATTTCCGCAGGAATGGTAGCGCCAGAATTTGAGAAGGCGGTTTTTGATTTTAATGGCAGTGGTCTCATTCCTTCTCCTGTGAAAACTGATTATGGTTTCCATATTATAAAAGTAGAGAGTAAGACTGGTAAATATTTACAAATAGAAGATTGGTTAAAAGAACAAAAGACAAAAGCTAAAATAATTCGCTTTATCTAATTTTTAAGATTTTAAAAACAAAAAGGCAACTTTGTCCGGTAAGCTTTTATCAATAGATATAAATGGCGGACCCGACCGGATTCGAACCGGCGATCACCTCCGTGACAGGGAGGTATGTTAACCGCTACACCACGGGTCCTTTTTGAGATTTTGCTCTCTTTGTCCTCTATTCTAGCAATTTTTCTTTATAAAAGCCAGTACTAAGACCAGTAGGGGACGGTTCTCTTTTGAGCACGATTTTTGCTATTTTGCTTAAGATCGCTAAAAATTTTTCTCTATTTTTCTTTTTGGTAAAAGGGCTTTTGTAGAAAAACTGCGAAGGATTTTTAAACCAATCTGTAATTGAGTATTCATAAAGAGATTAGCAAAATACGAACTGTAAGCTTTATTTTTTTAGGAAAATATTATATTTTAAATTACAAAAGAGAGCGCCCTCGTAGCTCAACTGCATAGAGCAGTCCCGTCCTAAGGGAAAGGTTGCAGGTTGGAGTCCTGCCGGGGGCACCAGGAGCTTTAAAAATAGGTTTCTTGTTGACGAGTTTTGGTATTTAAAGAATTTACTAGCGGGGTGTAGCGCAGCGGCTAGCGCGCTGGCTTCGGGTGCCAGAGGTCGAGGGTTCAAATCCCTCCACCCCGACCAGAGGCCACTTTCTGCATTTTTGGGCAGTGTGTTTACCTATACGCTTCTTTTGGGTAGTTGATGGTTATGCGTCGCCTTTGGCGACGCATAAGCCGATCAAAGTTTTATTCAAAAAAGATTGGCGCTTTGTCTAAGTAATTGCGGCCAAATGTTATTGGCTTATCAAGCAATAAATAGTTAAGGTACTTTCGCTGATCTTCAAGGTAGCATTTAGTTATCTTCTGGCAGGAAAAAGAATTTTTAGTCTAATTTAATAGCCGCACTGAAAAATAATTAGCTAGACTTGTTTTCTTGTAGAAAAGAGCTTCTCTGCCATTTTAAGATGCTCTAATGTGTTGATTCCAAAGGCCTGAAATTCATCCTTTATTGTTAATACATTGATCTTTTCTTTTTGCCGGACAGCCATTTCAAGAATATCAGTAAGATAATATTCTGATGAGGGACTTTTTTTAATCTTAGAGAGATTGCGCCAAAGCCACTGGGTTTCTATAAGATAGCAAGAAGGGTTGCATTCCTGAATAGTCTTTTCGGATTCAGAAGCTTCTTTTTCTTCTACAATTTTTAAAATTTTGCCGTTTTTGTCCCGAACAATTCGACCGTATTGAAAAAAAGAAGGGTTTTGAAGAATTACTGAAACTAAAGAAAGAGTAGCGCCTAATTTTTTGTGGCTAGCAATAAGCTCTTTAAATGTTTTTTCTTGCCAAAAAGGCATATCACCAAGGACAATTAGAACCCTTTGCACCCCGCTAAGCGCAGGTTTTGCTTTTAAAACCGCATGCGCTGTGCCTAGTCTTTTTCTCTGCCAAACATATTGGGCACGCTGCCCTAGAAAATTTTGGACCTTTTCTCCCTGAAAGCCAATTACTACCACTGGTTGAGGAAAACCAGTCTTGTGAAGGGTATTGATCAGGTAATCAATCATCGGCCGACCGCAGATAGGATAGAGGACCTTAGGTAAATTTTTAGCCTTAAGTCTTGTTCCTTTGCCCGCAGCCAAAACCAGCGCTTGAATTTCTTGCATAAACTTAATTTACCAAAAAGGAGGCTAAGAACTCTACCTCTCTTTTTATGGGAAAATTTAATTATAGGGAGGAAAAGAAAACGCTAAGATTTCCTTTCTTGCAATATTTGAATAAACATTTATAAGACAGGGCTATAAGGGAATCTAAAATAAAAGAGGTTTGTAATTCTTTAGAGATCAGTAAACCGCTTGCCAAGATAAATTACAAAGATACGGGGAGTGTTGAGATTAGTAAGGGTTCTTTAGAGGTAGCTTTTTCTTATAGAAAACTACCGGCAAGAATACTTGAAGATGTAAAATCTCGGCCAACTCTAAGGATTCTAGAACTTGATAATTGTCGGATTTTAAAAAGTCTAAAAATAAAAGATAAGAAGACGGGTCAAATAATTGATATAGGTAGAGAGTGGGGCTATGAGGTCTTTTTTTATCCAACCCTTACTAACCAATTTCTTGAATTTACAGATTAGGTATATATAAAGGAGATTGCTAGTCTGAATGCAATTCTTGATTTATTACATGAAATTGGCCATATTAAGTTTCGAGAAAGATTTTTGGAAAAAGACCCGGGAAAAAAGATTAATGAACTATTTAATTCTAAAAACAGAGAGGTATCTATTGAGGAAATAGTAAAAGTTTTAGAATGGAGACTTCAGGGGGAAAGAGCCGCTTGGGCATATGTGATAAAAAAGTTCTGGCCATTTATAGGAAGGGAAATTTCCAAAAATGAGTTAAAGATCTATGTGCATAAGATTGTTTTAGGAAGTCATAGTAGAGCCATCGTAAAATTATTTCTTTAATTTTGCGAAATTTATAAGGATAACTAAAAAAGAATATTTAACTCTCTCTAAACTTCAAAAAATGTATAAGAATCTTATGAAGGAGCCATTGGTAGTTTAGAATTGCAAAGAAGGAGAGCTTGATAATTTTCTATTTATACATTTATGCAGAAAAAATAATTTATAAAGAAAAAAATAAAAGGTTAGCAATCGTGTAAATATTTCTGGAACTGTTTCAATTCTAGAAGAAGCCTTCTTAAAGATTCATATAGGTATAGACATTAGTGGTTGTAAAGATAAACTAGCCACGAAAAACAACAGACGAGTTTTTCAATATGGTTGATACAAATTCTTGTCTCTCTTCAAAGATTCATCTAAAATTAAAAATAGTAATTAAAAAAGTAAAAAAATAGGCATTATTCTTGTAAGTTACTTATTAGCCTACGGCGCCTGCGCATCCTTAAAAGTAATCAAAATGTGCGAAAATTAGCTATAAAACGAGAAATTCTGAATTTATGAATGATATTCATCCACCAAACTTAGCACCCGAAGCAGTTGTTTATTCTAAAATAAAACTAACACCGGTAAGAGATTTTACTGAGAATTTTTTAAGAGCACTTAAAAAAGAACTTACCCTTAAGCTCCAGGGAGAAGCGGTAGAATTTTTTGAAGACACACCGCTACCTCTTTTGATGCTTGCTTTTGATCTTGCAAAAAATCTTTGTCCAGAAGCGGTTTTGCGACTTAAAACCGGAGAGCGGGTTTTGCTTTTTGATCATCAGACTGTACCAGTTCTTCGGGATGAAGAGATTATTCAAAAGTTTGCAAACCAAGAAGAAAAAGAGCTTAAAAATAGAGATTTTCTTCCTGAAATTGTTTTTAAGCTATCGGAAATTTGGGAGGAAACGGCGGCTAAAGACTATTTCCAGCGCATTGATTTAGCTTTAGAGAGGGTTTATGATTTATTGCGTCCGGCTATGGTTGCTACTCTTGTTGGCGAAGGCCCTGCTCTTCTTTTTCTTCTTACCCAATACAGTCTCTATGGCAATGTTGCCGAAATTTTCTATCAAGAGGACCTAAAGACTAAACCAATAAATATCACTTTACTATGAACGAAGAAATCTTTAATTCTTACCCGGCCTTCAAATTTGAAAAAAAGTCAGGCGACGATCAAGAGATTCGTCAGCCTTTTGCAGACGACCAAACAGACGAGGAATTGCCTATTTTAAAGTACAAGGCAGAAATAGGAGAGATGATTTATAGGCAGCCAACTACAATCATTGTTGGCGAAACCGGTTCAGGCAAAACTACTCAAATTCCTTTAATTATTTGGGAAACACTTGGAGAGAACCAAAAAGTAGCCATCACCCAACCACGTAGGCTAGCAACGCGTTCGGTTGCAAGTTATGTAGCTAAAAAAATTGGTTGCCAAATTGGGCAAGAGGTAGGCTATCAAATTCGTTTTGAAGATCGGACCACTGAGGGAACGCGGATTAATTTTATGACTGATGGCATTTTGCTTCGTAAGATTCAGGAAGATCCTCTACTGAGAGAATATTCGGCTGTTATGGTAGACGAAGCGCATGAACGCAGTTTAAACATTGATTTTGTTTTAGGTCTTTTAAAGAGGCTTCAGAGAAGGCGTAGAGAAGCCAATCTTCCGCCTTTAAAAATTATTGTTACTTCAGCTACTCTTGAGAAAGAGAAATTTGCTCAATATTTTGGTAATGCTCCAATATTGGAAATTCCGGGACGGCTTTATCCAGTAGAGATTCATTATGAGGGTGGTGAAGTTTCTGATTACATTTATACTGCAGTAGAAAGAGTAAGAAGAATTATCACTGAAGAGAAAGAGGGCGATATTTTAATCTTTATGCCTGGACAGGAAGAAATTTTCCGAACCATAGAGAGAATCCAAAAGCTTAATTTAGAAGAAGTAGAGGTTCTCCCGCTTTATGGCGAAATGGATCCTGAAGATCAGGATAAGATTTTTACTAAAACAAACAAAAGAAAAATTGTTGTAGCTACTAATATTGCCGAAACATCAGTGACTGTGCCCGGGATTCGCTATGTGATTGATACAGGGCTTATTAAACAGATTAACTATAATCCTTCCTCAGGTATTGAAACGTTGCAGATCTGCCGACATTCGAAAAGCGGATGTATTCAACGAGCGGGGCGAGCAGGTAGAATAGCATCAGGAGAGTGTTGGCGTTTGTATACAGAAGAGGATTTTACTAACCGTCCAGAGTTTCAAACACCGGAGATTAAACGCTCTAATCTTGCTCATGTAGTTTTAATGATGAAACAAATCGGCATTGAAGATATCTTTTCTTTTGAATTTATCGATCCACCAACAAGAGAGTCTTTGGAGGAGGCAGTGGAGACTCTCAAAACTTTAGGTGCTCTCAATGATAAAGAAGAGATTACCGAAATTGGCAGATTGATGGCAGAATTACCTCTGGAGCCTCGCATTGCCAAGATGGTTATTGAAGCAGAAAGGTATAACTGTGTAGAAGCCATTTGTACTATTGCCGCTTTTTTGGGTGGTCGCTCTGTTTTTGTGCGACCAAAAGGTAAAGAAATGGAAGCAGATCCTGCTCACAGGGTCTTTAAAATTTCAGGCTCGGATTTTCTTTCCTTACTTAAAGTCTGGCAGGAGTACGAAGTCAATAAGTATAATTCTGCTTGGGCCCATAAAAATTTCCTTAGCAGTAAAGTCCTTGCGGAGGTTCAACAAATACGTTACCAGCTTTTTCGAGCTCTGCGTCGGAATGGTATTCGGGTCAGTCAGCCTCCAGAACCTGAGGCTATTGGTAAGTCAATTACTGCAAGTTATCTTGATAATTTACTAATTTATGAAGGAGATAACTGTTACAGACGCGTAAAAGATAATCTTACAGACATTTATCTTCATCCTTCCTCAGTAAATTTTTCAGAGAAACCTTTACTTTTGGTAGCGGCGGAAATTGTGCGTACTAATAGGATTTATGCCAGGCTTACCCAAGTAGTAAAACCGGAGTGGCTTTACGAAATTGCCCCCCATCTTCTTGAAAAAGTCCGTCGGGAATTAAATTATGATGAGACGCAAGATAGGTTACAAGCGCGCTATGCCCTCTTTTTAGGCAGTAGCAATATCGGAGAGATTCAAGAGGAGCCTTCGGGTGAAGAAGCAGTAGATGCTTTTGCAGAGATCTTAGCAAAAGGTACAATTGATTTGCCGTTTGTCAGACATAACAAGCAGGTGTTAGAAACCATTGAAGATATCAGGTTAAGAAGCGAAGGTAAAGAACCAAAACAAAGATTTTCTCATGAAGAATTGAAGATGTTTTATAAAGAGCGTTTAAGAAGTATTGCTTCTAGAAAAGCTCTAGAAGAGGCTTTGGAGAGGCAAGAAATAGATTTGAGACTAGATCTTGAGTCAATACTGCCAGAAGAGACAAGAAAAAGAATTCTCCAAGAAAATCCTGACACTATCAAAATTCTTGATCAGCTACGTCCGGTTTCCTATAGATATGAGAAAGGAGAGTTTTCTGCCAGTGTCAAAATTACAGAAGAGGAGATTTTTAAATTAGAAGAGATTCCTTGCCTACCCTCTGGTCGCCGGATTTATTTAAAAGTAGTTGATAGCGAAGATGAAGATCGTGTACTGGCTTCAGGGGATAATTTAAATGAAATGAAAGAACGGGTGAAAAACTATTTAATAAAAAAGCAATGGGAAGAATGGCTGAAAACCGAACCTGATGCCAAGCCGAAAGAACTGATAAACTTCGATCCTTTTTCAGAAGAAATACCCCCTCTGCCAGAACCAAGACAATTTGGAGTAGATCCAATGACAGGGGCTCCTCTTTGGGCTTTTCCGGCAATAGAAATTGAGGTCTCTTATTATACAGGTAATCGTTATTGGTTAAAATTTTTTCCATCTAAATTATCAGCAGAAGCAGCCTTAGATCGTTGTTTAAGTAAGATAGAGGAATTTAAAGAACAGCGACGACAAGAGGAAGAAAAACAGCGATTGCTAAAAGAGGCAAAGGAGTTATTAGAGAAATTAAATCAGAGAATCAATGAAGTAGGTTCTAATTATAATAGCGAATACGGGTTTTCCTACAATGAATGGTCTGATCTTCAAGCCAGTCTAGATCAAGCAAAAACAATGATAGCTTGGCAGAGCGTGGAGGCATTAAATATTTTAAAAAAAATAGATGAACGCCTTGAGAAAGCTTTTGCTTACAGAGAAGCAAAAAAGCATTTTGAGGGGTTAATAGAAGAAGAGATCAAAAAATATTACTCTAACTGTCCACTTTGCGATGACAGTCTAGCAGAAGGTCTTTGTACTGATTCGCGACACAATCTAGATAGAATTCGGTTTGAGATGGACGCCCAAGGAAATAGAAAAAAACCAGCACTGCTTTCTCAGATTGTAACTGATAATGGTAAAATTGTAGCTCAACTCTACTGTAGTAACGGGAGAGATAAATACTACCCCGGACACATTTATTTACTAAGAGGAGAACAAATCTTGGTAAACGGTTGGAGGGGCGAGCCTTTTGAAGAGCTGCGATATGAAGATTTTAATAAAATAATTAGCGAAGAAGAAGCGGCAAAGATTAGCGAGGAAAGATATCGGGCAGAGATGAAGGCTTATTATAAAGAAAAATTTGAACGTGCCAAGCAAAAGGTAGAGAGGGGGGAATTTGCTTGGGGTCAATTTGTCAGAGCGAAGCATCCAAAAACAGGCGCAGAACAATGGGAAAGAACTATCAAAAGCGGTGGACTGACAGTAAAATATGTAGTGGACCGTTTCGGAAAGCAACCTACCTCAGAAGATTTTGCTTATTTTTATAGTGAAAAAAGACCCTTGGTAGACAATCCTAGTTTGAAAATTATTCTCGTACAGCTAGAAGAGCCTTTTCCGGAAGATCAGCCCGAAGATTTGGTTGTAGAAGCAGAAGAAATTTTAACAGACACCGAAGATTCGGAAGAAGAAACAGATATCAGCAGTAAACTGGAAGAATTAAGAAATAAATGGGGCGCAAGATAAAAACAATTAAAAAAGACTTAAGACAGAGATTGAAAACCTCAAAAATGCCTAAAGGCAACCAGACTCTAAATTAATCCAAAATACCTAATTTTTAAAAAGCAATATTTTTTACTTTGAGATTCTAACCTTTTGGGTGAAAATAAAAATCTTAAAACACAAAAATCAAAATCATAAGCTAAATCCAGCTGAAAAGAGAGTTTGGTCTAGGGTATTTAGGTAGTATTTAAGTTGCCATAAGTCTTTATATTTAGTAAATTAGTATGACAGTCTGTTTATTTTTAGTAAATTTCCTAAAGGCCTATTGGGGAGAAAGGGTCTTAAAAGAAGTTTTAAAATATTTAACTTCAAATTAAAGGGGTAGCCTGTGAAGATTTTTGTGAGAGTAAAACCAGCGGCCAAAGAGGAAAAAATTGAAAAGGCTCAAGATGGTTCTTTTATAATCGCTATTAAGGAGCCTCCAGAAAAAGGCAAGGCTAATGATGCGTTAATTAAAAAGATAGCAGAGTATTTTTCGTTACCTAAGTCTTCAGTGATAATAAAAAGCGGTTTTTCTTCCATGAAAAAAATTTTAGAAATCAAATTAGAAGAAAAAGACCGACAGAGATTTTAAAAGAACAGGTTCGCAAACGCTGCGGTTTAGAATATTTACAATTCTTGTCAAAATCTCTAAAAAAGCTATCATTAAAAGGAAAAATGAGCGAGAAAAGTAGTTTTCTTTTTAAAGATAACTTTAATAAAGAACCTAACAGAGAAGAAAATACCTCGCTGGAATCTTCCTTAAGAGAGATTTACTCTCTTATTAACGAGATGGACAGTAATGGTTATTTCTTAGAGACAGCCCCGATAAAAAAATTTTTACTTGCGGCAACTGACAAGAATGGCAATATCAATCCTACGCGAATCCATTATCTTCAAAAGCTTGTTAGTAGGATTTATTTTGAGAATTATCTTAACTGGCTAAAAAAAAGGGAGCTAGACAATTTGAAAGAAAATAGTACCTCGGAAAGAGTGTTGTATGAAATTCCTTTTGCAGGCCAACATGGCGAAGGAAGAATAAACTTTATTGAATTTTTAAGAAAGGATCCTTTAACCTGGATGACTTCACCAGTAGGAAAGGGTTATACAACAAGTTGCAACGATTATCCTGAGTGGCTTAAAGAGCTAATTAATGAAAAAGAAGGGTGGCGGGTTGAGCATATTGATTATGGCTTTGGTCTCTGGCTTGAAATTAAAAAAATCAAAAGCAAGATTTTAGGTTTAGACGTAGAGATTACAGAATATGAAAGGGAACATGAAAACGGCCATGATGCCTGCCTTAGTTTGCACTTTACAAACAAGAAGGATGCGGATAAATTTTCTGAGTTTCTAAGTCACAAAGAGAAAGAGAAATTACCAAAAGAAGAGATGCTTTTCTACTTACGCAAAAAAGAGAGCCTGTTTAACTGGGCCCAATTCTATCTTATTGATCCTCAGTATAGAATTCTTGCACCAGAAACTTACAATGAGCAATTTCTGAAAAAGTATGAAAAATACGGACTTTCAAGAAAAGCTTTAGTTTATGGAGTCAACAAATATTTGAAAGACTGGCTTATCCCTAATCTTCTAAAAAGAACTTATAAAGCAGAAGAGATAGCAAAGAATTACCTAGGTTGGCAGGCGAAGGATCAGAAAAGCTTTTTAGAGAAAATCAGAGAATTAAGATATCAGATGATTAACTGGCAGATGTTGGAAGAACTACTTAAAGACTGTGAAGAAAAAATTATAGAATTTGCGAAACAAGCGGATAAAGAAAATCTTATTTAAAGGAAATATTTTTGATTTTTTAATTAAAAGAACTATGGATAAATCTTCTGCTCTATTTGTGAGCGCTTTTTTAAAAATGAAAATTATGCTTTAATAAAAAAGATGATTAACAAGGAGGGAGATTCTCTAATTTGGCGTTATTTTGGATTAGGCTTTTTATTATTAATACTTGTTTTTCTTATTTTTCTATATATAAACAAACAACAAGCCACGCAGGCAAGCAGTAGAGAAGACTCAGAAAAACTTCCTCGAGTAAGAACCTCGCTTTCTTATGAGTTGCCAGAGAGCGAAAAACAAAAAGAAAACATTGATATGGCTCGTTATCATTTAGAAGAAGGGCAAGAAGATAATATTGCTCTTCCTCTTTCTGCCCAATCAGCGTTGGTTGCTGATCTTGAGACAGGTAAGGTGGTATTTGCCAAAAATTCTCATCAAAGGCTCTTTCCCGCCTCGCTTACTAAACTGGTAACTGCCATTATTGCTAAACAATTTTATCCAACAGATAAGCTTTTTAGCATCTCTAAAGAAGCTGCTAGTCAAGAACCTAATAGTATGGGTCTTAAAGAAGGAGAGAGGGTGACTACCGAAGAATTACTTTGGGGGTTGCTGATTAATTCAGGCAATGATGCCGCTTGGGCATTGGCCGAGGCGGATAAAGAAGGTCCTTCGGCTTTTGTTAAAAAAATGAATGATTTTATTAATAAATTGGGACTTAAAGATAGTCATTTTGAAAATCCTTCGGGACTTCATCATGATAATCACTATTCTTCTGCTTATGATATAGCAGTAATAATGCGCTACATTCACGACAAATATCCTGAGCTTTTAAGTATTATGAGCACAAGAGAAAAGTTACTACCTAAAAATGGGTTTCATGGTAATTATTATTTGTCTACTTTATCTACTCTTCTTAAAAACTCCCAAGAAATTGAGGCGGTCAAAACTGGCTACACCCCCGAGGCAGGACATACCTGGGTGGCGATTGTAAAAAGGGGTGGCAAAAGAATAATTGTGGCATTTTTTAATTCTTGGGATTCTTTGAACGATGCTAAAAAGCTTATCGAATTTGGTTTTCGAAAAAATAAATGAAAGATATCTTTTTAAGACCAGCTAAGAAATCTTCTTTGGCAATAGAAAATTTTAAAGGGCCTTCTTTGCCTATAAATTTTAGAAAAAAACCTGCTCCGCTTTTAAAAATATATAAACATCGTCATAACCTTACTGCTCTTTTTATTTTTCTTTTTGTTATTCTTACTCTGATTTTTAATTTAAAAAGTGCGTCTTCACCAGTGATTGCTCAGGAGGAAAAAACCAATTTGCCAAGCAACCTAGCTCTCCTGCCTTTTATTGGCGAGGTTGTGCAAAACAATTTTGCTGACACGCTGCCTCGACGGCGAAGGCCCAAACTTACTACCGCAAGTAAAACTTCTTATAGTAACTTTTTAGTAGGCGGATGGTTGCTTAATGGCGCAGAAGATAATTTTTCTTATCTAAAAGGTATCTACTATCCTTTTTCAGAGTTAAGTCTTTTTTGGCTAGAGATGGCCGAAGATGGGGTTTCCATAAAAGAAAAATTTAAATATTTACCAGTTATCCAGGTGAAAAAAATAGCCGAGGAAAGAAATATCAAAACCTACGTAGTAGTTACCGCTTCTCCTAATCTTGCCTCCATAGTTTTGGGAGATGCTTCGTTAAGAGAAAAGTTTATAGAAAATCTGATGAACAGATTCAAAGAATTGGGATTTACTGGTCTTGAGATTGATTTTGAGATGCTTGAAAAGGACGATGCAGAAAACTATCTTGTTTTTTTAAAAGAGCTTAAAAACAGACTAGCGCCGCTTGGTTTAGAGTTGGTGGTAGATCTAGAGGCTCGTCTTAATAATGAAGAATTAGTCCATGACTGGCAAAGGATAGGAGAGATAGCGGATAAGGTGAGGATTATGGGTTATGATTATCACTCGCGAACCACCAGTAGTCCCGGTCCTATTTCGCCTGTTGGTTGGGTGCAGGCAGTTTTGGAATATGCTTTGAGTAAAATTCCTGCTCAAAAAATTTTTTTGGGTTTGCCCTTGTACGGATATGATTGGAGTAATAGTACCGATAACCAACCTCAGGTTAAAGGTTTAACTATTGCTGATATTAGCCAACTTATTACTGAAAAGAAGCCAGAATTAAAAAAAGCCTCGGGTCTGGATGAAAGAGGATATGAGATTGGTAAAGTCCCCTATTTTACTTATCAAGATGATTCTGGTACTATGCATACTGTTTGGTTTGAAGACAAAGAGAGCTTATTAGAAAAAATAGAGCTTGCAAAGCGAAAAAACATAAAAGGAATTTACTTTTGGCGTTTAAACGCTGAAGAAAATTCCTTTTGGCAAGATTTAAAAATTTCCTTAAAACAATGAAAGATCAGGAGAATAAACTTGATGTAGCAATTATTGGCGGTGGTCCTGCTGGCCTTTCGGCTGCTATTTACACTTTTAGAAAAGGCCTTAAGACGGCTATATTTGCTTATGAAATTGGTGGTCAGGTAGCCAAATCCGGCGATGTAGAAAACTATTTGGGTGTAAAAAGATTGCGGGGAGCCAGTCTTGCTCTGATTTTTAGAGAACATATAAAAATGCTTGATATTCCCCTTTATGAAGGAGTTTTTGTCAAAGAGATTGCTGGTCAATTGGGTGATTTTAAAATTCTTACAAATGATAACCAAATCCACTCTAGTCGCTTGTTAATCATTTGTTCTGGTAGAAAACCTAGGAAGCTTAATATTCCTGGCGAGGAAAGACTTCAAAATCGTGGCCTTTCCTATTGTGCTACTTGTGATGGGCCGCTGTTTCGTAATAAAAAAGTAGCAGTTATTGGTGGTGGTAACTCAGCTTTAGACGCTGCGCTTTCGCTAGCTGTTTACAGTCAAGAGGTTTATATTTTAAACATTCTTGCTCATTTTACTGGTGATCCGATTTTAATCACCGAAGTTTATAAAAACCCAAAAATTAAGACTATTTTTAATGCCTACACCAGAGAGATTCTTGGAGAGAACTATGTTTCAGGTGTAAAATTTCAGGATAAAAACACTGGCAAACTCAAAACCTTAGAGGTAAATGGAGTTTTTGTGGAGATTGGCCAAGTACCCAATACCGACTTCGATCATCTGACCGAAAAGAACGAGAAGGGCGAAATCAAGATCTCTAAAGATTGTCAAACTTCCGTACCGGGTATTTTTGCTGCTGGCGATGTAACCGATGTGGGCTACAATCAAATCGCTGTGGCTGTGGGCGAAGGAGCCAAGGCTGGTTTGAGCGCTTATAATCTTTGGATTAAGAACTTTGCTTCAAAAAAGAATAGCTAAACTTTTTTAAAAGGATATTTAGCTTAGGGTCTTCTTTTTTCATTTTAAGCTTTCTTTGAGCTACTTATTTTTAATTAAGGGATTTTTAGTGTGCTTCTATCACAATTGTTGCTTCGGCGTAGCTTTGGGCCTTTGCTTCTATTTCTAAAGATATAGAACGGGGAGTTGTAAGTAGCGGTTTGCTGGTTGGAGAAGTTTTTGTTGACTTTGAGAGATGAGATTTTTTAGTAATTGCTTTTGGCTTAGAGGGAGAAGGTAGAGATGTAGAAGGAATTTGGGAAACAGCATTTTGGTTGTTGAAATTAAAACTAGAAGGGGGAGAAGGTGTATAGAGAGGAACTGGATAGGTAGAGACTTCCTCGCTTAGTTGCTGAGAGTCAACGCTAGATAGTTTTTCTTTTTCCGCAAGAAGAAGATTGCGTCTTCGGATGTTAACAATCCAGATTACTGTCACCATTAAGAGAATAAAAAGAAAGAGAAAAAAGGCACCAAAAATCAACCTGTCTCTTTTTTCTGTAAACATTGGTTTAGTTATTACTAAAAATTTTTTTAAAAAGCAAGACTTAAGTTTAGCATTTATAAAAAATTTCCCTCCTAAGAAATTTAGGAGGGAATAAAGAGAAGACTTGGCATTTTTTCTGAAAAAACTTTAAGAGTAATTGTTATTTTTGCAAAGTTTTTCTAGGCGAGCTATCAGGGCTTTTTTATTATTGGTTACAATAAAGACTTCCTGAATGCTTCTTTTAGATTTAGCAAAACACTTGAAGCCAGTAGCAGTTTCATACTGACAGACGAAAATTAAGTTAGAAAAGGCGGTTTTGACCGATTTTATCTTGCCAGGAATAATAGTTTTTATCTCTTGCCAATTTTCTATTTTTTCTAAAAACTCTCTCAGCCCCGGAATCATTCTATGTTCATACTTAATTTTTGAACTATTAGCCCGATGTCTCACCTCAAATCACCCCCTTTTATTTTTAAAGAGCGTTTTCCAAATATTAAATTGGAAAACAACTATTGATATAACATAAAAAATTCAATTAGTCAAATTTATTTTGGTGAAAATTTTTCTAAAAATAAAACCGGCTGGCAAGCTCTGCCAGCCGGTAGGCACCCAGCAGTCTCTGCGTCCTCTCTGCTATAGAGAATAACGCACGCAGAGATTTGGAGTTTTTCTCTTGTTGTCTGGGTTGCCAAGAGAAAAACAAAACTGCCTTCAGGCGAATAAATCTTTGCTAAATATTATATATTATTTCCAAAGGTTTTTACTAGAGAGTTTTGTTTTTTTGAACCTTTTTTCTAACCGATCATTATCAAAAAGCATAAAGATTTTTTAGGAGCTTTCTAAAGCTTTGTTGCCAAAACCTATTAATTTTGTTTTTTTAAATTAATGATGGCTAAATTTTTCTTAGAGGCGCCTTTTAAGCCTACTGGGGATCAGCCTGAGGCTATTGCCAAGATAGTAGAGAGTATCAAAAAAGGCAACCGCTTCCAAACCCTGCTGGGGGCTACAGGAACGGGCAAGACTTTTGTTGATTCTTGCATTATTGCTCAGATTGGCAAACCTACTTTGGTTATTGCTCACAACAAAACTCTAGCTGCCCAACTTTATAACGAGTTTAAAAACTTCTTCCCTAAAAATGCCGTTTGCTACTTTGTTTCTTACTACGATTATTATCAACCAGAGGCCTATATTCCAGAAACAGATACCTATATTGAAAAAGATGCCGATATTAACGCCGAGATTGATCATTTGCGGCATCAGGCCACATATGCTTTGCAAACACGAGAAGATGTAATTATTGTGGCTTCGGTTTCCTGTATTTATAACCTAGGTTCACCCGCAGAATATAAAAAGCAGGTTTTAGAGTTCTGGCAGGGAGAAGAGATCAAAATGGTGGAAGTATTACGAAGGTTAACTGGACTGCAATATGTGCGTAATGATTACGAACTTTTAAGGGGTCGGTTTAGAGTCAAAGGAGATAGAATTGAGATTTTTCCTCAGTACGAGGAGAATTTAATTCGTTTAGAGTTTTTTGGAGATACGATAGAAAGAATTTTAAAGATAGATCCTCTTTCTGGTCAAGTTTTGGAAGAACTAGCGGAGATAAAAATTTGGCCGGCAAAACACTTTTTAATTCCGGCCCAGACAATGCCCGAGATTCTGGCAAATATTAGGTCTGATTTAGAGAAAGAAGTGGCCGAATTTAAGCAAGCCGGTAAAATTCTGGAAGCAGAGCGGCTAAAAATGCGAGTAGAAGCAGATTTGGAAATGCTAGAGCTTACTGGTACCGTTGCAGGTATTGAAAATTACTCTCGGTATTTTGATGGCCGTTTGCCAGGCGTAGCACCACTTACGCTTATTGACTACTTTCCGAAAGATTTTTTGATGATTATTGATGAATCCCATATGACTATCCCTCAGCTGGCGGCAATGTATAATGGCGATTGGTCGCGCAAAGAGGCCTTAGTCAAATACGGTTTTAGATTAAAAGCCGCTTTTGACAACAGACCTCTCTCTTTTTCTGAGTTTGAGCGGAAAATCTCTCAAGTGATTTTTCAATCAGCAACGCCTGGTGAGTATGAACTTCGGAAATCAAAAGAAGTAGTGGAATTAATTATCAGGCCCACGGGTATTGTTGACCCTCAGGTTGAGGTAAGGCCTACCAAAAACCAGATTGACGATCTTTTAGGGGAAGTCCAAAAGGCTCTCGCAAAGAAACAGCGTGTGCTTATTACTACACTAACAAAAAGAACAGCTGAAGAGTTAACAGAATATTTGAAAAATCTGAAGATAAAAGCAGAATATTTACATTCTGACATCGAGACGCTTAAAAGGACGGATATTTTGCGCGATCTCAGATTAGGAAAAATTGAGGTAGTGGTAGGTATTAATCTTTTAAGAGAAGGTCTAGATTTACCAGAGGTGGGTTTGATTATTATTTTGGATGCTGATAAAGAGGGTTTTTTACGATCAACCACCTCTCTTATTCAGACTATTGGAAGGGCAGCGCGTAATGTTGAAGGAAGGGTTATAATGTATGCCGACAGAATAACCCGCTCAATGGCGGAGGCGATTAAAGAGACAAATCGTCGGCGACGGATTCAAGAAGAGTATAATCGAAAACACAATATTAAACCAAAAAGTGCGGCAAGAAAGATTGAAGAAAGAATTAGTGTTGAGATTCCAGAAGAGCCAGTTATAAAAGAGGCGGTAGTGCTTTCTCCTGAGCGCAAAGAATTCTTAATAAAAGAATTGAAAGCTAAAATGGAACTCGCAGCTCTCAATTTGGAATTTGAAAAAGCGGCTCTCTATAGAGATGAAATAAAAAGACTTAGCAGGCTTTCCTCCAAATGAAAAGCTTCTTAATTGAAAAGTGCGGAAGAAGACAAGATCTTCCGCACTGTATGGGGGAGCCAAAGGAGGGTATCTATACTCAAAATAGAATAATATTTTTAATTTTTTGTCAATAGTTTTTGGTTATTAATGAGTATACACAAAGTACTTAAAACTTTCTTTAAAATTTTGGTCTGTTAAAATTATAAGTGAATGGAAGCACGTTTTTATAGGAAATTAAAAAAAGGGATAGTAATTTGCGAAAGTTGTCAGCATTTTTGTTCTCTTTTGCCGGGCGAGTTTGGTAAATGTGGTGTTAGAAAAAATCAGAATGGCAAACTTATTAGTTTAGTTTATGGTCGAGTTTCAGCGTTGGGGATAGACCCAATTGAGAAAAAACCTTTTTATCATTTTTTGCCTGGCAGCTTTGCCTATTCTATTGGTACTGTGGGTTGTAATTTTGCCTGTCTTTTTTGTCAAAATTGGCAGCTTTCGCAAATAAGCAAGAAGAACCCGCCTTTATTTGAAGGCTCACAAGAAGAAAGAATTAGCGTAGCCTTAGAAGAAGCAAAAAACTTGACACCTACAGATATTGTTAAAGAAGCAGAGAAGGTTGGTTGTCAGAGTATTGCATATACTTATAGCGAACCTACAGTGTTTAGCGAATTTGCCCTTGATACTGCCCGGGAAGCTAAAAAAGTAGGTCTAAAAAATCTCTGGGTGAGTAACGGCTTCTTTTCAGAGCGTGTTTTAAAAGAAGTAATTAAGCTGGTAGATGCCGTAAATATTGATTTGAAAAGCTTTAAAGATTCTACTTACCAAAAAGTTTCCCAAGCCAGATTGCAACCAGTGCTTGAGAATATTAAGGCCCTTAAAAAAGCTGGGACGTGGGTAGAGGTAACTACGCTTTTGATTCCTCGGCTTAATGATTCGTCTAAAGAGTTAGAAGGGATGGCTGAGTTTTTGGCAGGCGTGTCTCCTGAAATCCCTTGGCATCTTTCTGCGTATTGGCCAGCCTATGTGGCTTCTTGGCCCGCTACTTCTTTAGAAGATTTAGAGAAGGCCTATCAAATTGGTAAAAAAGCTGGTCTCTATTATGTTTACATTGGTAATCTAACCTCGGACAAAGAAAATACTTATTGTCCAAATTGTCAAAAGCTGCTTATAAAAAGAGAGGGGTATTTTATTTACAAAAATTATCTTTCTTCCAATAAATGCCCTTTTTGTCAGACCAAAATTGCTGGAGTTTGGCAGGGAGGCTAAAAAAATGATTAACTCAGAAACAAGAAAACCAGCTGCTGCTGGAAGTTTTTATCCCAGAGAAAAAGGGGAATTGCTTTCGTTACTTGAAGAGCTTTACAAACTCTCAGCTGAAAAACCAGTAGAAAAAGGTGCATATATACTAATAGTTCCCCATGCTGGTTATATTTTCTCTGGACGAGTTGCTCTTAGAGGTTTTCTTTCTTTGGAACCTTCTAAAAATAAGACTTTTTTACTCCTTGGACCATCTCATTATTATCCTCTTCGTTCTCTTGTAGGGGCTGATTTTCGTTTTTGGGAAACACCACTTGGCCAGATAGAGGCTTATTCAATTAAAAATCTTTCTATTTTTAATGATGCCCATATTCCCGAACATTCACTAGAAGTAGAAGTGCCCTTCTTACAGTTTTTATTCGGAGAAATAAAAATTATACCAATTCTTGCAGGTTACCACCTTCAGCCTTCAGAAAAAAATCTTTTACTCTCGGCCATTGAGAGTTATCCTTTAATCATAAGTTCTGATCTTTCTCATTACCTTCCTTACAAAGAAGCACGGCTTAAAGATAACGAGACTATAAGAAAGATTCTCGCTAAAGAGAAGATTGAAAACTATGAGGCTTGTGGAGCTGCGGCAATCAATCTAGGTATAGAAATAGCCCGAGAATTAGAGCTTAAACCGCGTCTTTTGGAGTATCTTAATTCTGGAGATACTTTTGGTGATAAAAATTCAGTTGTAGGTTATGCAAGTATTGCTTTTTATGCTTAAGGGGAAAAGATGAAAAAAATGACCAAAGAAGAAAAAGCGCTGCTTTTAAATATTGCTCGCGAAGCTATCCTTTGTCAATTTAAAAATCAAAAGATGAGTTTTCCTAAAAACTTACCGGAAAGACTAAAAGAAAAAGGAGCCGCTTTTGTTACCCTTAAAAAAGATGGAGCGCTTAGAGGATGCATTGGTAGCCTTGAAGCTAAAAAACCACTTTTCTTAGATGTGGCTATTAACGCTAATCTAGCAGCTTTTTCTGATCCACGCTTTTTGCCACTCTCTTTTTCGGAACTTCCCAAGATAACAATTGAGATTTCTGTTTTAACTCCTAGCAGACCGTTAGTTTATAAGGATAAAGATGATCTTTTAAGAAAGCTTGATACCAATCTGGGTGTGATTTTAGAAAAAAATGGTAGGAAGGCTACTTTTTTGCCTCAGGTCTGGGAAGAGTTACCCCAAAAGACCCTTTTTCTGGAAGAACTGGCTTTGAAGGCCGGTCTTGGTAAAGATGACTGGCAGGGGGCTAACTTTGCAGTCTATGAGGTGGAAAAATTTGCTAGTCAGCCCGGCTTTTTGGTTTTAGACACCTAAAAATTTTTTAAGTAAGCGGGCGTTAGCTACTGCATAGCCGTAAGCATCATTGTTGAAATAGACATAGGTTTCCTTCTGCCAATTTTGGATTTTTTCTGCTGTTTCTTTTAGTCTTTCTTCAGAATAAGAAGAAGCGTAAAGCGCGCCTTGACCATGAAAGCGGAGATAAACAAAATCAGCTGTGATAATTTCTTTGGCGGGCCAGATTTTTGAATCCGCAAAACAAAGGGCATAGTTGTAGTCATTCAAGAGTTTGTAGACTTTTTCACAGAAAAAAGAAGGATGACGGAACTCGAAGGCGTGTTTTAGTCTTGCTGGGCTAGTCTTTTTGAGCAGAACGCAAAAATCTTCAAGTACAGAAAAGTCAAAAAACAAGCTTGCTGGTAGCTGCCAGAGGATGACTTTGGTTTTTGGGAGAATGGGTTGCAGGTTTTCAAAAAAAGTTTCTAGAGAAGGTTGACAATTTTTCAGACGAGCAAGATGAGTAATAAAGCGACTGCCTTTTAAAGCAAAAGCAAAATGTTTGGGGGTTGATTTTTGCCAAGAAAGAAAAGTTGAGAGAGAAGGGGTTCGGTAAAAAGTAACGTTAAGCTCTACACTGTTGAAGTGCTTGCTGTAAAATTCTAACCATTTGTTTGGCAAAAGATGTTCCGGATAGAAAATCTTTTGCCAATGTCGATAATGAAAACCACTTGTACCAATGAAAAGTTTCACGAGGCTTTTTCTTGAAGAGACTTGTAGATTTTAGTAATTTTACGAGCTTCTTCAAGACGCCACTGGGCAATTTTTTGATGATCGCCAGAAAGAAGGATCTCTGGCACTTTTAGGCCTTTATAAACAGGCGGCCTTGTGTACTGAGGGTATTCGAGAAGAACCTCCCGCGTTTCAGGATCAATAAGGCTAAAAGAGTCATTTAGATAAGAATCTTTTTTCGGAAGGACATTGGGTAACAGGCGGGCAACTGCATCGATAATTATAAGCGCTGGTAGTTCTCCACCGGTTAAGATATATTCACCAATAGAGATTTCTTCGTCAATAAAATATCTTACTCTTTCATCGCAACCTTCATAGTGGCCGGCTACCAGAATTAAAGCGTTGTGATTTTTGTTTTCTTTTTTAGTTAAAAAATGAGCAAGGTCTCTAGCTAAAGACTGCTTAAAGATTTTACCTCGAGGAGTAAGTAAAATTGTACGCGAGGCAGCCGCTTGTTTTTTAGCCCAGTCAATAGCTTTGTCCAAAACATCGACTTTAAGCACCATTCCGGTACCGCCGCCGTAGGGTTTATCATCTACGGTTTTGTGTTTGTCTGTGCTGAATTCTCGGATATCCTTAATTAGAACTTTAAGATTGCCGTTCTTTATTGCACGACCAAGAATACTTGCCGAAAGAGCAGCTTTGATCATTTCTGGAAAAAGCGTAAGGAGGATAAACATTCTAAGTTATAAAATGCCACAAAAACTATAAAAAATAAATACACAATACTTCTGAAAAAATCTTTACCCAAAAACCAGCAATTTACCAGAGTTCTATTTTAGAAGCTATTTAAGGGTTTTGATAATTTTTATAATCAAAAAACTAAAAAACAAAAAGCAGATTTACACTCAAAAGATAGTCTCTTTTTTATTTACTATTTAACGCCCAAGCAGTAGCTGCGTCAATAATAATACCTTTAGAGGGAGTAAGTAGAGCATTAGCTTTTCTAAAGTTTATAAGGGCTTTCTTGGTGGCTGAGTTTAGAATGCCA
>Ga0207433_10003564_pt1 | contig 29824 bp, 32 predicted proteins | sample YelNatPaOPGAMG01_FD_187559 | JGI IMG/M metagenome (GOLD analysis project Ga0207433, IMG submission 187559) | Hot spring thermophilic microbial communities from Obsidian Pool, Yellowstone National Park, USA - OP-RAMG-01 (SPAdes) (version 3) | ecosystem: Environmental > Aquatic > Thermal springs... | reverse complement strand
AGATTTCCACATTAAATTCTCAGATAAGCCAACTTCAAATTTGGCTCCAAGGAAATATGACATTACTCAATTCATTGGAGTTAGAGAAGGAAAAGCTTAGCCTCTGGCTTGAAGGTAACAAGACTCTCTTAGCCCAAACTCAAACATGGTTGCAAGGAAATATAACATATTATGAGTCCCAAATAGCCTCATTAAATTCTCAGATAGCATCTTTGCAAGGCGAAATAACCAGATTAAATGGAATAGTTGCAACTCTTCAAGCCTACGTGGCTGCTTATGAAAATTTGAGGGATAAGGTGAACCAGAGATGGGATCAGGTCAACGTTGAGCCTTTCATAACCCCTCAGGATCAAGCTATTCGTGACATTGTCTATGCTATCACTGGAGGGTGGAGTAACCCATCTGATTGGAATGAATATTGGAATGACGTTAAAGCCATGTACACATGGGTTGTTGACAACATAGAATACAGATATGACGGTTTATATCCGATGCTTCCAAATGATCCGTCTGGAGATTTACATTTTTTTAATGAAATGTGGCAGTTCCCAAATGAAACATTAAGCCTTAGAAAAGGAGACTGCGAAGATATGGCAATACTTCTATGCTCAATGATAAGATTTTACAGTGGCATGAAATACCCTGTTGAATGCATAATCATAGTAAACTCCACACTGGGACATATGGCGGTCCAAATGCCTGTCCCAGGATATAAACTCGTAATTTTAGATCCCGCTGGAAAATATTACAGCCACGACATCTGGGGGAACATAGCATTCAACGACATAACCACAGAAATCAACAATTGGTTAAACTATTGGAAACCTTACATGGGAAGCGATGTTTACGTCAGCAGAATCTTTTCCGACTATCTTGATAAAACATTCACCTCAACAAACGAATACATAACATGGATGTACAGCAGATAAAAACAGATAAAAAACTCTTTGAGGTTAAAGTTTCCTCCAATCCTCATGCTAAAATCTATTTTTGTAAGATTTCATCAAGTTCATCCAAAATCTTCGCTATTTCCTTACCTTTCTCCGTTAGGCTGTACTCCACCCTTGGCGGTCGTCCATCAATCACTTTTCCACTTACTAAACCCATATCCTCTAATTCCTTGAGCAAACTGGCGAAAGTCTGCCTGCTAACAACAAAATTCTGCTTATAAATTTCATAATAGCCTGCCTTTCCTACTTTATTAAGGTAAGATACGACTTCTATTACACTTTTTTGAACAAGAGCCGACTTTTATTTCGCAATCACACCACAAAATTTAGAGGGGCGGCATTTTGAAAAGAGGATGGCGCCGCAGACAACGCCTAACGCCGAAAGCCAAGCTATCGCCGAAAGCGGGGTTGCAAGGAGAACGATTGAGATTGCGACGAGCAGCGCTCCCCCTACAAGGGCGTCGTAGAACGCTGGAACCGTCGGCTTCCCAGACCAGACGACGTTTTCTCCGCTCAAAACCTTCATCCCAAAAGGCTGAACTCTCCAAAGCTTAAAAGTTGAGGCTATGGGCGCCTTCTCTCAGACGCCTCAATTGCCAGGTTCCTCACGGCCGCGTAGAGGTGGATGAAGCCGAGCAGGCCGAAGCCGGCCGCTAAACAGGCCGCAGTTGAGCGGACTCCGATGGTTCCAGCGACAGCCGGGGCGCCGACGAAGGATATTAAAAGCCCCGCCGGAACCTCCACCGTGAAGGCGAAAGCTAAAACGGCCTTTTTGAAGCCGAGCTTCACGTTCAGCCTCTTAAACGTGGCGCTTAGCTCTCTGCTCTCGAACTTGCCCGGGTCGTCTGTGTAGAAGCGCCACGTAGTGTAAACGTCAAAAGCGAAACTGAAAAGCCAAAATGGGAAGAAGGCTGAACCGGCAAGCTCGAAAATGGAGGACAGGCACAGAAGGATTGGTAAGCCGAAGCCTACGAGCGCAACCGCTATGCCTATTTTCAGGACTTTAAGGAAGCGCCTAGTCCTCTCTGCGTCTGGCAAGGTTTATGCCGGCCCAAATTATGCCCAAGACCATTAGCACAACGCCGAGGTATGTAATCAAAGTTAGAAGCTTTGAGATCATGGGCGCTATTTGCTCCATGCCTGCAGGTGGGTTATCAACATTTATCCCTGTAATCCATGTTGCAAGGGGCTTCGCGATCGCCATGATTATGCCAGCCATTATGCATGAAGCCACTCCAGCGTAGCCTACTGAAACCTCCTCCTCCCTTCTTGCCCTCATCAGCGCTATCGCCGTAAACAACGGGCTAAGCTTTTCCCGTGCAGCCAGCAACACGGCTTCCTTAAGCCTGCACGCAAACCTTCTTAGTCTTTTGAACTTCGCCACCGTTCTCACCGATAGCTTTCCACGTGAGAACTTAAAAAGGAGGTTTTGAGCGTTTGTTCCAGAGGCTAACTTTAACCTTCACAACTTTCCCTTCTACGGACTTCAGAAACCTCGCTGCAAGCTCAGCCCATGTTCCGCTGCTGTTCTTAAGTATGATGTGGACGTTTCCCTCGCCATCCAACCCGCCGTAGACGACCTTCCCAACAATCATGTAGAACTCTTCTTCCAAACAACCACCTGAAAGCCTAAACCTTGAAACGTTAAAAGTTCAGCCCGGCTAGGAGGCGCACCGCCTGGAGAGTCATGTTGCCGAAGGGGGTTAAAGCCAAACCCGCAGCCAGGAAGGCGACCATCGGCAACGTCGGCGAGGCAAGCACACCTTCCGCGTACAGCTCCCTACGCTCAACCATCTGCTTTGTTATTGTAGCCACATCCGCTTCGGCCTTAACGAAGTAGACTGGGATCCTGACGAGCCTTCCATTATTTTCCACAAGCTTCTCGGCTGGGAAGTAGTGGAGTCCCGACGTGAGCGTTTCAAGGCTGACCCTCCTAGCGGTGAACATGAGCGCAACTATCCCCCAGAAGTCCACTTCAACATCCCTTAACGGGTTTCTCCCCCTCAACACGTCGGCGACGTTTAAGGCGAAGACGGCGAGTGGCCAGGCGAGGCTCAACAGCGCGGCGTTGCAGAGAGCTGCGAGGAAAGGCAGCGGCAATGGATCCGCCAGAAGCGGCAACCCTTCCGGGTAGGCTGGGACTGTTAAGCCGAGGAAGAGAAGCGCAAGCGCATCTGCGCCTCCGAAAAGCCCGAGGCGGAAGAGGAGCGCCGCAAGGCAGGCCGACAAGCCTGCTGAAAGGAGAAGCGCCGTAGCGGAAACCCCGCCTGTCAAGGCTTCGAAGAGGCTTAAGGCCAAGCCGGCTGGACAGCCTATAAACCAGACGAAGTCTGAAACCTCACGTGTCTTAACGTCGCTGTAAGACGCGTAGGCCAGAACTGCAAGCGCTAAAGCGTAGCCGAGCAACCGAATTTCCCCGCGAAAATTGGCTACTCCCGACGATTTGAGGCGGGCGCGCTCAATCTCCTCTTCTCAGTCCAGCGTTTAAGGCACTTCGGACATTCATAAAGGCTGACGTGGAAGGCTGCCCCTCCCCTCTTCGGCTTGACATCCCAGCTTTTAACTGGCATATGGACAATTGCGCCGCACTTTGGGCACTTCACGGTGTCCATCAAACCCTAAACCTCAAAGCTTTCAGCGCCAAAACTTTAAAATCGACTGGTCTCATGCCTGTCATTTTTAAGTTTTCACGTCCAAGCCATGCGGAGAACCGTTATGAAGGCCATGGCGAAACGCTCTAGAGGCATCAGCCCCCTGATTGCGACGATAATCCTCATCGCCATAACAGTGGTCGGCGGCCTGCTCGTCTACAGCATCTTCACAAGCACATCCAACACCATGTCAGCCAAGGCGCTCGTGTCCGTCGAAACAGCCGACCTAGTAAAGAGTGCAGACGGCGTACACTTCAGCATAGTCGTCAAGAACGCCGGAAACAAGCCAATGACCGATTTGGAAATAAAGCTCAACGGTGAAGATGCAGCTTATGAGCCAACCCTTCCAGCCGGCGGACTACAGCCCGGTCAAAGCATCGCCCACTCAGCAGAACCAGAGAAGGAATATGTTGTCGGCAAAACCTACACAGTAGTCATTGAAGCGACGTTCTCCGACGGCAGCACATTCATCACAACCACTGGCTTAATGTGCAGGTACGGCTAAACGGGCTGATTTTCAGGCTTTTTAACCCCCTCTTTTTGTTTCCACTTTAACCTTCATTTTAAAGTTCTCACGTGCAAACGCTAGCGGTGAAGTACAAGATGCGTTTAAGAAGGAAGGCATTCGGCAGGAAGGCTGTGAGCCCGCTGCTAGCCGCCTTAATCCTCATAGCCATAACAGTTGCTGCAGGCTTAGTCATATACAACCTGTTCTTCAGCTCAGTCGGAACTATGAGCTCTCAGCTGAACATACAGATAGTCTCTATGGATCTGGTGAAAACATCGTCAACGAGGCTGTTTTCCATCACTATAAAGAACTCGGGGAACAAGCCGATAAGCTCCATCACGGTGACAGTGTACCTTGAGCCGTCGTCTGGTACAACTCCGGTCGCGTGGACGTTTTCAGGCTCAAGCCTCAATCTGCAGCCAGGGCAGGTTTGGAGCTCGTCGGGCACTACGCTCCCAACAGGCGCCAAAGAACCAGTCGTTGGCCAATCCTACCCCGTCACGATTAGCGTAACAGCGTCCGACGGCAGCAAGCTCGACAAGTCGCTGACGGTGGTCTGTACCGGTTAGCGAGGTGATGCGTAAATGAATGTTGTGAAAAACAGAAAAGCCGTAAGCCCGTTGCTGGCGACGATAATCCTCATAGCCATAACGGTCGCCGCAGGCCTAGTCATATACAACCTGTTCTTCAGCACAGCCGGAACCGTAAGCTCTACCTTGCAAGTCGACATCGTTTCATGCGACCTCGTTAAAACTGCAACGCCGTCGAGAGTCCTTCTCTCCATAACGGTGAAAAACACAGGTAACAGGCCGATAACGACCTGTAAAGTATCCATATGGGACGATTCTGGAACAGAGGAACCGACAGGAGGAAAGGAGATCTTAACGGCGACTCTGAACCCAGGTGCGTTTGCCTCATACAGCATTACTGATGCCGACATAGGGACAGGTTTCACTGTCGGCAAAAGCTATCCCGTGAAAATTAAGGCAGGCGACGGCACAAGCACCTTCGAAAAGACCATTGTAATATACTGTTCGGGCTGACACTCTTTTTCCTGCTTTTTGCTCCATACCCTTCATTTTAAAGTGTTCGCTTTCACTTTTTTCGGTGAGTTTGTGAGCAGGCTATTTGTTCGGAGGCGCGCCGTAAGCGAAATCGTAGGCGCCGTCCTCGTTGCCATGATAACAATAGCTATGGCCGTCGCCTACGTTATGGCCGGAAGGAGCACGGCGCAGAGCCAAGTGCTCAGCATGGTTGATCTAATTAGAGCAGCTGAGAGGAGGCAACGTCAGCTCCTAAGCCTCACCTACGCTTACAAGGACGGAAGCGGAAACCTCCACCTCTTCATCTACAACTACGGCTCCGAAACCTCAACGCCTGACAAGCTTTACCTCGCCGAACCCACCTATGTTATGGGTTCCGGCCAGTACACGTTCGACATGAAGCAGGCCGGCACAAACACGCCTGTCCCGTGTATAGGTTCGAAGCAGCTTGTCGAGTTGACGGCAACGCCTGCTCCAAGTCAGAACCAGTTCGACATAATTCTCACAACGGCTGAAGGTGGCATTTTCATTTGGAAGTTCCAAGGCTGACTCGCTTAAGGCTTTCCTCTAAGGCGACGGTGGCTGTCGGCGCCATAGTCATAATAGTCGTCTTCATGATCGTTCTGACGTGTATAGGCATCGTCGTTATGGAGTCAAACCGATACAACACGAGTGTGAAATATGCCAACGAGGCTGTGGCGACCAAGGCTAGGGAAAGCCTCGCCGTCGTCCAAGTGAGCAATACGCTTGTAAACGTCACAAACGAAGGCTCAACTCCAGTTGTGGTCATAGGGTTTTTCCGCGTCAACCCAGCTGACAACAACCCAAACTACGTTCCGCTCTCCAACCCCGTCGCGGTTCCGCTCCTCTCGTCATCCTCCATAACGCTTCCCCAAGCCACCCCTGAAAACTGGAAAGTCGGTGTTGTAACCTCCCTTGGAAACGTTTTCTGGGAGAAGTAGCCTGTTCAAGGCGGAGCCACGCAGCCAGAGCTCCGTCACGATTAGCCCGAGCTCGCCGACGGCCACTAGCTCTGTGACGATAACCACTTCAACGCTTACAGGCTCATTCACGGTAACGATCACAGGCACAGGCGGCGGGCTATCTAAAAGCACATTCTACACGTTGGCAGTCGGGTGTACGCTATCAACTTCTACGTCTATGACGACGCTGGCAGCGCCGTCAGCGGCGCAACCATCAACTTCGCCGGGTCAAGCTACTCTCACGGCGGCTCAACGAGCGTTACGGCGGGCTCATACTCGCTTTCAACCGAGACTATTCCAAGCGGATATAGGTTCAAGCAGTGGGAGACCAGCGGAGGTGTTTCAGTTGCCTCTTCAACTTCAAGCTCCACAACAGCGACGGTGAGCGGAACAGGCTCAATTACTATGAGGCTTCAGCGCGTGGCGACCGTCGCATGGTCAGCGGAGACGGCGGCGCCTCATGGTCGGCGCCATACGACTTCATGTTCGAGGTTTGGGGACGCTAACCCCCCTTTCCATGCCTCACATTTTAAAGCTTTCAGCTTAAAGCCTTCTGGTGTCTAATTGGGTAAGCTTCTAAAGGGCAGGCTTGCGGTCAGCTCGATAGTTGCGGTTCTGATAGCCATTTTGCTAATCAGCGTTTTCACAGCCGCGCTTCTCTACATTTCCACGACTCAGATGCTGTCCGCAAAAACAGGAACCGAGACGACTGGCGAAATCTCCGAGAAGCTGAGGGAGAACCTAAAAGCAGCTCTCTTAAGCTACGACCCCAACACCGGAACCGTCACTTTAAACGTCAACAACACAGGCGAAGTCCCGTTGGCAATATCCTACATCCTCCTCGTAAACCTTGATGGCTCCCTCAACCCAATCCCAGTCCAAGATCCAAGCAACCCCGGGCAACCCATGAGGATAATTCCGCTTGAAAGCAAAACCTTCACTGTAACGTTGACCGGCGATGTAAGCAGGCTCGGCCTCCAAACTGAGCGCGGAAACGTCTTCCCAGTTGTGGTTTCAGGCGCAGTTACGCAGCAAGCCTATACAGTCAGCTTCTACATTCTGGACTCCGCTGGAAGCGCTGTGAGCGATGCCACAATAGTTTTCAACGGAGCAAGCTACTCGCACGGCCAGTCAACAAGCGTTGCAGCCGGCTCCTACCCGCTTTCAACAGGAACGATTCCAAGCGGCTACAGCTTCAGCCAATGGGAAAACGGCGGAGGCGTAACCGTAGCCTCTTCAACCTCAACCACGGCAACCGTGAGCGGAAGCGGCTCAATAACGATGAGGTTGTCCGCCGCAGCGCAGACCGCAACAGTCACATTCTCCGCAAGCGGGTTAAGCTCAGACGCCTCTGGCGCGGTTTTAACCGTCGACGGCTCGAGCTACTCTTACGGCCAGCTCCCAATAAGCTTCACTTGGACTGTCGGTTCATCTCACAGCTTCACGTGGTCCGACCCGGTAAGCGCTGGGTCAGGCAAGCAGTACGCGTGGGTTTCGACAAGCGGCCTTTCAACGGCTAGAAGCGGAACAATAACCGTTCCTTCCGGAGGCGGCACGGTCTCAGCCACATACAAGACCCAGTACTACTTGACAATGCAGGTTGGCTCAAGCGGAGGCGGCTCAGTCTCGCCCAGCTCGGGCTGGTACGATTCAGGGTCATCCATTCCAATTTCAGCCTCAGCCGCCTCAGGCTACGCCTTTGAAAGGTGGGTTGGGTCGGGAACAGGCTCCTATTCTGGAACCTCAAGCTCCGCCACCATCACCATGAGCGCCGCGATAACTGAGACAGCCTATTTCTACACGTTCTCCATGTCGGTTTCGCCTGCAAGCGGCTCAACAACGCTTGGAGGCAGCGTGTCCGCAACCGTGACGGTTTCGCTTTCAGGAGGCTTCAGCTCATCCATAACCGTAAGCCTCTCAGCTTCAGGCCTCCCATCAGGCGCATCAGCCTCCTTTAATCCAAGCTCAGTGACGATAAGCCCGAGCTCGCCAACAGCAACAAGCACAGTGACAATTTCAACTTCATCCTCTACGCCTACCGGCACCTACACAGTTACCATATCGGGGTCTGGCGGTGGCCTTTCAAAGTCCACAACTTACGCTTTGACGGTTTCAGTGGCAACCTACACTGTGACGTTCACCCAGACAGGCCTGCCAAGCGGGACAAGCTGGAGCGTAACCTTCGGAAGCCAAACGCAAAGCTCAACGGGCTCAACCATAACTTTCACTGATATTCCGGCTGGAACCTATTCATGGAGCGTTTCCTCGCCGATTTCCGGAGGTTCAGGCGTCAGATATGTTGCTTCGCCAGCTTCAGGCTCAATGAATGTGCCGTCCCAGACAAGCCAATCAATAACCTACACGACCGAGTACCAGTGGGCTTTCTCAGCAAGCGGACTTGGCTCCGACGCCTCCGGAACCGTTGTGGCGGTTGACGGAACCAATTACGCTTACTCAGGCTTGCCTGTAAGCTTCTGGTGGGCTTCCGGCTCAACTCACAGCTACTCGTACCAGCAGTACGTAAGCTCAACGACAAGCGGGAAGCGCTACGCGAACCACAGTCCGCCAAGCGGGACAATAACCGTTTCAGGCTCGGGAAGCGTCAACCCCTCATATCATACTGAGTACCTGCTAACCGTAAGTGTTTCTCCATCTGGCGCTGGAAGCGTATCACTCAGTCCATCAAGCTCGGACGGCTACTACGACAGCGGAACAAGCGTTACTGCAACCGCTCAGGCAAGCGCAGGCTACACGTTCAGCAAGTGGCAACTTGACGGTTCAGATTACTCAACAAGCAACCCAATAAGCGTAAACATGAACGCACCTCACATTTTAACAGCAGTATTTACAGGCGCAATATACACGCTCACAGTTTATGTCTACAGAAGTGGCACCACGACAGGCATCCAAGGCGTGACGGTCAAAGTTGATGGGACCTCATATACGACTGACTCAAGCGGGAAGGTTCAGGTGACCGTTTCCTACGGCTCCCACACAGTTGAAGTTGTTTCGCCATACAGCCCGAGCTCCGGAACACGCTACGTTTTCACCCAGTGGAGCGACGGCTCAACGAGCAATCCGAGAACAGTTTCAGTAACAGCCGCAACAACGCTTACGGCCTACATGAAACTCCAGTATCAGCTTACGGTTGCTGTTAACCCATCAGGTGGCGGAAGCGTTTCAGCAAACCCATCAAGTTCTGACGGTTACTACGATTCCGGCACAAGCGTCACATTAACGGCTACAGCAAGCTCTGGGTACGCGTTTGACGCTTGGACAGGGTCTTTAACCGGGACAAGCAGCTCCGCCACCGTTACTATGGACGGGCCGAAGAGCGTCACCGCCAACTTCTTCACATTCTCCATATCAGTTTCGCCTACAAGCGGCTCAACACCAGCTGGCGGCAGCGTTTCAGCCACCGTTACTGTGACCTACGTTAGCGGCGTAAACTCTAAGACCATAAGTTTGTCAGCCTCTGGGCTGCCTTCAGGCGCATCAGCCTCCTTTAATCCAAGCTCCGTCACGATCAGTCCAACATCAACAACGGCTACAAGCGCCATGACCATAACCACGTCAACGTCGACGCCGACTGGAACCTACGCGATAACAGTGACTGGTTCGGGCGGGGAAGTTTCAAAGTCCACCTCGCACACGCTCACAGTTACCGCCCCAGTATACATGGTTAACTTCTACGTTTATAATGACGCCGGTAGCTCCGTGAGCGGTGCAACTCTGGTCTTCAACAGCCAGAGCTACTCTCACGGCGGCTCAACGAGCGTTACGGCGGGCTCATACTCGCTTTCAACCGAGACTATTCCAAGCGGATATAGGTTCAAGCAGTGGGAGACCAGCGGAAGCGTAAGCGTGGCTTCTTCCACTTCAACCTCAACAACGGCTACTGTTAGCGGAGCAGGCTCAATAACAATGAGGCTCCAACGCGTAGCCACGGTAACATTCTCAGCCAGCGGCTTAAGCTCAGATGCTTCTGGAACAGTCTTAACCGTTGACGGAACCACATACTCATACAGCGACTTACCAAAGAGCTTCGCTTGGGATGTTGGCTCCTCGCATAGCTTCGCGTGGTACGACCCTGTAGGCTCAACCGTGAGCGGAAAGCGCTACCTGTGGGTTTCAACAAGCGGTCTTTCAACGGCAAAAAGCGGCTCAATAACTGTTCCAGCTGGAGGCGGCTCAATAACGGCCACATACAAGACTCAGTACTACTTGACAACGTCTGTCAGCCCAAGCGGGGCAGGTGTGAGTAGCCCGATCTACGGATGGTACGATGCAGGCTCAACTGTCCAGATTGTAGCCGTAGCCAACAGCGGCTACCAGTTCAGCAGGTGGAGCGGCTCAGGGTCAGGATCATACTCTGGAACAAACAACCCAGCATCCATAACAATGAACGGCCCGATAACTGAAACAGCCTATTTCAAGGTTGGAGTCACGTTCGACGCCGTTAAGACTTCTGGAGCAAGGTTCAACGGCTACCCGTCAATGGTCTTATACTTAGGCAGCCCGTTCAACACGTGGTACAGCTACAGTCAGCTGCCGGTCACGGTTTACCTGGAGCCAGGCGCAAGCCTCTACTTCAGCTGGAACAGCCTAGTGTATTCGAGGGAGGGGTATCCGTCCCAGAAGTACAACTTGGACGACGCCCGCTACAATTGGGTTAGCACTTCCGGCTACAGCACTTCTCAGTCGGCGACGATAACAGTTCCATCGAGCCCAGCGTCCATAACCGCAAGGTACGACCGCTACGTCCTAGTTACGGTTGACATAGCGTCACCGGGCAGTAACGCCGGCTCAGTTTCGCCTTCAGGTTCGTCTTACTACCTTGAGGGGACGAGCTTCACTGCGACGGCCAACTCCGGATACCAGTTCCACCACTGGGTGGTCGACGACTCAGCGTGGTCGTACTCGAACCCGTACACGGTTGACAGGCCGCGCGTCTTGCTCGCGGTCTTCTACATAGGGGTAACCTTCTATGCTTACGACAAAGAGGGCTACTACATTAACACGTGGACTAATTACTACCCCTACGGCTACAACTACATTTCAGTTCCGTCAAGCACCTATGCCTTCGGCTACTATGTGGACTTCTGGAAGTGGAGCGACGGCACAACTAGCACAACCAAGTACGTGTACGTCTATCAGCCAACATCATATACGGTCTATTACAAGACGCCCATAACGACGTTGCAGAAAGTGTTCGTCGGAGAGGTGGGATATTCAGGTATTCCAACAGACTTCGTGGCTCAAGGATACGTGAAATCCGTGCACGGCAACGGGGTTGCAGGCGTCACGGTGCATGCGACTTTCTACATTTCGGGATGGCTTGGGAGCGCCACACGCGAGGCCGACGCCACATCAACCGACTACTGGGCTTACTATGGCATGTTCATTGAAGACGTTTACGACCCGTGGGCCGTGTGGAACTACAACATCCAATACGTCAAGCTTGACGTCACAGGCGTTCCAGATGGCTGTCAGGACTGCGCTGGAATACAGTATTGGTATCCGTAGCTTGCGGCCCATATCCCCTTTTTCTTTCACAACTTTCAATGCTCATTAACGCTTTAACCGTTAACGGCTTCTCCTGCCGAACCTTTAAAACAACGTTGAAAGGCTTTTTATGCTCCTGAAATGCTATAAAGTGGTGGTGGACGCGTGCTCGCAGAAGTATCCCAGTTTGCTGTAGGGTTTATAGTAGCATTGTCTGGAACGTTGATTCCTGGCCCGCTTCTCATCTACATCCTCGCAAAAGCCTCCGTGTCCAAGGGAGCTTGGACTGGATTTTACACCTCAGTTGGGCATGTTCTGGTGGAGATTCCCATTATATCGCTAATAGTTCTCGAACTCTACCTAGTCCTGCAAAACCCCTTCATAGTTCTGTTTTTCGGGTGTTTAGGAGGGGTTCTGCTCGTCTTTCTTGGGATGAGGGGACTCCTCTGGAAAGCGAATGCTGGCACGAACCCCAACGGTCTTCCACATTTGAAGCTACACCCGCTCTTAGGCGGAATCCTCTTCAGCACAGTTCTGAACCCGACAGTTCCCTTCTGGTGGGCAACCTTAGGCTTCACGCTTCTCATGAACGCTTGTTTGACGGCAGGCTTCAACGGCTTGGTTTTTTGGAGCTTAGGACACTTTACAGCTGACATCGCCTGGTACACGGCTGTAGCCTACTTCGTCTGGTCGGGAAGAAAAGCCATTTTAAAATATCAGAGGTTAATGGTGAAAGCCTGCAGCCTCCTCTTAACATTTTTTGGCTGCTACCTGCTAGCGAAATATGCGCTTCAATCGCTTTTACCGTGAACGCGACGCTACTTTTAACGCGTCCCTCAACCGTATTTTGTCCATTAAATTCTTGTATTTTTAAGCTCTCGCGCGTTTCCTTTCCGGTGTCTAAATGATGCGTTTAGGAAAGTCGTCAGCGTTTTCAGCGTTTATGGCTCTCCTCTTAGCCTTCCAGGCGCTTTCAGCGGTTCAAACATGCTTCGCTAAACCAGGCGTTACCGTTAACCTCTCTCAGACAAGCGGTCCAATAGGCATAACTGTAACCGTCAGCGGCACCCTTGAAAACCCAGGCGCCCAGTTCAAGATCTTCTGGCAGTACATCAAGGACTGGGATGGGCGGTACGGCTTCCTAGTCAGCGGATACGCTGAAGGCTACAGCTACACGGCTAACATAACGATTCCGCCAGCGGCCAGAGGCAACCACTACGTGATAGTTGAGGACGAGAAGAACCACGCCACAGGCTACGCAGTTTTCACCGTAACGCCTGAGATCACGGTTCAGCCTGACACCGCGCCAGGAGGCGCGATCGTGAGCGTCGGCGGCAGGCTGATCAACGGAGAGACAATCGACATCAGGTTCTACGACCCCATCAGCGGACGCGAAACAACTGTTGCTCAAGCCGTTACAGACCACACCACGGGCGCGCTCTCATGTAACTTCAAGGTTCCAGCGTGGAGCGAAGGCGACTACAAAGTGCGAGCTTACTGGAGCGGCTCGCTTCAGGCTGAAGCCATGTTCCACATAGGCTACCAGGGCATAACTGTTGTTCCCGACAAGGCTCCGCCGAACGCCATCGTTAGAGTTTCAGGCGGCCTAGCCATCAACGAAACCTTCATCATAGCCTTCGAGAACTCAACTTGGAGCGTCACCGTCGCGACCGTGCAGACCGACCAAAGCGGTTGGTTCGCAGTTAACGTCACAGTGCCTGAAGCCTCGCCTGGCAACTACTTCGTCAGAGCCTCAAGCGACGACATTGACGTTGAAGTCCCCTTTGAAATCCTTCCTCCAGCCAACCTGGAAGTTTATTCGGACGCCGCGAACACAGGGGAAGCCCTGCCAGGCTTCAGCGTCATAACCGCCATCGGAACCAACTTCATAGCAAACGCAAACGTCAGCATATACTTCCAGAGCAACCCCGTTTTGGTCGCTGAAACAGTTGCGGGTCCAGATGGCTCCTTCACAGCGCAGTTTACAGTTCCATCAAACGCCAAGGCCGGAACGCACACGATATTCGCGGTTCAAGACCCGTACAACGTTTCAGCAAGCGCAACCATAATTGTCCACTCGGTTGTCATCGCGCCTTACGCCATGCTCAACTACCCGAACAGCGTTGTGCTCTACGTTCCAGGAGACACTATAGCCTTCTACGTTAACAGCACAACTCCGTTTGAGGTTCCAAGCGAGATAGTGGTCAACGTGTACGACCCAAGCGGCATCCCGTACACGCCTCAGGGAATCCGCGTCAACGCGGGAGGCGACATCGTCAACGTGAAAGGCTTCTACGTTGCGCCGTACGACAGGATAGCCTTCTGGCCTGAAATCCCGAAGGGCGCTCCGGCGGGCATTTGGACTTGGAACGCAACCTACCGCCTGCAGCTGTACCCAGGCGTGCAGTTCAACGCTTCAGGATTTTTCGGCGTGATCCCTCAGGCCGACCTAGACTACATACTCCAGAGGCTCAACCAGATAGAGGCTAAGATAGACGGCGTAGCCTACAAGCAGGACCAGCTCTACCTCCTGATACAGGCAAACCATAACTACGTCATGGCAAGGCTTGACCAGCTTGAAGCCAGCCTCGTAAACGTAACCCAGTCCGGCTTCGCCGAGGTGAACACTAAGCTGGGCGCGATCCAGCTTAAGCTTGACTTGCTCGACGCGAAGGTCACAAGCATCCAGGACAACGTCGCAATCATACAGACAAGCCTTGGAACGCTCACGGCGGACGTTTCAGAGCTGAAGAACATGCTCGCAAAGGTTAACGCTACCATCGTCGAGGTCAAGGGCGGAGTTGCAACCATACAGGTCGGCGTAGGAGAAATCAAAGCTGACCTAGCAGCGCTCAACGCCATAGTGGTTGACGTGAAGGGCGGCGTCGCATCCGTCCAGACCACGATAGGCGCGTTGAGCGCTAAGCTGGACGCGGTGAACGCAACCATAGTCGGCGTCGTCACTGACGTGAAAGGCGAGGTTCTGGCAAAAATAGACACGGCCATGGGAACAGCCTACACAAGCCTTGACGAGCTGAAAGCTTTGTTGGCAGGCGCGGAAGCATCAATAACAAACCTAGTAACCAATGCCACAGGCGCGGTTGTAGCGAGGATAGGCTCTGCGGAAACATCGATTCTGGCAAGGCTAGACGCGTTAAACGCAACCATAGTCGGCGTCAAAGACGGCTTGAAAGATGGCTTCGCACAAGTGGAAACAATCCTTGGAACGGTGAACATGAAGCTCGACGAGCTCAAGGCCTTCATTGAAAGCTCAAACGCGAACGTAACCAAACTCATAGTTGACTGCAAAGGAGAAGTCATCGCGGAGATAGCTGCCGGAAAAGCGGAGCTGAAGGCAAACCTGAACGCTTTGAACGCTTCAGTCGCCTCAGTCCAAGCGGGAGTTGCAACTTTGAACACGGCTGCAGGCGAGCTGAAGGTCAGCCTCGCGGATTTGAGGGCGAACGTGACCCGGCTTATAGTGGACGCTAAAGGCGAAGCTGTAGCGGAGATGCAGACGCTGCTGGGACCGGTGAACGCAACGCTTCAGGACATGGGAGGAAAAATAACAGCCATACACGGCAACGTGGCAGACGTGGTTATACCTGGCATAGGGCAGCTCAAGGTCGCAGTTGCGTCAGCGCAGCAGTCAGCTGAGAACGCTTCGGAGGCTGTTTCAGGCTTGAATATGCTCATTTACGCCGTGCTAGCGCTCTCCATCGTCGCAGCAGCGCTTTCAGCGTTCAACCTCCTCCACATGCGGCGCAAGGAAACCGCAAGCTGAAAAGGACAGCTGAAACCGCCTAAACCCCATTTTTCTGTTTTTTACGCGTTGAAACTTCAAGTTTTGAAGCCTCAACTCGGCTTTTTCGACCTTCTCTTTTTAACTGAAAGGGCTGAAATCGTGGAGAAGCCTCAGAGACTCCGCTTTGAACACGTTTTTAAGTTTTGACGCGCAAACCCTTCGGTGGCGCCTCTGAAGTTTAGGCTGTTCGGCGGGAAGAAACCCGCCTCGGTTGAGGAGCTGACGTTTAAGGCTGAACCTCTGGTCGCCACTTTCCAAGGCGAGGTCCTCGAGAAGTACCCTGTGGAGTCCGCATACGTCTTCATCGCAGACCAGGAAGGGAGGGGCCTTTACGTTGTAAGCGAGCCTGAGCTCACGCCTGAAGAGCAGCGCCTCTACAGCCTCCTCTTGGAAAGCCTGTACTACAGCATGAAGCCGGCCGCAAAGGTTGAGGACCCTATGAAGTACGTTGAGGGTTTCATATGGGAGTCCGCTGAAGACCTCGGCATAGTTGAACCCGTCCAGAAAAGCTTCCAGAAGCTGAAGTACTTCATAGCGAGGGACGCCTTCGGCTACGGGCCGCTGCACGTTCCAATGCTTGACCCTGACATAGAGGAGATATCCGTAACAAGCTACGCCGTCCCCGTGACCGTTATACACAGGCGCTTCACCCAGTACGACTGGCTACAGACAAACATAGTCTTCGGAAGCGAGGACGCTCTGCGGAACTACGTGCAGCGCCTGGCGCAGAGAGCCGGAAAGTCCGTTACAGTTGCGATTCCCATGGCTGACGCCATGACTAGAGAGGGACACAGGATTGCGGTGACGTTTGCTGATGAGGTAACGCTTCCAGGGAGTTCTATATCGATCAGGAAGTTCCCCGAGGCTCCGTTCAGCATGGCGCACCTTTTGAAGTTTAAGACGCTTACTCCGCTCATGGCAGCCTACCTGTGGCTTCAGGTTGAGTACAGGGGCTTCATCATGGTTATAGGCGCCATGGGATCGGGCAAATCGACGATGCTTAACTGCCTCCTCACCATGATAGATCCTGTGCTTAAAATAAGCACGATCGAAGACGTGCCTGAGCTCAGAATCCCGCACCAAAGCTGGCAGAGGTTCAAGGCCAGACACACTTACAGCATAACCGAGGCAAGGTACGACATAGACCTCATGGACCTCGTTAAGCTTTCGCTCAGGTACAGGCCGGACTACATAGTTGTAGGCGAGGTTAGAGGTGAAGAGGTAAGAGCTCTTGTGCAGGCCGCAGCTCTTGGACACGGATGTTTATGCACAATTCATGGTGAAGGCCCCGAAGCCGCAATCATACGCATGAAGAGTCCTCCCATGGATGTGCCTGAGGGAAACCTCATGCTGATATGGAGCTTCGTCCTCTTGGGCCGCGTCAGGATGCCTGACGGAAGCATGGTTAGGCGCGTCCTCGAAATAACTGAAGTTGAGCCTAAGGACGGCAGGATCGAGCTTAAACGCACGTTCACTTGGAACGCGAGGAACGATATGTTTGCGCCCGACGAAGCTGAAGCCATTGTGAAGCAGAGCTACAGGCTTAGGGCTGTTAAGAGGTTGACGGGCTGGACTGACAGCGAGCTGGCTGAGGAGCTGAACAGGAGGGCGGAGTTCCTGGAGAAAACTGTGGAGGAGGGGAAGTTGAGCTACCCTGACTTCGCCGAGGCTGTCAGGCGCTTCTACGTGGCTAAGAGGAAGGGGATAAGGTGAAGCTTGGAAGGTTCATCCTATACGTGGACTTCGCAGTTGCAGTAATAGTCAGCGCGATCTTCTGCGGCGTGATCTTCCAGCTTCCAAGCAGCTTCTTCCCGTCGCCGCTACAGGAGACATACGCGAAACTTCTTGCCTCGTTCCTCCTCGGGTTCTCAGTAAGCCTCGCCATATTCATCGCCGTAGACCTAACGCTCGCTCTTCCCACGGAGAAGCGTCCGCCAATCCTGAAAAGGCTCGTCAGGCCGAAGGTCGCTAAGCCCGTCAAGCCAAAGGTTAGGCCGATGGCTGAGGAGCTTCCCTTAAGGTTCGTTTCAAGGCGGAAGCGGCTCAGAGGATTCGCTGAAAGGATGGGTTTAAGCTTTGCAGGCGACATCCTTCAGGCTGGGGAGACGATCAGCCCCTACAGGTTCGCGGCCAAAAACCTCTTCTACGCCTTCCTGGCCTTCTTCATTTCAGTTCCGCTTGGGCTTGTTCTGGCGCTACTCGTCCACCCTATCCTGCTTGCCGTCATGGCCATTCCAGCCGTTCCGCTTGCCTACCCGAAGCTGAAGCTGCGAAGCATGGTCGGCGACAGGAGGCGCGGCTTAGAGGATGAAGTTCCCTTCTTCACGGTTTTCGCAAGCATCCTTCAAAACGTGGGGATAAGCCTCTACAACAGCCTCCTCGCCGTGGTGGGGAAAGGCGTCTTCAGGCAGATTGAGAAGGACGCATTGCTTGTTAAACGCGACGTTGAGTTCTTCTTCAAAAGCCCAGTTGAAGCCTTAGAGGACGTTGGGAGGCGCCACCCAAACGAGAAGATGCGCACGCTCCTGCTCGGCTACACCTCTGAGTGGCGTTCAGGCGGAGACATGAGCGCCTACTTGGACGCAAAGGCGGACGACTACTTGAAGGACATGGGGTTCAGGTGGAGGCGCTACGCTGAACGCGCAAGCGACGTAGGTGAAACCACAATAGGGCTCCTCCTAGTATTCCCCATGATGATCCTCATGGCCGCCTTCATCTTCCCAGGCTACGCCATCACAGTGACAAGCTTCACCCTCGCGCTCGTGATTCCCCTCTTGACGGTTACGGTTTTCGGAGCCGTGCACGGCAGCCAGCCGAAAACCTACGACGTAATAAAGGGCGACGTCAGGTTTGCAGCCGCTGCTGGAGCCGTTTCATTCATCGTTGCACTCCTGGCGCAGTCGCCTATCTGGCTCTGCCTCGCGGCAAGCTTGGGAGCTGCGACAGCCCTATACGGCGCAACTGCGCTTCTGCATATGAGGGAGGTTGAAGCCATAGAAAAGGCGCTTCCACAGTTCCTGAGGGACGTGACTGAGTACCGCAAGATGGGATACGACATCCTGAGGGCGGTGATAAGGATAGCTGAGGAGAACACCTACAACCCCGTCTTCGACTCCCTATTGGACGGCGTTGCAAGGCAACTCGTTTTGGGTTTAAGGCTTTCGGAAGTGAAGATTCCGCCGAGAAGCTGGCTGGCTAAGATGAGCTTCTTCCTCCTCGGCCAAGTTGTCGAATCGGGAGGCGGAACAGTGAAGAGCCTTGAACTGCTGACAAACTTCATAAACCTGGTTGTACGCGTTAAACGTGAAACCAAGGCGAGCATGCGCCTATACCAGTTCCTCAGCCTTATCACTCCAATAACGTTGAGCTTCATAACAGCCCTCATGGCCTCGCTCCTCACGGCCTTCTCCGTCACGCTTATCCCCGGGGTTGAAGCCGGGATGCTCGGCGAAATAGGACAGGTGCCCCAGGCGCTGGTCAACCAATGCTACCTGCTCGTCATTGTTTCCTCAATATGCGTAGCGTTGCTTTCAGCGAAGGCAGTGGACCTGACGGCTAAAAACACCCTCTGGATAGCTGTGAACTTAATAATAGCTGCCGCCGGAGTTGTCTTCTCAAGCCACATTGCCTCCCTCCTGATCAAATCAATGGGAATAGGGTAGAGCCAGCGTTAAAGGCGCTTCAAAAACTCCCAGTTTTATTTCCACCCTTTAGAATTCGGATTTTTGAGCCTCTTTCCGTTGTTAACCCGCCCAAACGTGTAGAAAACTTCCACTTTTGTCCTAGGACGCTCCGAGCCGTTTCCAATTCATGTTTCTAGGCGCCCCGTTGCGGCTGAAAAATCTCCCCAAAAACTCCCCCATGTTCCCAGCCATCATCCCTTTCTTTTTTAAGTGTTCACCGCTTCCCCTTCTATAGGTGTAGCGGTTTTGCCTGTTCGAGCCAGGCGAGGCGTAAGCGAGCAGACAGCAATCTTAGCCGTTATATTGATAACCCTTGTAGGCGGGGTCCTCTTCTACAGCGGGTTCCAGAACTATTTCGCAGGCTCAGGCGAGGTTGCGCTTTTATCGGCGGAGCTTTACAAGTCAACTGACGGCACATGCACGTTCACGTGCGCCGTGAAAAACACGGGCGCAAAGCCCGCAAAAGAAGTAACGGTTAAGCTTGCCGGGGAGCAGCCTGCAGCCGTCCCAGACGTAAGCGAGGTTTCCCCCCTCGAGCCCGGCCGGTCGGCATCGCTAGTCCTGTCCACGGGCTCAGGCTTGGTTAACGACTACGTTGCCGGCGAAACCTACACAGTATCTGTACACGCCGTTTTCCTCGACGGCAGCACCTTCGCCCAAACCTCAAGCGTCATGTGCAGGGGCGGCGGAAAACCGCTTCCCCAAGCCTTCGAGTTCGCGGTAGATGTTGAGCCTGAAGGAGGAAGCGCGCCTCAGGGCGGATCAGTCGAGGCAACAGTGACCGTAAGCCTAATTTTCGGGACGCCTTCAACGGTAAGCCTCTCCGCGGCCGGGCTTCCTCAAGGCGCATCCGCGTCTTTCACGCCCACTCACGGCACACCCCCGTTTGAAAGCACGATGCGCATATCCGTTGGATCACTCGCCCCTGTTGGAACCTACACCGTGGAAATCAGAGCTAGATGTGGAGCCGTAACCGAGACCGCCAAGTTCCAGCTCACGATCACAGAAGGCGCGTTCAACTTCGCGGTCTCCGTCGAGGTTGTCTTCTCAGCCGAGGGCGTCGGTTCCGACTGCGACGGCGTCATCCTCTATGTTGACGGCGAGTTATACGCGAACCTGCCGCAAACGTTCAGCTGGCAGGTAGGCTCTGAACATAGTTTCGAGTGGGTTTCGCCTGTTGGAACGCAGGCCTGGGGCAAACGCTACGTCTGGGTTTCGACGAGCGGTCTCTCAACGGCTAAAAGCGGCTCAATAATTGTTCCGTCTGGCGGTGGTTCAGTCTCAGCCACCTATAAGACGCAGTATCTGCTTACTGTGAGTGTAAATCCTTCAGGCGCTGGAAGCGTGTCCGCCAACCTGTCCAGTAGCGACTGGTTCTACGATGATGGTGCATCCGTAACATTGACAGCCTACCCGGCCGCTGGATACGCTTTCGACAGCTGGACCGGCTCGGGCATAGGCTCATACAGCGGAAAGGCAAACCCTGCAACAGTCACCGTGAACGCCCCGATAACCCAAACAGCGAACTTCATCCAGGCTTTCACCCTCTCAGTCAACCCAACGAGGACAACAGTCTTGCCTGGAGGGGGCGACTGGACAACGCTTACAGTGTCCAACGTGGGCAGCAATCCGCTGACAGTGACTCTTTCAGCTTCCGGCCTCCCGCAGGGGGCATCTGTAAGCTTCAGCACTAACCCGTTAATTGTCCCACCAAGATCTCAAGCATCATGCACAGTAACTGTGACAACGAGCGCCGACACGCCAGTCGGCAGTTACGCGATCACCATCGCCGGAAGCACAGGAGCCTTAGAGAGGACAACGGTTTATTCCTTAATAGTGATCGAACAGGGAGGAGTCCTAGTCCTGCTCCAGGGACAGGACTTCTGCTTCGGCTTCACGGCCTGCCAGTCTGCCCAGTGGGTCGACCAGAACGCCGGTCAAACATACACGCTTCCGCTCAACTATTACCTGGACTACGCGGCAATCGACTCCCCAACCGGAGATGCCCAGCAGAACAGCGCAGTCGTCTACGTTTGGGGCCACGACTTCGTCTTCGCATTTGCCAGCGAATCATTCGTCTACAGGCCTTCAACGTCAGAAGTTGTAGGAGCAGAAACCTCCAATAACGTCTTCCAAACTCTTCTCGCACAAACATCTGAGGCTATTGGCTCTCCAACAGGCCCGGCCCAGCAAAGTAGCGCAGTCGTCTACCTGTGGCAGGCTGACTTCGTTTACGGATGGGGTGAACAGACATACACGTATCGTTCATCCTCAAGCGAACAAACTGGTCCTGAAACATCAGCAAACATCAACCCGACCCTGAGCACTCCTTCATCTGAGGCTATTGGCTCTCCAACCGGTCCAGCTCAACAAAACAACGCCGTGGTTTACCTTTGGGGCCACGACTTCGTTTATGGATGGGGTGACGCCCCCTTCACCTACCGCCCCTCAACATCCGAGGTCGCGGGATCCGAAACCTCTACAAACATTAGTTCGAATCTGGGCGTTCCTCCACCTGACGCGTTGCAGGGCTGAGTGTCTTTCATAAGCGAGATTTTTAAGTTCTCACTACAAAAGTGTTTGGGATCTATATGAAGAGAACTCATGTAATAACGGGAATGCTGGTGCTGTTATTCCTAGTCTGCATCGCTACAATGTCTGTTGCTCCAGTAGTTCGAGCTGAGGACAATGCTACTGGCGAGGAAGCGTTTGCAGTCAGTTCAACCATAGAGTTGAAGGCGCCTCCTGAAGAAGCGTTAACTGTTCCCAGACAGGAGACCCGCCTCCCAACCGTTCCGCCAATCGCTGTGTCTGCTTTTGTAGCCATAGTCCTAGCGCCGCTCTTTGTTTTCATCGCTCGCAAACGCAAGGTCGAGGTGAAAGTAAAACGCGCGGTTCAAATAGTGGCGATAGTTTCAACAATTCTTCCAACGCTTTGCTTCGCAGGGTGGGTTCATGTTGCCCGAGCCAGCTACGACTATGGAAACCCCCTCGACACCTCAAACATAATGCTCTTCGCCTATTATAAAGATCCAAACGGCTGGATCCTTGCAAACACCGTTCCAGCGTTTGAGGCATACACGGACCACGGAAACTACTACGACGGCATAGTGCGCGTCTGGATGGATCAGTCCGCAAGCAACAACTTTGTAGGAAGCGAGTTCTCCGTCGATGTCTGCGTCAGGGTGAGGGCGGACGGATGGATCCTCGCATGGCTCACAAAGGATCAGTCATACGCGTATATAGTGTTCTGGGGCCACTCAATATCGGTAGCCGCGCCACCTGTCATTGGTGCCACTACACCATCGCGCGCCATCCAGAGAGTTTTCTATGCCGCCGGCAAAAACTTCCCTGGGCATACTGCCATAAACCACTACGACTTCACACATCCAACAGCGAAGAAACTGCTCATATTTGGCAAGTCTTTGCAACGTTATGGAACAGCGGGGACGAGTACTGCCACCTTCTACTACACGTTTCCAGCGCATGTTCAAATACTTGATACTGCTTCAAGTATTTCCTACCATGAAACAAGCTCCGGCAATTATGGCTCCATAAAAATTGACGATACCATACTTAACTTGTATGCTAACACGTACTGGTTCTCACTCAGCCTGCCAAGCTCAGCCCTTACACTAGAGGTGAAACACGCCGTCACGATATCTTGCTATACTGAATATGATACTAGATATACGCGCATAAACCTTGCACTTATCTTCTGGATGCTTTAACACGCTTCACGATTGTTAGTGTTGCAACCAAACCCTCATTTTAGTTGAAGTAACGCCCTTTTTCAGCTGTGTTTGGCTGAGAAGGCTCTGGGTCTTTACGAGTAAGCATCCACGGTTTGCTTAAGCTAAGTAGGTTTGGACATTTTCTCTACACGCTTCAGTGTTGCCTCGTCCAGCTTGTCCACGGTAAAAGATATTGCTATCCAACTCCTTGTGAGGATTGCCTGTCCAAGCCTCCAAAATCCAGCCTCAGCCTGTTGTAGGAGCCGCTTTTGGTGGAGGCTGTTTGGGAGGAGCTTGACGTAAGCGTATCCGCCCCTCATCACGCTGATCCTGACTCTGTCGCCCTCCAGCATCAGCATTTTGGGGTGGAGGACGGCATATGGCAGGTTTGGTTGACGCTTTTAGGCCTGTCCTCGGGCTTCTTCGAAAGCTTAAGCAGGGAGTAGGCTGTGATGGCGCTTGTGTGCAAGAGTTGGCTGTGATGGTTTGGCCACCGTTCAACCCAAGCCCTGTAGTTTTCCTTGCGCAGGGCTCCATAGGATTTGCCGCGGAACCCTCCAGCCCTTTCAGCCCACCACTTCACCATGGAAGCGAACTCCCTGATGAGCCGCAGGGCATCCTCGTCCGGGTCACATGCGAAAACCTCCGAGAGCGTGAACCCCAATTCCACCATCCTCCATCAATGAAATCTAAACCTTAAAAATTTCAACCTCCAAAAGCCTGCTTCAGTTTACAGGGGCGCAGCCAGCCTAAAAGGCAACGAGGAAGAAGAGAAGGCCTTTCTCGCTATAGGCAACTGCGCCCTTTCTGCACTCCTGAAAATGTATTGCCGTGCCGTGCTTCCTCAGCGTTGTTGCTTTTCTCTTTGCTGCCATCCGCTTCTCCTTCCTTGGGAGGAGGCAAAGTATGTCGAGGGCGAGGTTGTCGTCGCTAATCTCCGGTAATACACCACCACTTGAGACCATTATGTGGCTGAGCTTTAAAGCTGAAAGCATGAACAGTCCAGCGCCACAAGCAACCACTGCCCTGAAAAACCATGAAAGAAAGAAAAGGAGGGGTTTTGGAGCCGAAGCGCGTTCAGCCGCCCTATGCGAACCTGCACATTACGCCAGCGGTTGTGATGAATGAGCTGCCGTCGGAGAACGTCGCTTTAATGACCACTGTGTAGGTGTTGCCGACAACATATTCGTTCCCTACTTCTGCTGAGTATGCGACGCTTTGACCAGGCTGTAGTCCGCCGGCTGGAAGAGTTACGTTGGCTTCGTTTTCGCTGGCAAGCTGAACTTTCAAGTCTTGAATTGGCTTGTTTCCAGTGTTCTTGACGACTATGCTGAACTGAACCTGTTGGCCGTCGCTGCTCTTCACCAGGTCGGCCGTCTCGACGGACACGAGCGCCTTGGCTGACATGGTGTTGGATGTGCTTGTGAAGATGCTGTAGACGAGCAGGCCGCCGACCACTGTTATGGCGATGAGGATTATCGTCGCAATCAGGGGGCTGATGCCTCTAGAGCGTTTCGCTATGGCCTTCATAACGGTTCTCCGCATGGCTTGAGCGTGAAAACTTAAAAATGATGGTTATGGTTCTGCTTGAACGTTGCCTGTGGGGGAGTTGCCGAGCGAGCGGATGGCGAGTTCACTCAACGGCTGACACTCCTTAGCATGACGCCCCCTGCCATAGTCCGCCGAAAAATGAAAGGCTCCATCCGCTACTTTAAAGCTTTCATGCTCTCGTTCTTCGGTGCGAGGCGTGCGCCTAACCGTTTCAAAGGACTTCTTCCTCCAGTTTGCAGGCAAGACTTGGCTTTCGCCTTTTAGCATAGTACGTGAGCTTGTTGAGGACTGCTACGACGAGGACGCAACACGAGTCATAGTGACCCTTGCCGAAAACTACGCTGTGGTCGAGGACGACGTTGGAATGGACTCTGAGGCGCTTGAAAAGTTCCTCGTCGTCGGAAGCATACACAAGCAGTTTACGCCGTACTCGCCAAGGTTTAACAGGCCTAGAACAGGCAGGTACGGGACCGGCCGCCTGAGCTTCCTAGCCTTCTTCAAAGCCATGAAGGTTAAAACGAGGAAAGGCGGGTTCTCGGCTTCAATCCTCTTGGACGAGGAGTGTATTGCGGGCTTGGCTGAGGGCTCGTCTCAGGTGAAGGTTTTAAGCGAGCCTGCGCTTAACAGGGATGGAAGCGAAATATGGCTTCTGAACGCGAAGTCAACGCTTGACGTTGAGAGGATCGTTAAGGAGCTCAGGGAGCTTCCAATACTCCGCGAGCCGTTCTTCGAGGTCTGGGTTAGGGTTGGCGGTTTCAAGCCGTGGAGCCTTGAAGGAGCCGTGAAGGTTGAGCCGCCTGAAATCGTAGGCGAGAAGATACCTGTCTCGCTTGAAGGCATAACAGGTGAGATAACGGTTGCGAGCAGGCCGCTGTCTGAAAAGGAGTGCGGAATAGCTGTCCTGCACCGGGGGGGCACATGGTTACGAGAAGCCTTTTCGGCTTCCCGCCCTCCCAGATGAACAGGATAACAGGCTACGTTAGGTGCGACTGGCTGACCGTGCGCTTCGCCGACAAGGCTGGGATAATAGAGGACGAAGCCTACGAAAGGTTCAGGAGCGCGGTGAGGAGGTTCATAGCCACGGAGGTTCTGCCTAAAGCCGCGGAAGCTGAAGACCGCCTCTCATACGGCGAAGTGCAAGCCTTCAAAACCATAGACAGGATCCTCTCAGCCGTAGTGTTGGAGGAGGCTGCGCTGCGCGTTGAAGCCGCCGTTGAAATGTTGCAAACTGCAGCGCAGCCAACTGGGCAACTCGCCGGCCAGCCAGCCGAGCAACCTGCAGCGCAGGCAACCGCGCAATCAACCGCTGAACCGCTTGTAGCGCCGGCTGCTGAGCCACCCGCGATGCCGGCGCAAGCCGCCGCTCAGCCTCCTGCCGCTCAGCCTCCCGAGGCGCAGCTGCGCGAACAGCTTCTGCAATCCTTACAGCCTGAGCCGCCGCAGCCAGCGCAAGTGCTTTCACAGCTTCCAATAAAGCCTAAGCTTCCGCCGAGGAAGGTCAGCCTCCGACTGGGCTATCAGGTGATTCCGTACGCCAGTGAGGAGGACGACAGGGAGTACTTCGTCGACGGAAAAACAATTTTCGTAAACAAGAAGCACCCCGCATACGTGAAGGAGCTCAGCAGAGGCAGGGACTTCCTCGTCAGGTACTTGTTACGCATCGTGGCAAGCGTTTTGGCCGCCGAAAAGTGTCCTCAGCAGACTGAGGCCCTTGAGGAGGCGAACAGGCTCATAGCGGAGGCGCTGAAGAGGCTGTAGCTGTTTTTAAGTGTTGGAGGCTAGGCTTTTCGGGTCGAAGCTTGGAGGATAAGCCCTGCTGGGTTGAAGTTCGTCCGCTGGCTTCCGGGAAGTTTGAGCTTAGAAACTTCGGAGGCGTCCTCGACTACCTCTACAACACGGGCAAGCCCTTCAGGTTCTTCGTCGTCAACTGTCCAAGCGCGAAGGTTGAAGGTCTGAGGACCGTCAGGTTCTTCCTTCAGCTTCCAAGCGCCGATCTTGCGGACCGCGTTGCAAACGTCCTCCGCACAAGCTTGGATGCGGAGATAATTGAGGGGAGCGAGCCGCCGGTCAGGGTTTACGAACGCTGCGCTGAGTTCGAACTGAGAAACACGTATGCGCTTCCAATATGCAGCCACAAGGAGGCGCCTTACACGAACCCCGTGGACGCTATTGTCGGCGCTTTAACCCGCGGAGACGCCGCCCTTGAGGTTTTAGCCGTTGAGGACAGGAGGGCGAGGGGAGAGATACTCCGCTACGTCGGGAGGAAAACTGGAAAATCCGCGTCCTTCGCAGACGCCATGGTTGACGCCGCAACTGGAATCCTCGGCGGGTTCTTCGGAGGAAGGCCAAGCACGCCTAAAGGTAAAGGCGAGCTTGACCCCTTCGTGAAGGAAAGGGTTGACGCGGCAGGCTGGAAGGTGAACAGGAACCTCTTCAGGTGCGAGTTAAGAGCATACGGCGACAGCGAAACCGTCGAGGCGATAGGCGAAGCCTTTCCATTCGCATATAACAAGCTGAGGGTGAGCAGGGTTTCCAGGGCGGTTGAAGCTCCCACGCGTGAACTGTGTGTGCCGAGGGGGAGGGAGCTCAAAGCTGCGCTTCTAAGTTTTCTTTGGCTCATCCCGCTCCTCCTCATACCTTCCACAGCCTTCCTCCTCGGAGCCTTCGACCCCCTGAGGCTTGCAAACGTCGATCTCACCGTAATCATATTGACGGTTATACCTACAGCCGTTTTATACGCCGCCTTCAGGAGGAGGCCTCCTTTAGTTCTCTGCACGGACGAGCTCAGCCTCATAGTTGGAGTGCCAACCGCCGTGGACAGGCTTCCAGTCGAAACGGGCACAGCTCGGATAACGAGGAAACAGTTCGCCTTCGGAGAGGAAGTCAAGGGAGCAGAAGTTGCCGGACCTGAAAGCGCTCGGCATGAGGTCGTCCGGCTTGAAGCGCCAAGCGAGGCGCGTGAAGCCGCAAAGAAGGCCGTGTGAAAAACCTTTGTCCACTGAAGACAATAACCAAAAAGCAGGCTTTATCGCTTAAAGCTACTGACGCCTCCAGTTTTGTCCCAAAGGTGGAAGACGTCATAGGAGGCGGCGGCTACGCGACGGCAGCCCTGAAAATCGACGTGCGCCGTTAAGGGATTTAAAAGCACAGCGGTGATGTGTCTAGGGGTTTAACATGGCGGTCACGCCTGAAGACATTGCAGAGGGTGAGGACGTAGACTTCGAAGAGGTTAAGGAGTACTGGAACGTGTACAAGCTTAAGGACGGAACGACGCTGAAGGTTAAGCTTGTGCTCATAGGCGTGAAGAGGCTTGAGAAGCACAACCCAGACGGCTCGCCTATATACGTTATCCAATCTCAGAACATAGTTAGAGCAGTTGACGTCCCGGAGGAGCTCTACGCTAAACCTAAGCCTCCGACGATGAAGCCCGTTTAAATGCGCATATACTGACGAGGGATCTTCATGGCAAGCTCAAAGTTGTCAGCGGCTTCCATGCGCAGGCTTTGCAGGAAGGGTGGAGCTAAACGCGTAAGCGAGGCGGCTGCTAGAAGGCTGGCGAAAATCCTAGAACAACTCGGCATGAAGCTGGCGAGGGAAGCCCTTGAGTCCGCCAGGCTTGAAGGCAGAAAAACGGTGAGGCTTGAAGACGTCGACATTGCAGTAAGAAAAGTGATGGGCAGAAGCCGGCTCTTCATCTAGCAGAGCCGAAAACGCATAAACTGAAAGTCTAGTCGCTTCACTCTCCAATTCTAGCGAGCTTCATTATTCCTGCTATGCCTAGGAAGCGGTCATTGTCGCTTAGCGACTTTGGATGAAGCGGCCAAAATCTCTTTTGCCACAATGGTATACAGAGATTTTCGTAGCAAGTTGAGCGTGAAGGATATTGGCAGAAACTTTTTGCTCTCCATCTTTTGCGATGCGAGGAGGCTTATGCCTATCTCGTCTGGAAGGGGTGAAGCGATTATGGCGGCGGCCAAGGCTGGGAGGACGATTTTCCTTCCAAACCGGGAGTTGAGCAGCCGCGAGCTTTTGAAGCGTTTTGCGATCCTGTCCAAGTCCACTTTCAGCTCCTCCTTTAAGAACGCCTGCAGCTCGGTGAAGAAGCTGTCTCGGAAAAACCTGAATATGGCGTAGTCCGCGAACGTGCTTCCCAAGGCCGCCACGGCTGCGATGATCAGCGAGGGAACGCTAGGAAGTGAAAGTAGAACATGGCCGCTGGAACGGTTATGCTGCAAGCGTAGAACATGCCTGCGAGAAGCGCGCCGAAGCCGCCGATCAAGCCGAAGAGGATGATGACCAGTTGCGTGTTGAGGAACGTTTTCAAGCCTGTGACTGCACGGTCGCAGAAAGCTTCCACTTTTAACTTAAAACTTGGATGTTTCCCACTTCTCCAAGCGTTTTCAGACGTGAAAGAAGGCTGGAAAAAGCTCCTTTCCGCGACGGTAAACAAAACTGGGAGCTTTCCCCAATTCTGAATGCTTCTCACAGCTTCAGGCTGCAATTTTTAAGTCTTCATGTTCAGCTATAGTGGCGCTGGCGTTGAGGCTTAGAGCTTTAAGCTCGCTCCTCGCGACCATAATCCTGATAGCCATAGTTCTCTCGGCAGGCCTAGTCGTCTACGGCATGCTTTCAGGCTGGATGGGCGCATACAGCTCGATGCTCAGCGTACAGCCAACCTCAGTCGACCTCGTCGTCGCAGGCGACAAAGCCTTGCTAAGCGTAAGCGTAAAGAACACGGGAAGCCTTTCAAGCTCGCGCTTCCCCCAGCCGACCCTGGACAGGCAAGCGGAAACACGCTGGTAATCCCGTTAGGCGTTTCAAACATCGTGCTGGGCGCCTCTGGAAACAACAACCGCGGCACAATTTATGGCGCAACATGGACAGACGGAAAATACAGCAAGGCACTAAGCTTCGACGGTGTGGACGACTATGCTATAGTCAGTCCTTTTAGTGTTTACGGTTGGAGTGGGATATCAATATGCCGCTGGGTTAAACTTCCGAGCTATAAGCCTAACACATATTCGAGTAAAAGCTTCATGATTGGAGACCACTGGACAGATTACCTATGCTTTTTCCACGGTTATCCTAACACTAACACGGTTTCAAGCGTTACCATGTGGTTTGTGACGAGGAAGCCTGACGGCTCATTCGCACGTTACAATTGGGGTGTTAATGTTTTAGACACATGGGTTTTTGTCGTGGACACTTTTGACTTAACGACTAGGCTGCGGTGTGGATACTTAAACGGCGCATTGAAATACTCTGCAACCATACCAAGTGATTATAGGAAATCGACAAGAAAGCCTACGGTTTTAACCGTGGGATGAATTGTCGATAAGCTTAAATGTAGTTAGGGTGATTTCATGTTGAGCGAGTCGCTCATGAAGGTTAAGAAAACTATTAAGGCTAAG
>Ga0207433_10003558_pt1 | contig 29856 bp, 25 predicted proteins | sample YelNatPaOPGAMG01_FD_187559 | JGI IMG/M metagenome (GOLD analysis project Ga0207433, IMG submission 187559) | Hot spring thermophilic microbial communities from Obsidian Pool, Yellowstone National Park, USA - OP-RAMG-01 (SPAdes) (version 3) | ecosystem: Environmental > Aquatic > Thermal springs... | reverse complement strand
CTCAATGCCACATAAACCTGGCCACCGGCAAATGTGCCTCTTCCTACATCAACAATCACCTTATCAAATGTCTTGCCCTGGCTTTTATGAATCGTCACTGCCCAGGCAAGTTTCAGTGGATACTGGGAAAATCTGCCCACCACTTCGGACTCAATTTTCTTTGTGGTCTCATCATACTTAAAGTGGAAAATCTCCCAGGTAAAGGGCGTAACATATTCTTTATTACCCTCTTGAAATTGGACACCAATAACATCGCATTCCTCTTTTTTGTTATAACGCACACTGACAACCCTGCCCAGAGAGCCATTAACCCATCTCCCCCTTGCATTATTGTTCAGCATCATCACCTGGGCACCGGGTTTGATTGTCAGTAAGTAATCAGTCGGAAACGCATTCTTTTCAAACTCACCCTCAATCTGTGCCAGCCATTGATAGGCCTTACCCGGCAATCTGTCAAGATATTCATTATTTATCTTTGATGCCATCTCGTTTAAGGTCGTAAGATAAACTACAAAATCACTTTCTCTTTGTGATATTGGCGCACCCACCCTTGAGTTCAGAAGATTGAGGTTCTGTTCAGTAATTGTATTATTCCGGATCTGATTGAGCAGTTCAATAAATTTCGCATCCTTCTGCCGATAGACCTTATTTAGTTCCACAAATTCCACAGGAAGATTTTTAAAAACATTAGAATCAAAAAAATATGGGCTTTCATAATGATCGGTAAATATCTTCTTCTCTTTTGATGTGACAACTGGTGGAAGTTGATATAAATCACCGATAAATATCATCTGAATCCCGCCGAATGGCAGATTAGGCTTTTTCCCATTCAGTCGTAAGAATTTATCCACACAATCAAGCAAATCTGCCCGCACCATTGATATTTCATCAATCACAATTGCGTCAAGTTCCTTATAAATCTTTGCATCCTTTGGCAAAAGTTTTTCAATCTTATCTATTGTAATATCGGGTCTAAAACCAAAAAAGGAATGAATTGTCTCGCCCTGAACATTCAATGCAGAAACACCAGTCGGTGCCAGAACCACAATCTTTTTTTGAGTTGTATCACGAAAATATTCTAAAAGTGTTGACTTCCCGGTCCCTGCCTTACCCGTGATAAAGACATTTTTACTCGTTCCCTCCATCAACTCCAGTGCCTTTTTAAATTCTTCGTTAAGTTCAATATTTGAAAAATCCATTTAAAAAAATGTAGCAACCAGATTTATCCGGACGAAAACAAAGCCTAAACCTTTGTAAATGGTGACGATTTCATAAAACATTTTTCCCCCAGATGATAGATGAGCCCTGCCTTTTCTATATCCCATACCCCATCCTTAAACAAATCCTCTTCTGCCTCTGCATAAAGGACTTCACCAGAAAATAAAATATGGTCGCCAATCTCTATCCCATCAATCACCGAACATTCAATTGACCCGATACACTCTTTAATCTTTGGTGTTTTTAGAAGTTTTCCCGCCTTTTCTGGAGTAAGTTTCGTCTCCTTAAATTTATCTACATCCCTGCCTGAGTGTGTTCCACAATAGAGCACCTGCTCCATTAAATCCCAGTCTGGAATATTTACAATGAATTCACCAGAACCTTTTATCAACTCTGCAGAAAATCTCTCTTTGCCCACCGCTATCCCAACTCTACAATTGGCACAAAAGCATCTACCTGCTCGCCCTCTTTGAAATTTATCTTCTTCACAACCCCATCAATCGTTGCCCGCAACTCGTTCTGCATCTTCATCGCCTCAACAATCGCCAATGTGGTCCCGGACTTTTAGGGGTTATCCCTGTAACTGAATCTATATTTCATAGAACAATTATATCCCTTTCTAATAAAAAATCAAGCCATTGTCTCTCCTGTTAAAACAGAATTTGAAATCACCTTAAGAAGCAATACCTTTTTTCCGCATCTGATTTTTCATCAAGATAGGCTTATCAGACTCCCGAAGAAAATTTACTTCCACTTCGTAAGTGGAGGTAAGGTTTAAAGAACATAGCCAAAAAGTTATGAAATTTCATAGACTTTTCACCTCCACTTACGAAGTGGAGATTGGGCAACCACATTTATCTATCAGATGATATGGTTAGATAGAAATTAGTTAATCTGTTTTGTTGTTCAACATTTCAACTTGAGCCGTTTTTTTCTTTAGACCCCCTCACCTCAGGGATTACCACGTCGTTTAGTTCATCACAAGAACAGATGGGATTGCTTCGCCCGCCTTCGGCGGGCTCGCAATGACAGAATGAGTAAGGCGGGCTCGCAATGACTTTTAGAATGAATAATCCGGGTTAGCAACCAATCTCACCCTTGACAAAATATAATTTTTGATTATAATATATAATAAGAAAATAAAGATAGATTGAGAGAATAAAGGGGGTAAAATGAAAGGGGGTATCTATTTAATTCTTGCCTTCTGTGTTTGCCTTTGCTCGGCACAGGACGAAATCATCCGCACCAAACTCTCCGGCACAGGTGTTCAAGCCGATTCTGCCTGGTGGATTACTGGTTTTCAGACTGAAACCGTTGGCGAATATGTATATTTAAGACCTATCAGACAGGGCGGTGTTCTGCTTCAGCCAGTATTTAAGAGCAAATTGACCGGAATTGCGGTTGATGGTTTTACCACCTCTGGTGATACACTCATTGGGTTTTCCACCTCAGGACCTGATGCATCCGGCTGGGTCTATCTCTATGCAATAATGAAAAACAGTGGAAATTATCCCATTTTCCGAAGTAAACTTGAGGGCTGTGATGTGCAGAATGTTGACCCTGTAGCCGGGCAATGGATAAACAAATTCAGGACATATTCTGATGGGGAATATGTCTATCTTACGGCGGTGCGAAGCATCATTGGAATTGAGGAAGATAAGAATAGGGATAGCGAACATTCTATTAGAGGTTTCGTCTTTGCCCTGAACAGTCCTTTACCAAACCCATTCCTTGAGAGAACAAAAATCTCCTATTCAATTGCCAACCCCTGTAAGGTGAGTTTGAGAATTTATGATGTAAGTGGCAGACTTGTAAAGACCCTTGTAGAAGGGCAGACACAAAAACCAAATAGTTATACACTTATCTGGAGCGGAACTGACAATCAGAACCGGAGATTGAGTTCAGGGGTCTATTTTATAAGGATGGAGGCGGGCGATTTTCGGGCAACAAAAAAATTGATGTTGATAAGATAAGTTATAAAAATAATGGAGTAGCAAAACTTGTTTCGCACCAATGCCGAGCAATCTCGGCAATCCAGAGGCGAAGAGTAGTTTTTTAATTCCCCTTACTTCCTCCTTTGAAAAAGGGAGAAAGAGGGGAATTTGGAGTAGCGGAACTTGTTCCGCACTAAAGACATAGACCAAGGTCTGCCACTCCATAAGAAAAACTGAAAGGGGGTATTTATGAACCGTTATGTTAAATTCTTAATCATCGGTTGCATATTTGCAACCTTGTTATACGCACCTTCTTCATCTGAAGAAGGTAGAGAAAAAACGGCAAGCCAGGAGGCAAAAGAGAAAGAAGGTCGTGCCTGGACTGAAGCATCAAGGGGCTGGATTGAATCCGGAACCTCTTTCTATCCTTATAGCACCGGTATAAATGTGGGGATTGGAACCACATCACCAGGATATAAACTTGATGTCAACGGAAGCGTTAGAATTACCGGTGGAATTCACGATGGCGCAGGATTTGGCACACCAGGACAGGTTCTTGTCACAAATGGCTCTGATGCATTCTGGTCCAGTTCAATACCCGGTGGTTCGGGTGACTATATCTGGAATCAATTTTCTACAGCCCAGAGCCCGGGAAATTTCTGGATAAATGGCCGGGGAAGGATTATACATAGTGCACCAACCGGTAACGATACCGCATTCACCGCAAGGGCAAATGACCCAGGAAGAAGAGGTATCTATGGCGAATGTTTTGCCTCTGATGGTGCTGGCGTAGGTGTGACCGGTGTTGGTGGTTATTTTGGAACTGCGGCCTGGTATGCTCCCAGCAACGGTTATATTGGTGGAGTTCTTGGCACTTATTGGGGCGAAGGTGTATGGGGATTGAGTGATGCGACATACTATGGCTATACAGGTGTGCTTGGGGAAGGGAGGAACGGAGCCGCAGGGGTTACAGGTTGCGCCAATGGACTCTGGATATACTATGCTGGTGCCGGAGTTGGTGGTTTTAGCACCGATGTGGGAACATTCGGCTATGGTGATGCGACTTCACTCAGTTTCGGTGTCTGGGGAGTAAGTGATGCCACAGATGGCATTGGCGTTTATGGACAGAGTGCCGGGGCGAGTTTGTATATGCCGCCGAGCGGTCAGGATGCGGGTCTATTTGCCTCCGGGCAGTATTATGGACTTTATGGGATGGCACAACGAAACATTGATTACGGTATCGGAGTTGTTGGCCTGGGTTACAACACATCAACCCTCACATATACAAATGGTGCAGGTGTGATTGGTTGCGGTTATGTAGGTGTTTTTGGAGCTAAGGACCAGTATACCTATGGAATCCTCGGTTATACAACTACCTACGCAAACTATTTTTATCACAATGAACAGACGACAACTGACCAGCAATCTGCAATCTATGCTTATAGAACAAGGACAAGTGCTAATGATGGAACAGGATACGGAGTATCTTCTACCAATCAGGCAATTCAGGGATATAATTACTGGGGAGATGTTTACACATTTGGGGTCTCGGGCCACAACTTTAATGACTTTACCCGGTGTGGAGGAGTCCTTGGTGCAGATGTTTGGGGCAGTTACTGGGGGTCCTTGGGCTATAAAAACTCGGCCGGTGTCACATACGGTGGATATTTCACGAGCACTGGAACAGGCGGAGGCAAGCAGGGGATCGGGTTCGGTTCATACGGCGATTTACTTGGCGGATGGATAAGGGGAGAAGAATATGGCTTGTATGCTACAGGAAGAAGATATGCCCTTTATCTTGATGGCAATGCCTACACCACTGGTTATCTCGCAACCCTGCAGGAGACCGATAACCAGGTGAATGCTCTTTATGCCCTCACTGGTTCATCAGTTAATATATTCACCTGTGGAAGAGGTAAGTTGGTAAATGGTCAGGCATCAATAAATTTTGAAAAGAATTTCAGCCAAATGGTCTCTGAAAAAGACCCAATCACGGTCATCGTCACTCCAATTGGAGAATACAACCAGATTTACATCTCTAATGTATCCAAAAACGGTTTTTCTGCTTACGAAACAAGAGGACAGGCAAACAATGAATTCTGCTGGATTGCGATTGGTAAGAGAAAGGGATATGAGGATGTTCAGGTTCCTGAAGAGATTGTTGAATCTGATTTTGATGACAATATGCTTGAGGTTGCCTTTGATGAAAATAATCTTCACGGTAAGGCAAAGGGTATTTGGTATGATGGTTATAGATTAAGATTTGGCACAATGCCTGCAAAGCCTGTAAAGAAGCCTGCTGAATCGGAGAACATTGCAAAGGTCGCCGAGTTACAGAAACTCACCAACAAACTTGAGCACCTAAAGAAAGAGATAAAAAGGCTGGAAAGGAATATCAAAAGAAGCATAATGGATGAGGAAAAAAATCAGGGATTAAATAGAACTAAATAAAGACCGGTCTTGTCCGTTAGTTTTTTGTTTCTGTGCTTCATCAGGTGATAGCTTTATGGGAAAATTTCCAAAGGATTGGGCAACCAATTAAAAATTGACGAATTGGCAAAAATTTTCCGGGCCTTTGTTCATCAATCTCGGCACTCCGGCGGTGATTTAACCGAGTAGGGAGACCCTGATTTTCTTTAAATCCCCCTTACTTCCCCCTTTGAAAAAGGGAGAAAGAGGGGAATTTGGAGTAACGGAACTTGTTCCGCACTAAAGACGCAGACCAAGGTCTGCTACTCCATAAGAAAAACTGAAAGGGGGTATTTATGAACCGTTATGTTAAAGTATTGGAATTTCAATAATTCCAATACTTTAGATTCAAACGGATTAAAACAGAATAAATTCCCCCGCACCTTACTCCTCTCCCCTTTTTAACGGGGAGAGGAAAGGGTGTGGGGACACTCTGTTTTTTTCTTTTTGTCATTGCGAAAAGCGAGATTTCTCACCTGTCATTGCGAGTCCTCGCCCATTATCAATGGGCGGGACGAAGCAATCTCAAGACAGGCTCGGAAAAGGCTCCGCAATCTCATTTGTTATCGGTCATTTCAGGGATTACTGCGTCGTTTGGTTCCTCACAAGAACAGATGGGATTGCTTCGCCCGCCTTCGGTGGGCTCGCAATGACAGAAGGAGTAAGGCGGGCTCGCAATGACTTTTAGTATGAATAATCCGGGTTAGGGGTTTTCAAGGGGAAAATCCCCTTGATGATGTTCTTATGCCTGATGAATCAGGCAACTACAATCTAATCAGGATGTGAGGAGGTGTTTATGATTCTATCTTTTGTTTTTTTCTTGATAAGTCCAGAAGTGCCCTCAGACCAGGGTTCAATCTCATTCTTTATTCGGGATGTAAATAACGGCTACGGGATAGAATCAAATATAGAGGTCTATAAAGGGAATGAACATATCTCCTCTTTAAGCACCGATGAGACCGGACATCTGCTCTTTTCTTCTTTACCCGGTGAATACAATTTTCTATTTTCCGCAAAAGATTATCAATCCATCAGGACATCATTCACAATTGAAAAAAAGAAAAATTTAGAAGTTCAAGTCCACCTGACACCGCTCAGCAATAAAATTGAATTACCTCCGCAGGAATTGAGTGAATTGACAAAAGAAGGCAGCACAGTCTTATTCTATGGTTATATTGTAGATAAAATCACGGGAAAGCCGATTAAAGGCACAAAAGTAATGGCCGAGCCCAACTATACAAGAATAGAAAGCGACGAAAATGGATATTTCTATCTCCTCCTCCCTGCATCTGATTTTTCTCCAGAACTCCCTCCAGTCCGAGAGACAATCACATTTGAAAAAGAAGGATATAAACGTCTGAACTTGAATAAATATCTAATTCCTGGTGAGTGCCTATTAAAGTTGACACTTGAGCCCGGGGAAGGAGTACTCTATTTTGAAGACGAACAGGGAATATATTCTGATAAACCAGAAAAAATGGATAAGAAAGAAGGGTGTCCGGATTGTAAAAGAAAGAACTATCCTGAAGATAAATCGGAACTTCGGGCATTATATCTTGACCCACCACCGATAATCCGCGTTGGCACAAACTGCACCGGATACAACTGCACAAATGTTGAGGTGATGAGCCTTGAAACCTATGTGCGCAGTGGCATAGATGATGAATGGATTGCCAGCTGGCATTACAATTCACTCCGTGCTGGCTCGGTTCCCTATCGCAGTTATGGAACCTGGTATGTCTACCATCCCGTATCTTCAAACTATGATATTACCAATAACACATACTGTCAGGTCTGGAACCCTGACCAGTATCAGAGTTGCATAAATGCGGCCATATATACCTCAGGAATAATGATTCAGTATAATGATGAAGTTGCCCGTTCTGAATATTCTGCCGAGAATAATGATTGTGGTTGCGGGGATGGTTATTCAGGAACTGGCTCAACCTGGCCCTGTATCAGTGATAATCCCTGTGCCGGTTATAGTTGTTATGGCCACGGTCGGGGGATGTGTCAGTGGGGTTCACAGCGATGGGCAAACAATTATAACTATAGTTGGTACTGGATAAATAATCACTACTACAATCCTGCCTCTCGCTATCTTTCAACTCCGATGTATATCACAAGCGCCTATCCTTCTCCGAATAATGTTGCACCGACCGAATCATTTACAATCTATGTCGCCACATATAATGGCGCTGAAGACGACCATCCCAATATAATGATTGGTGCTTCTTTGTATAATGGTAACTACTACAGCGACCCCGCCCACGACAAAAAGGTGACGATAAATGTGGGAAATGATTCTGAATACCGTATCTTTCAAGTTCCTGCGGGAACCCCTTATGATACCTATGACCTCCTTGTTGCATTATGGTTTGATGTTGACGAAAACAACCAGATAAATAGCGGTGACTTCCCTCTTTATCTTGTTACATACTACGATGCGATTATCATTTCGCCAGTAGCAATTGAAGAGGCACCCCATTTATCAAAATCCCCAAATTATTCTTTTATAATCTCGCCCAATCCCGTATTTTCATCAGGTCGGTTAAGATTTTCAATCCCGGATAAGGAAAATGTTTCAATAACTTTGTTTGACCTTTGCGGGAGAAAGTTGAAGACGCTACTTGATGATTTTCTTACACCCGGTGTTTATGAAAGAACATTTGACTTCTCAGAATTTCCTCAATCGGTCTATTTTATTAAACTCAAAACTGATAACTATGAAGTAATAAAGAAATTGGTAAAGTTAAGATAGTGGTGAACAAAATTTCCCGGCACCCGATTTATCCATAGAAAATGACCGGTCGGGAAGTTCGTTGCAAATCAATCTTGAATAAATCTAAAATTCCGGGGGTTGATTACGCCTTAAATCCCTACATCGGATGCGAACATAATTGCCAGTATTGCTATGCGAGTTTTATGAAAAAGTTTACAAACCATCCTGAACCCTGGGGCAAGTTTGTGGATATAAAAGTAAATGCACCGGAAATGCTACAATCACATATCAAAAGGTTGAGACAAAAAAGTAGAATATCTTTGGGAACAGTCTGCGATGTCTATCAACCTGTTGAGGAAAAGTATCAATTGACAAGACGCTGCCTTGAGATACTAAAATACTACCACCACCACATTTCAATTCTCACGAAATCTCCTTTAATACTGCGGGACCTTGATATCTTGAAAAGAATAAAAGACATAGAAGTTGGCTTCACCATCACAACCCTTGATGAAAAAATTAAAAATTTTTTTGAGCCCAATTCACCGGCACCGGAAGAAAGATTAAAAGCACTGAAAATAATCGCAAATGAAAAAATCCCAACCTGGGTCTTTGTTGCCCCACTTCTCCCCTATCTTACCGATAAACCACAATCCTTGATTGAATTGATTAGAGGCGCAGCCAGAGCCGGGGCAATGAACATCACATTTGACACCCTCAATCCCTATCCCAATGTCTGGCATAATGTCACCGAAATTGTCAAAAAATATTTCCCCCAACTTATAGAAGATTATAATAATTATTTTATAAATAAAACCCTTTATGAAAAGACAATTAAGGAAAAGATATCGGAAATCGGAAAAAATTTTAATGTGGTAATTGATTTTGCCTTTTAAAAATTATTGGCGGTCAACCCTCCCTCTTTTTAACGACGCATAAATGCCAATGATACACAATCCGGTGAATACGAAAAAGGCGAGACGAATTGTTTTTAAGAATAGAGGAAAATGCTCAGGAGTTATTTTGACCCGACCCATATTGAGTGTTAAAAGTAGCATGACAAAACCCATACTAAACATCTGACCCAGAAGTCGCATCGTTGCCAGAGTGCTTGAACCAACGCCGTAATATTTCCGCTCCACCGAACTCATCACCGCATTGGTATTGGGGGAAGAGAAAAGGGCGAAACCAAAACCCAAAAAGAGCAAATTGGCAATCACATTTAAAACTGATGTCTGTTCCTTTAAAAATCCAAACAAAAACAATCCCACTGCGGTAAGGGACATCCCCAGTGACGCAATGGTGCAGGGTTCGGTCTTATCTGATAATCGACCGGCAAGAGGTGAAAAAATTGCCATCACTAACGGTTGGGCAACAAGAATCGTGCCTGCCTTCTGAGGCGAGTAATTTTTTATAAATTGTAGATAGAGACTCAATAAAAAACCCACCGCATTTGTTGCGCTGTAGTTGATTAGAGCGGCGAGATTTGAAAAGGCGAAGACTGTATTTTTTTTGAATAATTGAATATCAAAAATTGGACTCCTTGCCCCCATTTCAAAGAAAAGGAATGCTACAAAAAGAAGGATACCCGCTATGAGAAAAAGAAAGCCGGAAAAACCCGGTATAATCGTGATGCCATACATTGTGAAAAAAAGCATCAGGGCATATAAAAAAGAACCGAGATAATCAAAACTCTCACCTTTTGCCTCGGTAAATTCTACCTTTAACATTATAATCACAAATAGAAAAATCAAAACTCCAAGCAGGGCATTCAAATAGAAGATACTGCGCCAGGTGAAATAATGGGTCAAAATCCCGCCTAAAAAAGGACCAACCGACAGTCCCAGATATACACCCGCGACATTTATCCCCAGTGCCCGACCCCTTTCTTGAACTGGAAATACCGAAGTGAGAATTGCCACCGAGGTGCTAAAAAGCATCGCACCACCAATCCCCTGGAAAATTCGCCAACTTATAAAAAATGTTGTCTCTTTAGTTAAACCGATGAAAAAAGATGCTAATGTATAAACAATTATTCCAAGAAGAAATATTCTTCGCCTTCCCCAAATGTCGGAAATCCTTCCCATCGGAACCAGTAGCATTGCTGCGGTAAGAAGATAGACCGTGGGGACCCAACTTAAAACTATTGCATCCATATTAAATTCACGACCGATCTGGGGGAGGGCAATATTTACTGCTGAACCCATAAATGGTGTGAGAAAAGAGGCAACGGTTGTAGTAAAGAGGGCAACAATTCGTTCAGACTGACGGGCCATAAAATTTATCTGAGGTGTTCAAATCCGGTAGGCTTGATTGGAATCAACCGATTCTTCCGAAAGAGAAAAACCCCTCTTCCTTTTAAAACCCGACCGATTTTGAAAATCTGGGGAAACCCGAGGTTTAATAATTTAGAGGTAAAAAGTAGTTCAAAGTCCTCTCCAGCACCGAGAATAAATTTTATTGGGTCTATTTTTTTTATTATACAAAATTTTTTGACCTCAGGATGGAGCGGAATATCTTCAATAATAATCTTGACTCTGCTTTCTTCACACAAATGCCAGACATCAGTAGAAAGACCGTCCGAGGTATCAATCATTGCAGTTACATATTTTTTTATCTGCAATGCCTCTTTTATCCTGGGTCTTGGGAGTAGATGTTTATTGATCGCCTCGTAAAATTCGTTTTGAGACATCTCTTCGTTTAGAACGATTCTTCCCACCTCAGCAAGACCCAAATAACCGGTTGTATACAAAAATTGACCAGCCCTTGCCCCACTGCGCAACAGAGGCTTTCTCGTCCTGCCAACCACGGTAATGGTAATTCCCCAGAAAGGACTTTCAATTATATCTCCGCCGGAAATATCAAATTTAAATTCTTCACAAAGTTTGCCAAAACCCCGGTATAATTCTTTTATATCCCGAAGACTTACATTTTTGGGAAGATAAAGGGAGACCAGGGCGCAACTCGGCTTTGCCCCCATTGCGGCTAAATCAGATAAACTTGCCGACATAGTCCGATACCCGAGGGAAAATTTTGTAAAATATCTAAAATCAAAATGCACCCCTTCCACAAATGAATCTGTAGAGATTACTAAACCATTTTTAAAAACCATTGCATCATCACCAATTCCCATAAAAATCTCATCTCTCCGCCGGGGGAAATTTTTTCTAATATAATTTATAAGCCCAATTTCGCCCATCGTTTATAAATGAAACTCAACAATGTCTCCGTCATTCAGAATGTAATTCTTTTCCACACGCTGTCCACTAAACCCACGGTCATTCCAGAGTCTGGTATACTGAAGATTCTTTTTAAAATCCTTGTGAATATGCTCTGCAGCATCAATCACGGTCGTCCCGACTTTCAAGACAATCGGCTCCTTCCTCTCGGGCGGCTGACCAATCTTTTTTGTATATACTCTTATGATTTCAAGTTTCTTAAAAATCTCTTCTTTTAATAGTAAATAATTTTCTTTGGTCAAACTGGAAAATGGAATAATAGAATAATCCTTATAAAAATCGCAGAATACCGAAATATTCTCCCGCGCCTTCGGCAGGTCAGTTTTATTCAAAATAACAATCGCCCGGGAATTTTTACCTTCGGTATTATCAAAGATAATGTTTCGCTCCTTCAATTTTATCCTGATAAATTCAAAATGTTCAAGGAAGTCTTCATTACCGGCATCAAGCACAATTAAAATTATATCGGCAAATCTATAAAGAGAATATAACCAGGGTGGTGCATCATCAACCAAAGGTGGTGTATCAACAATCTGAATCTTTATATCTTCATATTCCATCATCCCAACCTGAGGAATGGTCGTTGTGAAGGGATAATCTGCAACCAGGGCATTGGCATTGGTTAGAGCGTTTAGAAGCGCCGACTTCCCGGAATTGGGGAGTCCCAAAAGGACAACCTGACCTGCCCCCTGTTTATCCACCTGATACCAGGTTGCTCCTGAACCTGTCCTTTTTTTTGCCTTCTCAATCATCTCCCTGGTCTTTGATATCTTTGCCTTGAGTTCACCCTGAAGTTTTTCAGTTCCCTTGTGTTTCGGAATGATTGCCAGTAATTCCTGCAAATAGGACAATTTCTCCTGCAGGGTCTTCGCCTCACGGTATTTCTTTTCAACTTCAAAATACTGGGGCGGTAAGTTAGCCGGCATTTCTTTGCTCTCCTAATATCCTGAACATCATTTGGGCATTTTGTAGCATATTGTGATTGTTATTGAAGAAAACATAAACACACTCGGGGCTATGGAAGAATATTCTTTTTGCAACCTCTCTCAATTCTTTTTCTGTATAATTGTGCGAATACCAATCGGTTCGGCCGTGCATTCTAACATAGACATTTTTAGTCGTCTTATAAATTTCCCTGGGAAACTCCGGGGCATCAATTGAAACCCAGGTGATGCCCAATTTACCTGCCCAGTTAATTGCCTCTTTGTTGAACCATTTATCATTCCTTGGTTCAAGGGCAAATTTTTCTTTTATTTTACTCTTTTCCAAAAAACTTTCTATCCTCTCTTTTATTGCGGGGGTGAAATTGGGGGGAAGTTGAAAAAGAAAATAGTCAATGAATTTATCCATTATTGAGAAAAGTTCATAAAACTTGCGCCAGGTATTAAATGCCTTCTCAGAAAACTTAAACTGATGGGTTATCATTCTATTCACCTTTATCACCCACCGTAAATTCTCGCCTTTCTTGGCCCAGGTTTTTACCTGATTGGGAAAAGGAAAACGGTAAAAAGAGGCATTCAACTCAATTGCATTGAGCCCTGAATTTTCAAGATACCAATCAAAATCTCCTCCCTCATTCCAGGCATAATACCAGCCCGAAGTTCCCACAAAAACTTTCATACCCAATTTTATTCATTTTCCATTTTTCGTCAATATCCCTCTATTGACTTTTTCGCAAAATTGCTTAATATTATGGTATGAAATTGCCCAAGGGAAGGCCCATTCTTGAAAATACCCGTCTGGAATTTATAAATTTAGACAATGTTCTGATGGCGTCAAAGAGGGAGAGGGCGCACCGTATTTCCGGCTATATCTCTATTATCTATCCGGATGTTGAAGAGTTAATTTTTTTGAAGCAGGGTGAACCATTCAATGCGGCAAGATTGAGTCCTAAAGAAAGGACCGTGATTCCAATTATTGAAGTAATTGAAAGGGCAAAAAAGGCGACTTCAGGAATCCTCTCGGAATATGCGACCGACGAAATTTTATTAAATATGATTATTACAACAATCATCCTACAGCCAATAAAGGCAAATGTTGATGTATCCCGTATCCAGCCCAAAATTTTGATTGATAAATTAAAGTCCACGAAATTTGCTGGTTTTATCTGGATGACCTCGGGTATTGAAGAGTCGTTCCTTCCCTTTCAAAATGGTGAACTGATCGGCTTTTATCCAGCCGGTAGTATAGAGAAAATTTCCGATGAAAATTTAATATTAAAATATTTAACCAAACCCAATACAACCATTTCAATCTTTGACCGTATTGAAACCGGCATACCTGAACAGGCAACCCCGGCCCAGGTAGAAATGTTCTGCAAAATCTTTTCTGCACTTTTTAAAAATTATGCCTCACCCCTTGGTCAGGCAATGGTCTTAAAGACCGTGATGATGGCAAAGTCAACCGCGCAGAAAGAATATCCTTTCATTGGAGAATTTCACATTGAGGCGGATTTTGGTGTAAGTGCCAAACTCGTAATTGAACCCAAAACTCTGACCAGAGGAATGGCAAGGTGGTTTGACCTCATTTACGAATCCTTTTCAACTCTTTTGGGAAAAGAAAGCGAAGTAATTGCCAGAAAAGTTTTAAGTGACTATCGCTTCGCCTTGATGTCCTTGAATTTCTTTGATTATACAAAACTGAAACTTTAATGTCTTTATATTTAGTTGCCACACCAATTGGCAACCTGGAGGATATCACCCTCAGGGCAATTAAAATTTTAAAATCCGTTGATTTGATTGCCTGTGAAGATACCAGACGAGCGGGAATTCTATTAGGGGAGTTCAAAATCAAAAAGAGACTCATCTCTTTTTATGACCGCAATGAAAAAAATAGAATCCCTTACCTCATTGATTTATTAAAAAGGGGCAAGGAGGTCGCCTTAATCTCCAATGCCGGCACACCCCTCATCTCCGACCCTGGATTTTTACTCGTTCGGGCGGCAATAAATCAAGGGATAAAGGTTTATTCAATACCCGGTCCTTCAGCCATTCTCAGTGCCCTAATCCTCTCCAACATCCCGGTAAATAGATTTGTCTTTGAAGGATTTTTACCCAAGAAGACCAACCAGAGGAAAAAGATTCTTGAATCATTAAAAAATGAACCTCGCACCGTTGTGATATTTGAATCGCCTCATCGGATAAAGAGATTGCTTAATGAAATTCTTGAAGTTTTGGGTGATAGAACCATTGCGGTTGCCCGTGAATTGACAAAGTATTATGAGGAAGTCTACCGGGGTAAAGTTAGCAAAGTTCTAAATGAGATAAAGAATACGAGGGGTGAATTTACAATTGTTATAAAAGGTTGTGACTTTGAACCGCATTAAAAACTTCGGTCGAAAATTCTTTGTTTTACCCATCACCAAGATACTCGCCAAATTTTCCATCCATCCCAATTCCATTACCATCTTCAGTCTCTTTTTTTCCGTCTTTGCCTTTATCTTCTATCGAAAAGGAATTTTTTTTCTGGGCGGAATCTTTCTCTTTTTTAGTAGCATTCTTGACACATTTGACGGCGAACTGGCGCGTCAGACAAACCGTATAACCAGGTTCGGAGGATTTTTGGATTCAACTGTTGACCGAATAAATGAATTTGTTATATATTTAGGACTTTTTCTCTATTATTATAATCGAGAAAACTATGTTCTTTTCTGGATTTTCCTGGCACTCTTTGGTTCATTGATGGTAAGTTATACGAGGGCAAGAGCCGAAGGTTTGGGAATTTCCCCAAAGGTGGGAATTTTTGAACGACTTGTGCGTCTTGTCTTTTTAATAATCGGTTCATTTTGGGGTCCTAAGATTTTCATCTATTTTCTCGTCATCATCGCACTTGGCACAATTCAAACTACGATTCACCGAATAATTTATGTCTATAAACGATCAATAGAAATTAAGGAGAATGCAAAAAACTGAAAGGGTCTTACTAATCGGAGTTGGAGATAATAAAAGAAAAAGATGGGAGATAATACAATCCCTTGAGGAACTCGCCAATCTTACCCGAACTGCTGGCGGCGAAGTGGTTGATAGTTGTATCCAGATGCTCAAGAGGTATAATCCCTCAACCCTCATTGGGAGGGGTAAGACTGTAGAACTCAGCCATCTTGTCAAAAAGTTCAATATTGACCTTTTAATCTTTGATACTGAATTGACTGGTGCCCAGATACGAAACATTGAAGATATTACTGGGACGAGAATAATTGACCGGACGACACTGATTCTTGATATATTTGCCAAGCATGCCCGAACCAAAGAGGCAAAACTGCAGGTTGAACTTGCCCAGCTTGAATACCGCCTCTCAAGACTTGTTGGATTGGGACTTGAACTATCAAGATTGGGTGGAGGGATTGGAACCCGCGGACCCGGGGAAAAGAAACTTGAAGTTGACCGCCGACTTATAAAAGAAAGAATCTCTTTCTTAAAAAGGGAACTGGCAAAAATTGAGTGTTCAAAGGAAGTCCAGCGCAAAAGGCGCCAAGATTTTTTTAAAATTTGCGTTGTGGGCTATACAAATGCGGGTAAATCATCACTGGTTAACGCCCTGACCAGAGCAAATCTTATGACTTCAGAACAACTCTTTTCCACGCTTGACTCCAATACCTCAATCCTCTTTATTGAACCAAACCACAAAGTTTTGCTCAGTGACACAGTTGGTTTTTTAAAAGACCTGCCCCATAATTTAATTGCCTCTTTTCACGCCACCCTTGCCGAAGTTCGGGATGCCAATCTTCTAATTCACATTGTTGATGGCAGTGATGAAAATGTTGAATTAAAAATCAATACCGTGGAGGAGGTATTAAGAGAAATAAAAGCCGAAGATAAACCTGTTTTGCTCGTCTTCAATAAAATTGACCGATTGCTTCCACCACAGATAGAAAGGCTAAAGGCGAAATTTCCAAATGCCCTATTTATTTCAGCCAAGGAAAGAATCGGCATTAAAGAACTGAAGGAGCATCTGAAGAACTGCTTTATCTCAAGGTCAAATGTTGAATAAGAAACAGATGCCCAACAATTCCATATTGACATTTGCCAAAAATTTAATAAAATATAGTATATGGAATTAAATCGGCGCGACATAACTATTGATAAACTTAAATCTACCCTGAATAGTTATGGTGAAAATTACAATATTTTTTTAAATGCCGGCCAGCGAATCGAGACCGGACTTCAAACAAATTCGGAAGTGCTGGATGAAATTCGGCACCAGTTTGACAATCTAACCGCAACTGTGGAACTTGTCTTTGAGGGAATTACAGTCTTTGAAAGTGAAATAAAGAAAATAAATGACCTGCTTCAGGTCTGCATAAATAATTTTAATACTTCACTTTCAACTTCCAACCAGCTCAATAAAGACCTCAATAACATTACCAGAATCTTTAATAAGATTAGTGATGCCGGCAATCAACTTGCCGAGATAATAAATAATATAAATTTGGTCTCGGAAAGCATCGTGGTCGCATCTCGTAATGCGGGTGTGACTGCCTTTCATGCCGGGCGCCAGGGAAGGGGATTTGAAGTAATTGCCCGGGAAATGGAAAATTTGGTTCGTTTCTCCCAGTCTCCGACCAGAAGGATACCCGAGGTTTCCGCAGAGGTCTTTAAAGGAATTAATGAATTAACTGCGGAATTAAAAAAAATTCAGGAAATTATCTCGGAACTTGATGGAATTGCCCAAAAATTTTCTAATATAAATGAGGAACTAAGCACACTGATTCCTTATATTGAAAGTTGTTTAAAAGATATCTCAAATAGTGTTGCCACGCAAAAGGACCTGCAGAAGGCATTGATGAAAGAAAATGAAAACCTACCCCGATATTTAAATGAAATTTACAGTATCACCAGGTCTTCAGCAGTTACTGAAATATTTCTTTCCGCTTTCTCCCAGTATATTAACAACATTAAGGAGAGCCTATTTCAAGTTCAGGACAAAAATTCTTTTAATGGTATTTTCAATATTCTGAAGACGGTTATTAACAATATGCCCGATTTTGTAGAAAAGGTGGGCAAAGAATTGAACTTTTCAAATTTTAAAAATCTGGAAGTCCAATCATCAAACCGACTAATTCTGCAGTTTGTCTCTGAAGCCAATCACCTCAATGAGATTGTATCATCAATTACTGAAAAAATATCAGATTGGCTAAAAATCTATGAATATGCAGGCGATTCTCTAAATAGGGGAATAAATTTCTATCAGGAAATCTTAAAGATTCTCGGTGCCCTGCAGAAAAATTTATCCTACTTGAAGAATTTAACTGGAAAAATTGAAGAGCCAATCCGGGAATTAAAAAGATTAAATGAGAGGTCAAAATTATTGGGTCTTTATGCCCGGATTGAGAGTGCGAGGAGCGGCGAATATGCGAGTTCATTGAATGTGGTGACGACTGAAATAAAGACTCTTTCTGATAAAATTAGAGAATTTGTTGAAAGAATAGACCTGATAAGAAAAGAAGTAAGTCAGGACCTTAAGGGACTTATTTCTTATTTTGCCTGTAGCACAAGCGATGTTGAAGAAGGGATTATTTCTATGAAGTCTGCGGTATCTTCAGTAAGTGAAGGAATGAAAATCCTTGGGAATCTTGATTCATTGTCTAAGGAGATGTTAAATTCAAGCACCCAGATGCTCAATCAGTGTCGGATTATCGGCGAGAAGATAAGACTCTTTAATGATGAATACAAAAGAATTAAAGAAGAATTCGTTTCCTATTATGAGGCGATAAAGGCAAGCAATGAAGATTCAAAGAAGATAAAGGAGACTATCAGAGAATTTCAGAAGGATATTTATATAATGGATAAAAAAGAGACAAAGACCCTCATCTATCGGGAGACTACCGACCCAATAATCTTAGACCCGGCAAAAAAGACCGATGCAACAAGCCATCAGGTTATTGAACAGATATTCATTGGGCTTCTGACATTTGATTCCGCAAACAAACTAATCCCCGGGGTTGCCAGTTATTTTTCTGTCGCTCCGGATGGGAAACTCTGGGATTTCTATCTTCGCAAAGATGTGAAATTTCACGATGGTTCGTTATTTACTGCCCAGGATGTGGTCAATTCTTTACAGCGGGTGAGAAACGGTCCGAATGCCAATTTCATTGATTATGTTGAGGATATGAGAATTATTGATAAAAATCACATTCAATTTGTTCTCAAGTTTCCCTATGTTCCTTTTCTTTGTAACCTTGCCTGCGGTGTCTGTGATATCGTGCCGCAAAATTTTTCTGATAGCAAACCTGTGGGTTGTGGACCATACCGGTTCGTGCACTGGGAAAAAGGAAAGGAAATTTTACTGGAAGCATTTGATGAATTTTATGATGGACGTTCAGTAATTGACCGATGTGTCATTAAAATTATTCCTGAGGATAGGGAGGCGATTGAAGAGTTCAAAAGAGGAAATATCTCGGTAATGGGACTATCCGTTGATATGATGAATGAATTCGCACCCGAGGAGATAATCTCTGGCCCGGTTCTTTCCACTCAGTATATCTCAATAAATGTGGGTTTGGATTCTCCTTTTAAAGACCGAAGGGTTCGGCAGGCAATGAATTATGCAATTGACAAAGAATATTATACAAAAGTCCTGCTCAAGGGGCAGGCAATTCCAGCCCGTGGTATCTTCCCACCGGATTTGCCATCATACAACAATGAACTCGTTGGTTATCCCTATAATTTAAAAAAGGCACAGGAATTGATGAAAGAGGCTGGCTATGGTTCAGGAATTCAGGAAAGTTTTATCTTTGACATAAGAGAAGATGCCGAGGTAATCAGTCGGGCCGAATTTATCAAAGAATCGCTGGCAAAGATAGGTATCCATTTAAAGTTGAATCCTTTACCCTGGAAAGATTTTCTGAATAAAACATATAGCGGAAAAAGCATTTTGAGTCTCCGCGGCTGGGTTTCGGACAATGGAGACCCGGACAATTTTCTCTTTCCCCTTTTTCATTCAAAAAGTTTTGGGGCATCTGGTAATACATCTTATTATGCGAATCCTGATATTGATAGTTTGATTGAAACCGCAAGGGCCGAGCAGGTCTTTAAGCGGCGAATGGAAATTTATAAGAAGATTGAGTCAATGCTGGTTAATGATGCCCCCTGGGTTTTTCTCTCCCACGGACTGGAAAGTTTCGTCGTCCAGAAAAATATTGGTGGATTTAAGGTTGATCCATTTGGTCTTGTTCGCTTTAGAAATCTTTGGAGTTTATAAAATGGAAACATTGATTGTTTTTAAGATTGATAAAGAGTTTCTGGGATTAGATATAAAAAAGGTGCGTGAGGTTACCGAGATACCGGAGTTGGTTGTCGTTCCCCGTTCCCCGGATTTTCTGATTGGGCTTGTAAATGTCCGGGGCGAAATTGTTCCTGTGCTTTCCCTAAAAAGACGCTTTGGTCTGAAAAGCGATGAAGAAAGTAATATGTTGTTGGTGGTTGAGGATTCGGGCCGGGTCGCGGGATTAAGGGTTGATGCCCTTATCGGCACTAAAAAGATTGACGAGACGAAAATTAACCGGAATTCCGACCTTGTTTCAACAAAAAGGGAAAGGGACTTTTTCTTAGGAGTTTATGAAACCAATGAAAATCCAATACTGGTTTTGGATTTGGCAAAGATTTTATCGGAATCAAAAAGCGGGCACCAATGATTTATTTGAGATGGTGCGGTTTTTAAAAAGGAGGATAAATGAGAATTTTGATTGTGGATGACGCTATGTTTATGCGTCGGATGCTGAGTGACATATTGGAAAAGGGCGGACACACAGTTTGTGGAGAAGCAGCAACGGGCAAGGAGGCAGTGGAAAAGTATAAGGAATTAAAACCCGACCTCGTAACGATGGATATCATTATGCCGGATATGAGTGGAATTGAGGCGGTAAAGGAGATCAAAAAATTTGACCCGAAGGCAAAGATTCTTATGGTTTCGGCGATGGGACAGCAGGCGCTGGTTTTAGAGGCGGTGCAAGCGGGTGCCATTGACTATGTGGTAAAACCCTTCCAGCCCTCTCGTGTTCTGGAATCAATTGAACGGATAATGAAAAAATGAAAAAATCTTTATCAATCATAACGGGATATTAAAAAGATGGAAGCCTATTTAGATCTCTTTATCAGTGAAACCGAAATTTATATTAAAAAACTGAATGACCAGATTTTAATCCTGGAGGGAAACAACAAAAACAGAGATGCAATTCTTGAGGTCTTTCGCCTTTTCCATACCATAAAAGGAATGGCACAGACTATGGGATTTAATGAAATTGCTACGGTTGCCCATCGCGTGGAAGACCTGCTTGGTGAAGCAAGGAGTAAAGGTGAAATCAACCCCACAGTCACATCCTTTTTGTTTAATGTTGCTGACTACATTGCCAGCGCTGTGCAGATGATAAGAGAGAAAAAGCCAATCCCGGATGCTCAGCAAATCTTGGAATCCCTTGACAATCTTACTCAGGGTAAGGCAGTAGAAATAACCGGTAAAGTAGTTAAGGAACGGGAAATTTCTGAAATACGAATAAAGACTGAAAAGATTGACAAACTGTTTAATCTTACAAACGAATTACTAATCGCCCGTTCAAGACTTCTTAAACTCAGTGAGCAGATTGGTGATAGTGCAATAACTTCAGTTTGTGAAACAACCGCCCGGCTCATCACATCACTCCAGGATGAGGTAATGAGATTAAGAATGTTACCACTTTCTTTGGTTTTTGACTTCTTTCCCCGCTGGCTCAGGGATGAGGCAAAAAAACAGAATAAGGAAGTTGATTTTGTAATTACCGGAGCCGAACTTGAGGTTGACCGCTCAATCATTGATATCTTAAAAGAACCGATTATGCATCTACTTCGTAATGCCCTTGACCACGGGATTGAGAAAAAAGGTAAAATAACACTTTCCGCAGTGCGCGAGCGGGAGTTTGTAAGAATTACCGTTGCGGATGATGGAAAGGGTATAGACCCCGAACAAATCAGAAAACGGGCGATTGAGAAAGGACTTCTGGACCCTCAGACCGCCCGGACTTTGACAAAAGATGAACTATATAAGATGCTTTTAAAACCAGATTTTTCTACCAGAAAGGAAACAACAGAAATTTCTGGTCGGGGAATGGGACTGGATATTGTCAATTCTACGGTTACTGAGTTGGGCGGCCGTTTAGAGATCTATTCTGAGGTAAAAAAGGGAGCAAGTTTTACGATTGAGTTACCTTTGAGCCTTGCCGTGCAAAGGACAATGGTTTTTGCCCTTAACGGACAACGATTCGCCCTCCCATTAAATTATGTAACTGAATCTTTTTATATAGAAGAAAAGGAAATAAAAACTGTATATGGTAGAGAATTGATTCCCTTAAGGGATACAATTCTACCTCTTGTCAGAGTTGGCGAGAAACTCAACTGTCCTTCAAAATCCGGTAGAAAGTCAATCATCGTTGTTTCCCATCATGGAAAGGTGCGTGGATATGTCACCGATGAAATTGTCTCTGAAGAAGAAATTGTTGTCAAAAGGATTGACCCGCTTCTACCTGATGAACTCTATTCTGGGTGTGGAATTTATGGGGATGGCAAACCGATTTTAATTTTAGACCCAAGGGGGATTGAATGATTGACGCAAGAAATTTATCTCCTAAACAAATTGACGCACTGACCGAGGTGGCAAATATAGGCGGTGGTCATGCTGCCACATCATTATCCCAATTATTGGGTAAAAGGGTAATGATTCGGGTTCCCAAGTTATTTACCGGGCCCCTGGAAGATGTAATCTTGAGAATTGCTGACCCCAATGATGTTGTTGCCTCAGTATTACTTTACTTTCTTGGCGACCTCACCGGTCGGACCCTGCTCATCTATCCCTATGAAGATGCCCAGGAACTCACCACCCTTTTAATTCCAGAAAATCAGGAAACGACTGTAGAATTACAGGAATCACTTTTAAAAGAGGTATCTAACATTCTCTCTTGTTCTTATATGAATGCCCTGGGTGAACTCTTGGGGCTTTTAATTCTCCCTTCAGTTCCGGGGATGATTATTGATATGGTGGGTGCGGTTCTTTCCAGTGTAATTGTGGAATTCGGCAACGAGAAGGACTTCATCTTCTGTATTGAAACCGAATTTGACTTTGGTGAGCCGAGCCGGCCATTACATGCCTATTTTCTATTGCTTCCGGACAATTCAAGTTTAGAATTGATTCTTAAAAAACTCAATCTATGATTTCACCTGAAGAATATAAAATATTAAAAAGTTTTGCCGAGCGCATTCCCGACAATGACCCTGGTGCGCATAACAACCTGGCTGTCGTGTATTACAATAAAGGACTTTATGAAGAAGCAATTGCGGAACTGGAAAAGGCATTGTCAATTGACCCCAATTTTCTTCTGGCAAGAAACAATCTTGAAATCATCCTCAAGAAATCGGGCAAGTTGGAAGATAAGGTTAAAGAACTTGCCCATCGTATTGAGGCTGAACCATTTGATGAAATAAAAACCCTGGAACTCGCCGATACATACCGAAAATTGAATCGCTATTCTCAGGCAATAATATTCTACAGAAAAGTTCTGGACTTCAATCCCGGTTCATACGAAGCCCATTTTGGACTTGGTTTAACCCTGAAGAGTCTTGGTAAATATGACGATGCCCTTGAGGAGATAAAAAAGAGTCTTGAAATAAAAATCTCACCCGAAGGCTATCGCGTTCTTGGTGAAATCTATTTTAACAAGGGCGCGGTTGACCTTGCGATTAAAAATTTCCAGGAATCTCTACTCCTTGAACCAAACTCTCCGGAAACTCATTTCTTTTTGGGTTTTGCCTATGGAGAAAAGGGAAAACACAAAGAGGGTCGCGAAGAAATCCGAAAGGCGATTGAATTGAATCCTGCGCTGGCACAGTTTGAACCCAATCTTCCCATAGAAATAAAGGAGCACAGAACCCATCTTGATTTCTTAAAGGAACAACTCGGTGTGCCAAAGGCAGCAGTCAATGAATTCCAGGCTCACAAAAATTTGGGTCTCACCTACCGAAATAAGGGTTTATTCGCGGAGGCAAAAAGAGAATTTGACGAATGTTTGAAGTTAAATAAAAATGATGTTGACCTTTTTGTCTATCTCGGAGAGATTTCAATCTTTTTGGGAAAACTTGATGATGCGGCGAGTTATTTCAATGAGGGATTAAAATTGGATCCCTACCAACCCAAATGTGCTAATGGTCTGGGTCTCGTCTTTCTAAAAAAGAACGATTACAAAGAGGCACAAGATTGGTTTGAAAAATCTCTTGCCTGGGATAAAAGTCTGCTTTCTGCATTGAATAATCTGGCTGTTGTCCAGATTTTACAGAACAATTTTGACGATGCAATCAATAATTTTATCAAGGCAAAGAATATGGGCAATGAAGAGGCAAGGTATAATCTTGGAATTTATTACCTAAAAAAAGGTGATTATGAGACGATATTAAAATTATTCAATGGCGAGGGTATTGATGATATTTTTATGAGGGGTGTCGTATTTTCTGAACTGGGTAGAGATGAAGAGGCAATCGCTTCTTTCCAAAAAATAATTGCCCATTCACCCAATTATTCTGGTGCATATTACAATCTTGGTTTTCTACTGATGAAAATCGGTCGGTTTGAAGAAGGACTTTCCTATATTCGGAAAGGTATGGAAATTGAACCAAACTATGAAAGAGATAAATATCGTCTTTCAATTGCACCAGAACTTTATGAATTTGGATTATTCTACCATCTCCCAAAGTTTGAAGAAAAACTTGTTGAAGAAGTTGAGGAAATTTTTCCCAAACTTGAGGTTCCGCGGCCTGAAGATTTTATATTGGAAGCCGAAGCCCAATTAAAGTTTGGAAATCTTGAAAAGGCACTGGAGATGGTGGATGCGGCACTTAAAATAAATCCCGAAATGGTGGAGGCGATTATTTTGAAAGGCAAAATCCTGCTTCAATCAAATAATCCTGAAGACGCCATCAACCTTCTCAATTCCTATACTCAGAAACACCCAACCGATGTTGAATCCCAACTTGCCCTTGCCGGTTTTCTTAAATCCCTGGGAAGACTAAAAGATGCAAGAGAGAAATATTATCACCTTCTTGAATTACAAAACGATAATCCCCAGTATCTTAAAGAAATCGCCGAACTCTCCTTTTTGCTTGATGAAATTGATGAGGCATCTATTACCTATCATAAGTTGTATTCAATGGATGACCGGGACATAGCTGCGAACCTCGGACTCTTGAAGGTCTCCTTAAAGAAAAAAGAATTAGAAAAGGCAAAATTATATGTTGATTTTTTAGAGAAAGAAGGCGTTGATTCCTTTGAATTCAATCTCTATGGTGGAATTTACTGGCTGGAAAAAAACGAAAGGGAAAGGGCAAGAGGTTATTTAAAGAGGGCAATTGAACTTGAGCCTTCAAAACCCCTTCCCTATTATCATCTTGGCTTATTACTTGTTAATGAAGGTAAGTTTGATGAAGCCTGCAGTAACTGGAAAAAGGCTTTGCTCTTGAGTCCCGACGAGGAACTATCAAATAAGATAAGTTATTGTTTAAGAATCACTATGGAGATGATGGAATTCTTAAAAAAGGCAGTTTGAGGACGGTCAAAAATGGCTGATGAACTAATAATGGATTCAAAGGCGCTTATTTTTGCCACCCTTGCCGATGTATATCTTTCTTCAGGAATGATAGACGAGGCAATTTCCATTTTAAAAGACGGTCTGGCAAGAAATCCAAATTACACCCTGGGTAAGATAATGCTGGGGCGCGCCTACTATTTAAAGGGTGACATTGATGAGGCATTAAAAATTTTAAAAGAAATCTATGAACTTGCCCGGGACAGTGAAACTGAAAATCTTTATCTCGGTCATTGCTACAAAAAGAAGGGCGATTACGAAAAGGCAATTACCCACTACCAGGCAGTCTTGAAGATAAATCCGGAGAATCGCGAGGCAAGTGCCGAACTTGAGATTTTGAAACCACAAAAAAAGGAACCGACTGAGGAAAAAATGACTGCGCCTTTTGAAAAAGCAATTCCGGAACCGGTCGCACTCCCCAGGGAAGAAATCTCCGCTCCAACCGAAGATGTAAAACTGCCTTCAGTTAAAGAATTTGTCGCCCAAACTGAGGAACCACCCAAGGAACCATCCCCGGTCAAAGAAGAAACCATTGAGGCCACATTACCATTACCCGAACTCGGTCTTGAACCAATCCCGACAAAACCGGCTGAGTTAATATCTCCAATGGAAGCATTAAACGAACCAATGAGACACCTCCTTGAAATAAAGAGTGTGAAAGGTTCGTTTATCCTATCCCGGGATGGATTGTTAATCCAGAATTATTATCAAGGAAGAACCGACCTGGAAGAAATTGGGGCATTAATTGCTGGAATATTTAATGAAGCAGAAGATGCCTTTAAATTTTTAAAGTGTGGACAACTGGAGAAGTGTATTATTGAAAAAAAAGAAGAAACGATCTGTGTAATTACGGCGGGCGAATCTTTACTCTGCATTATCACTCAACCAGAGGCAAAGCCCGGACTGGTCTTTTTGTATGCAAGAAAAATCATTGAAGAAATAAGAAAGGTTTTGGGATGAAAGCAACGCTGGATTTATCTCAACTTACAAAAATACCCCGTGTGCTCGGGGCGGGTCTTGCGACCTACGATGGATTTATTGTGGACAGTCAATTTGTCCACGGTTATGATTCAGAAAAATTTGGCGCTATGGCGGCAAAAATTATGACCCAGATTCAAAAAAGCCTGGGACCAGAAAGCGGGGCGGTCATTCTTTATACAGAAGATGTGGTATTTCTTGCCAAATTAAAACAAGAGGGAATACTTTTTGTGCTTGGGGACAGAGAGGCAAATTTAGGATTGATCAAAATTAAATTTGAAAAGATGTAAACCCCTATTTTACAGCAAAAATTTCTCTTTTCCCTCATCCATTTCTATTAAACATTGCAAAATTTCCAATTCATTCTTATCAAACCAGATTAAATTACACCCGGCGCATTCATCAACTTCAATATGATAGGCATAACTATAAAACTTCCGGGTCATTGGTTTACCGCATCTGGGACATTTTCTTTTATCAGGGATTTCAAAAACCAATTTAAAATGTATCTTCTTCATTTTTGCTTCACGCCGAATTAGTTCGGCAATCCGTATTATTTCTTCTGAAAATCCTTTCTCTTCACGCACTATTATTCTTGGTAGTTTATCTCTTTCTACAAGCAGTCCGTCACAGAATGCACAACGCCAGATATAGAGTCCTTCATACTCCTGAACGATTAACCATTCATTACAAACTGGACAGGTGCGCCGTATCTTCCACAAAGGGGTATTTTTTATTTGAAAGAAATGACTCAAAGCCGGTATGGAATCAGCCTTCTTTATTTCTTCACTTCCTTCAAGTTTAATTTCGGTATCAGGTAAAAGCCAGTCCAGTGTCTGAAGTTGAAGCAGGGTATACGGACCGAGCCATCCATCATCTTTCTTTACCAATATATTTGGTTTTACTACATCAGTAGTTTCCCTTCTTTGCCATCGGTAAATTTCTGTGGTAACCTGACTGATATCGGCGTGAGCCTGGTCAAGGATTATTTGAAGTCTTTTTGTAAATGGAGGATGGGTGGAAAATAACTGGGCAAAGAAGTCCTCCCGTTCTTCAAGGGGATTTGCCTCGGGACTTAAAATAAAGATTGGTGCCAGATAACTTGCGGTTCCCCGGTAATGGGTTGCTATCTTATAAAGGGCACGAGCAAGACTCAAGGGATTTCTTGTATATTTTATGGCATTGATATCCGCGCGATATTCCTTTTCCCGGGAAATGAAAACATACAATAACTGAGATAAAAAACTCATCAGTAATAGACAGATAAAAATGGGCACCGAGACAATTCCCGCCGCCATTGCATTCTGCTTCATTTCCCGGGAAAAAATTTCATCAGCACTCTCTACTGAACGGTTTAAATTATTGACTATACTATTTAAAATTTCATTATATACCCCAAATAGTGAACTGGCAATGGTCGTGAGTAGTGAATCATTGGAAACGATGTGAGCCATCTCATGGGCAACCACCGATTGAATTTCATCCCGATTCAACCTTGAAACAAGACCTTCGGTAACACCAATGACATTTCGTCCATAGATGTCCTGGAGCGCAAAGGCATTCATTGCGATCGTAGGTAAAACATAAACTTCTACATCTATTTTGCCTGCTGCAGTTGATATCTCATCAACGGTATTTTTGAATGTGTAATGATAGCGGTCATTTTTGTCGCATACCTTTGCATTGAATAATTTCAAAATCTTATCAACCGCCTTAGAATTTGTATAAAACCAGTGTCCAATTGCTAAAATTGAAGCAAGGGCAAGAACAATCAGGGTATCCCAACCAAATAAATTGAATCTTGTATGAGGATTATCAAGGGATAACCTCAGGTAAATAAGAAGTTTAAATAATGTCCACACTATGAAGAAAGAAAAAAAATAAAAAAGGATAAGCACAAAAAATAAAAGATAGATTATATTCGTCTTTTCTCTCTCAATATCCCAGAAGGTCCTAATCTTCGAAACGCCCACAGGAAATATTAGTCAATTTTTAGATAAAGTCAATACATTCGGCAAATGAACTCCTTCTAATTCCCTTGCCATCCCTTTATTTTTCATATTTTCTACTCTCCCGTCCCCTGCGGTGAGAGTCCGCAACACTGATTGGCGGAAGGGGGGTAAAAGGATAAATTATAAACGTCCAACCATTGCCGATAGACGATACCCGCCACACTTCTTGGCGGGCAGCGACACCGTATACGGATGGCCTCGCCTCTTAATAAGGGAAATGGTAAAAATGTTCTTGACAGGAGCAAAATTTCAGATATAATGTGCTTATGAAGATCATTTTTAGAGACATTATAGATGACTTGCGGAGATTCTTAAATTCTGATGATATATTACTCCTTACCGGTGCTCGCCAGGCCGGAAAGACCAGTATATTAAGATTCTTGCAGGAGGAATTAAACGAGAAAAAAGCAAGGACATTCTTTCTGAATCTTGAAGACCCTGACTACTTAAGGTTGATAAATCAGAGTCCCAAAAATTTATTCAAGATTTTTCCGATTAGTCTAAAAGAAAAAACTTTTGTCTTTATTGATGAGGTTCAATATCTGAAAAATCCAACAAATTTTCTAAAATACTTTTACGATGAGTATCAGGGAAAGATAAAAATCATTGCCTCTGGGTCATCGGCTTTTTATCTTGATAAGAAATTTAAAGACTCGCTGGTGGGAAGAAAACTCATCTTTCCTGTGCGCACATTGAGTTTCCGCGAATTCTTAAGATGAATTTTTTTACCAATTGTTAAAAATCCTTGCCGGGCAGATAGGAAATCTTGTAAATGTGAATGAATTGTCCAGCACCCTTGGTATTTCCAGAAAGGCAATTACAAATTATCTGTATGTGATGCAAAAATCGTTTCATATTTTATTGCTCAGACCCTTCTATAAAAATGTCCGCAAGGAATTAACTAAAATGCCCAAGGTCTATTTTTATGATACAGGTTTAAGGAATTTTTTGACTAATAACTTTGAACCATTATTGAACCGTCAGGATAGAGGAGAGATATTGGAAAATGCTGTTGTGCGCCATCTTGCTGAAAGGGCAGGATTCTTAACTGAAGAAAAAAATAAAATTCTGGCGCTACCGCACCGGGGTTGAAGTTGACTTCATATTTGAAGAAAAAATCGCATTTGAGGTTAAGTTTGATGCCCATATCTTCAAAAAGCGTAAATATGCCATATTTATGGAGAAGTATCCTGAGATAAACTTCAATCTTGTTTCATTCTTTGAGGAACCAAAAATAAAACTACCAATCTGGAAACCCTGGCTATTATAAAGTATAGGAATTTGAAAAATTCCTATACTTAATAATGAATTCTTTCATTATAGAAAAAAAGGCAACAAGATATTCAGGACAAGCAATATGCAATTAGGTATCAGCGATACTATAGGGTTTGTTGGACAGCGGGGTTTTCAGGGGGTATCCCCCTGAATATCTTGTTTTTTAACCTCACTCCACTTCGTAAGTGGGGAAATCGTTCGCTAATCAAAGAGGAGGTTATGTAGGAGGCACTTCCAGTGCCGATAAGGTTTATAAACATCCTCCTTCCTCTGTCATTGCGAGTGTTCTCTCTTTGTCATTGCGAGTTTTTTTCTTTCTGTCATTGCGAGGAGCGGAGCGACGAAGCAATCTCATCTGTTCTTCTCCGTCATCGAGCCCCGACCGAAGGCCGGGGCTGGTAATCTCACATAA
>Ga0207433_10003552_pt1 | contig 29887 bp, 41 predicted proteins | sample YelNatPaOPGAMG01_FD_187559 | JGI IMG/M metagenome (GOLD analysis project Ga0207433, IMG submission 187559) | Hot spring thermophilic microbial communities from Obsidian Pool, Yellowstone National Park, USA - OP-RAMG-01 (SPAdes) (version 3) | ecosystem: Environmental > Aquatic > Thermal springs... | reverse complement strand
GTTCATTACCATCCAAATCTTTGTAAACATAAACTGTTACATTATCCACATCATTTAAATCAAGATTACTGTTCTTAAATTCACCCATATTGTCAACCCCCATTAGTTCTAAAAATCTTTTGTAATTACCGTGTATACCACAACCAAAACAATGGAATGCTCCTGTTTCAGGATTGATACCAAAGCTTGGGTTGTGGTCTTCGTGAAAAGGACAAATGGCAAGATAATTATTACCCACTTTTTTTATATCCAAATACTTGCTATATAGCGACAAATAATCATTCTCTACTAATGCTAATCCCATTGTCTTGACCCCTTACAATAAACTTTAATTTGGCTTGCGACAAAGGTAACTGCTGATAAAACTCATACACACTTTGTAGTGGAGAGTTAAGCATAGGAGTTTCATCATAGTAAACAACATACTGATTTTTAAAATCAATACCAACAACATCTAACTCTTTACCATCTTTGATTAATTTACAAGTTACCACTCTCATCTCCTTCAACAACTAAAACAACTTTACCATTTGGATACTCCAGTTTACACTCACCCGCTCTTTCATAATCTGCCTCTTTTTCACAATAATATTTTAAATAACCATAAATAAAACAAAATCCCTCAATATCTGTAAGAAAACCACAATCTTTACAATACTTTCCTTTTGGAATATTAGTCTTTATTATAACTTTACTCATTATTACCTCCTATCCAGTAATGTGCTTTTGTCAAATCTTTTCCAATTATGTTATGGGAAATACATTTTTCTATATCGTCAAAAGCTTTGTCCCACTGAACTTTCTCGTCAATATTATACCCAATATCCATAACCCTTCTAAACAAATTCCAATAACCCCTTGAAAACAAATAAAAATCTCTACTGATAGGTCTTGCTAATATTGTTACTGATTGGTCATACTTAATTGATATATAAGCAAGAAAGTAATATTTAACTTCTTTTTCAAATCTAAATTCACCAAAAGCTTTAACACTGTAAAGACAGTTTAAAACAAAATCAGAATTAACCAAATCAAATGATATTAAGTCTTTATAAGTATATGGGTTAAAAACAAACCCCGTTAGTGGTATGGTAGGGAAATATATCTTACTTTGAACAAAATCAGGATAGCTAACTTGGGCTTTAGCAGCCTTTGTTAGCATTTTTCTTATTCTTATGTTGTATTTTTTAATATCATTTCTAATCATAACAACCTACTTCTCCAACTTAAACAATTGTTCCTGTGCCTGCTTACAAAATGGTGCCCCCTTACAATACAGTGCACAATTCATTACACCCTCTCGTTCTTCAATCGTATAATCTTTGTCTTGATTGTCTTTTAGAAACATCTGTGCTTCCATCTTTGTATTAAATACTTTTACTGCACTCTTGCGTTTTGGGTGTCTTGCCGCATAAGTTGTAGGTCTTAACATCTTCTCATCATCAGAGCAAATATCTAAATCATATAAATCTTGGGGTGGTAACTCTATTAACTTTTTGTATAAATAAATACGCTCCGACAAATATTTCTCTACATCTTCCATAGGCATTACATTAACAGGCACCACCGTTGTATCTTCTTTAGGATAATCGCTTTGAGCGGTTTTAGACAACTGCCACCCTTCCCACCAAAAAACAATATCAGCTTTTGTTATTTTAGATAATCTTTCTTCGGTATTCACTCCTAAATATCTATATATTGACAACTGTTTTTCATAGCTTGCATAAGTCCCAAAAACATACTTGTAAGTAGAAGCAGTTTTCCAATCTACAAGCTTTTCATCTGGGAACGAAACCAAGTCTATTACACCCTTGATTGTAATATCATCAATTGTCAATTTAACGGGATACTCAACTAAATAATCTTCATCTTTTGTTATCTCTCTTAAAAATTCAGGTTTAATATCTACATAATCACCGTTTAAAACTGCCCTTAAGTAATCAGAATAAAATTCATTCTTAATCTTTGTTGTAGCATAAAGCATTGCTATCTGATTGTGTAAGGCAGTCCCTTTAAACGCTCTAAATAAATTATTTCTATTTGCAGGTAAATCCACTTTCTTTTTCAAAGCTAATGCCTTCACAGAACCCACAATATCGGTAACCCCCACAATGTGGGGGGTTTTGTTTTGTGGGTGTAAATTTTCAACTATTTCATACAAATCTTTAAAATATTTGTTTTCCATTAAACCACCTCTTGTAATATTTGTAATTCTAAATAGTGAAGAGATAAAGCATCTATAGTATTCATTCCTTCTCCAGTCCAGTTATTATGACGAATTCTTTGATGTATTTCTCTTGGAATATATATTACAGTTTCTTTATCTCGTAAATGATGTCCTTCAGAACCTTCAAATGGTTTATTTATCGGTTTAAAGCCTAAAAGGCGTCTTTTAGCAAGACGCCTATGCCAAGTTAGTTTTCTACCACCTTTCCAAGATGAACTTTTTTCACCTTTTTTGGCTTCACTCATTTTCCTTTTAGTTTCTTCGGAAAGCTTTTTGCCTTTTTCCGTTTCACTGATTTTTCGCTTGTGTTCTTCAGAAAAATATCTACCTAACCATACTTTACGCTTTTCTCTTGTTTCGTTTGATATATATTCCATTGAGTGTGATTCACTTGCTGTCCTCACTTTTATGCCACACTCTTTTAGTCGTCTTAAAACTGTATTTTTACTTACCCCTAACTCTTTAGCTACTTCTGTTGAAGACATTTTTTTAGTAACATATAAATCTTCCAACACCTCCTTGTCTATATTAATTCTTTTCATAAGTCTTCCTCTGGGTTTGGTTCATCTTTTTTGTCTTCTAATATACTGTGCGTGTCTTTGAGTTTCCAAGCGTCTTCAACGGCTTGTAATTTTGCTAAAAAATCAAACCCTTTTTCTTGGTTTTCTAATAGTTTTGACAATGTATGGTAAGCAAAAGCCGTTACCTTAAGTCCATCAATCATAAGTTGATAAGAGTTTTTTTCTTCACTCCTTTCTATCACCTTTAAGGCTATATCCTTTGCATATGCCAATAACATTGTCTTATCCCTATTCTCGCCATTACTATTTCTAAATCCGTTCTGGGGTTGGGATTGGGGTGGTTGAGTATTTACTTTTGTTGGTTTTGTGATTTTAGGATATTGACCTTCCTCAATCTCAACCTCGTATGTTCCCCCTTGTTCAAATACCAGTTTTTCGTTCCAACAATAATACTGTCCGTTTACCATCGTATAACTTTTACCGCTTTTGGTTGTCCTTTTCTCAACCTTTGACACAGTAATTTGCATAAATTATTCCTCCTCGCTTTTTTCAGCTATTTTTTCTGCTAATTCTTTTAATACTTTGAAATCATAAAAAGCTTGCTGTCCGTCTTCAATAACCTCATCTAAAGTCCAATCTTTATCCTTATCCGATTTACTAAATTCATCATAATCACCTAAATGCATATAATCCCAACCATACCAATACAAATCTTCTGAACAATATTTACTATCAATTTCATCACTAAAAGTTAACCCCCCGTGGCACCCAATAGGTAGTTCTTCGTAATCAAGCCCCGCTAATGGGTGATCTTTAGGTATACCCAAATACTGAGTAAAATGACCACCCCTAATGTTTAATATCAACCTTTGAATACCGTCTTCGTTCCACTCTAACACTTTACAACTTTCTTTCCCAAAATCCCTTGCGTGCTTTTTACCAAGCTCATCAGACACTTTTAACATAACTCACACCTCCTAATTTTTTCCGTAAAATCTTCTTTTTAACATATCTTTTTCTTCTTGGGTTAACTTTGGTTTGCTCAAATAATAAATACCTGTTCTATTGCTCACTCTCATAATACCTTGCACTTCAGTGCCATCATCTCTATTAAAATTAAATGACACCACAGTAGTTTCTTCAAGAAGTTCAAATATCACAGCAGACATACCCTACCTCCTAATTTTCTAATATATCACTTTTTTTGTTTTTGTCAAGTATAAAATTAATTGTATAAATTCCTATACATACAGCATCGGCTGTATCAAATGAACGCATTATTTGCCCTGTCATTTTCTCTGCGTAAGCTAATGCCGCTTCTTTGCGTTCCTTTCTTGGTGCTTTTGCACCTAACTCAAGCACCTTTTGCCACTCCGACGCGGACACCTTTATAATTTCTCCCATAGGGTTGCAAATCCTATAAAGTGTTGTTACTTCTGCTCGTAATGCTACCAAATCCATCAAGATTTTGGCATTGTTGTAGTAATATTGTAACTCAATAGCCAAATGCTTTGCAGGATTTTTAAGCAAGAATTGCCAAATAGTGTTAAAGCTGTAATCAAAGGTGTTACAATAGCGTAGCGTTTTATCTTTCCATAGGGCAACACCCAACCGTTTTCCTGGATCCACACTTATCAGGTCGTAATTTAATATACTCATCTATCCCCCTTGTTTTTTTGATATTCTTCCAAGTGATGCTTAAATACCAATACCTTACATTTTGGACACCTTACCACAATACAACCATCATCAAGCTTGTCTGTTACTTTCCAATCAAGCTTGTTTGATATTTCACCACAAATAGGACATTTGTATTGTTTCATTTTACCTCCTTCTTGTATTTCTTAAAACCATATTTCCAAGCATAGTGCCATATAGTCTCTTTGATACAACCACATTCTTTAGCTATGCTATTAGCACTTCTGTTTTTAATCACATATTCCTGTTTTAACCAAACAGGGTCTTTAAAGCTTTCATTTTTAAACATATTACATTGAGTTAATACCCTGCAACTTCCTTTCTGTGGTGAATTGCCACTTGCAAGTATCTTTGCTATCAACTTTGATAAATTGATATGATACAACGCAAAATGCCAGTGATTAAAGTCTCTTATAACTGTCTTCGGGTATTTTTCCACTATCTCAAACAATACCATTCGGATACTGGCAATATCCGCTTTAACCAACTCTAAAGTATCTTCAACTAAATCCTCTGAAGTAATGTAGTTAGGATACTTGTCTTCCTCTAACAAAACTCTTTTTAATAGCCCTACTGCACTCATTTTATACCTCCTACTTTTCTAATATACATACTTTTTTCAAAAAGTCAAGAAAAAAATGTTTTTTAAAATTAGTATTTCGGGAATACCGAAAAACTACATCTAACCCCCATTCTAAAATCGTCTACAAGTGCGTTTATTTGCTCGTGGTGAGTGTTTAGAGTAGTTTGTGGTATAATTCTACTCTGAAACAAAAAAACATCAAAAATAGCCCTTTATGTAGATTTGTATTAAGCATACCTAAAAATGTTAGACTAACCTAACTTCTTTTGTTACTACTTCAAATATAGATAGTTAGTAACTTACTAACTTTTGCGGAACTCTCTCTCTTTTTTCAAGCGGTGCTTTTTGCACCGCAAAGATTTTAACGAAAGAAAAAAATACACACCAGCCCGTTAGGGCTGGCTACTATATGCAAGCCATAAAGGCTTGCTATTACTTACTTGTTCTTCTGGAACAAGTTTTGCTACGCGCACGCGCGCGAATAATATAATAATTATACCTATAGGTAGTGTTACTACATCCCTATAGGGATGTAGATATTCTTTCTTTTCTTTTGTTTCTTTTCTTTTCTTTCTTAAAAATTGTATTTTTTATGATTTTTGTATACATTTTTGTGGATATTTGGCACCAAACCCTACCAAAAATTGTAATTTTGTGTATTTTTTAAACTTCGGATAACTTTTTAGCAACTTCGGATAACTTTAGCTAAAAGTTATTAACTTTGTAACTTATTAGCGTAAAGTAAAATTGTTTTTGTTTTACAGAAGATTGTTTGTGTATCGTTTAGCATACACAAATTTATTTGTGTGCGGTATTTTAAAGAATAGCGTAAATAAAAAAGGGAGCATTAGGCTCCCTAATAATTTGTTTTTAGTCTTCCAATAAGTGCTTTTTTTAAGTTTTTAAAAGTATTGTAGGGATACTCATCAATTATTGCCTCTCTATACAATTTATGAAGTATCCAAAAAGCAGTCAATATATCGTGTATTTCTTCTTTTACATATGGGTTATTATTATTACTTCTTTCAAATATTTCTATTTCTATTCTTACTGCGGTTGGGAATATTTTTAAAGTATTTTCTAAAGCATCTATTAGTTGTATGTTTGTAAAATTTTTTACTTCTTTTTTTGTGTAAATATTATTATCCATTATTTCCTCCTTTTTATAGTATTTCATCATTTTTGTGATTGCGATAGTATTCTACTACCGCCAGCCTAAACAGTTCTGACATTTTGTAGCCTTGTTTTTTAGCAAGTTGTCTCCATTTTTCGTAACCTTCTTCGGTTGTTTGAAAAGAAACCATTTTCTTGGGCGTCTTTTTGGGACGCCCTACATTTTTTCTTGTGTATTTGTCTTTGATTACTTCAACCATATCCATTTTATATCTCCATTAATTGTAACAATTGATTTGCTAAAGCTTCCATTACAAAATTGCACAAAAGATATTCATCACCTGGCGATTTTAATCGTTTGATTAACGCCTTAATTGTTTTTCTGTCTCTTGGGATTTTTCCTTCTATTACCAACTCTAATTCATCCATCACCTTTAAAAATTCTTCTGGGCACCCTTCTTTTTTAAAAAACTCTCTTGTTTCTTCCATTGTTTTAAATCCTTTTAAATCCATATTACACCTCCTAATCAAAAAATTCCGATTCAAACACTGTATCTATAACCACATTACCATCACGATTTCTTGTAATACCCCTTATAATCATTCTGTAATATCTTTTTATTTCACCATTCATTAATGCATATTTTTCTTCTTTAATCTCATCGCTTTTGTATTCTTGTATTTTTTCAAAAAACTCTTTTGGCAATTCGCCAATTACAATTTTTTTATACAAGCTGTGTGGTAGTATCTCACTATTTTCTGCAAAAAACCTTCCGTCCATTTTATACCTCCTAATATTTTAAATCAAGTGCTAACTCTCTAATCATAACATCGTTAGCTTTTAGTGTGTCTTGTAAATTACTTACTAACTCTTCAAGTTTGTCAAAAGAATACTCTGTCATTTCATCCACCACCCCTATTTTTAGAGTATTTAGAATCCTCTGGCAAGTCTGAAGTCTCTCAATATTTTTGTCTATGTCTTTTTTAAGCAAATCAAGAATTGATTTTGCTTCCTTTAGGCTTTCTTGTTTTTGTTTTCTTTGCACTTCTTCCCACATTCTTTTACCCACTTCCGTTTCTGTCATTACTTCAACCATTTTGTCAATCTGACTTTGTAGCTTTGCTACGCTTACTGTCTCATTCATAAAAAACCTCCTTTTTTTAAAAATTAGCCATAATTCAAGTAAAATTATTTAAACAACATTTCTATGGCTGTTATCCATAGTAAAGCTGTTATTATAGTAAAAATAACCCAATACAAAAGTTTCTTTTTGTTTGTTTTTATAACTTTGTAGTTTTTGTAATCAATCATCGTTTCCTCCTATCGCTATTATTAATAACATTAAGAAAAAAATCAACATAACCACTGAGCCTAAAAAATCCCACATAATTATATCCCCTTTGCTTTAGCAAGCTTCGCTTAATCTAAACTTGCGACATCAACCACGACATACCAGCCGTGGTTGATATCGTTTTTGTTTTCTGGCGTAATCTTCCAAGTATCCCTACCATCTTGCATATAGATATTTGCAAGATAGTGCGGGTCTTTGTATTGCTCCTTATACCACGCCTCCGCTTTTACAGCTTTTTCATAGCTGTCGTAGTAATACCTTACATCCATAAAACACCTCCTAAAGTTTTTTTCTTAATAATAATATACATATTTTTTCTTAAAAGTCAAGTCTTTTTTTGTATTTGTATTTGTTTGTATTTGTTTCATTTTACAGCCCCCACATTTTGTCATTTAGTTATATATATCAATTTCTAATATATATAACTTAGTAATATATATTATTTAGTAATATACATAACTAAATTATATAAAACAAAAAAAAGCGCGCCTATTGCGCGCCTTCTTTTAAGTTGTCAATAAAGTATTTATAATCACTTTTTACAGTATTAACATACTGTAAATTATCATTTGTAATTTGATAAATATTGTAACCTTCATAACTAGTATTTGACAATTCCCGTCTAAATTTTACAATTAAATAATCTTTGTAAATATATTTTTTAATGTCCCCAAAAAGCCTTTGAGTTTTTCTCTCGAAAAACAAAGGATGCTTGGTCCTTAACTCCGATAAAGTAATTTTTTGTGTCATTTTGACACCTCCAAAATAAATTTTAAGGCTTGCAAATACAAGCTCTTAATAAAGCAGGGTGCCCAGCCCTGCTCAATAAAAGCTTGCTATCTTAAGATAGGAGTCATTACTAAAATGTAATTATCAGCTCTAAACTCTACGGGGTGCTGATTATCTTTAAAATACATTGTAATATTGTCAATATTTACAGGTAATGTTTTAAGATAATCAAATAAATATTTACCATTGATTTTAACTTGCAAGCTTGTTTTGTTTTCATAGTCAAGGGTTGACTCGCTTTCTTTTGTTTTTAATGTTAGCTTGTCATTTAAGATAAACTCAACTGGTGTTAAATCATCTTTATAACCATTTAATAAAGTTTGTAAAGTATTAATCATATTATCTTTGTTAAATTTAATGTAGTTTATGCCCTCGTGATTTGTTTCTAATAAAACAGCTTGATATTGTGGGAAACTACCTTCAACTAGTTTTGTTATTAACTTTACTTTGTCATTATTAAATGCAAAACTAATATATTGACCATTGCTATTAATATAAACATCGCCGTTGTATTTATTAATAACTTTTACAAGTGCATTAATAGCTTTTTCATTTATAATACCATAGAAATCCTTTAAATAGTTAGATTCAACGCCGTTTAAATAATACCAGTATAGCTGTGCTCTATTTGTAGCTACTGCATTAAATACATTATCTTTAATATCAAACAAAACGCCTTTAAATACTTCATAATTCTCATATTTATCTTTATAGACTGCATTTTTTACTTTTAATAATTGTATCAAGGCGCTTGCATTGATAATACCTTTTAAGTCCACATTGTCATTTGTAAACAGTGGGAAACCGCTTGCATCTTTGAATACCTGTTTATTACTTTTAATATTGTTTGAAGTAATTACTGCCGTTTGATTATCAATATCAATGTTATATTGACAATCGCTTTTAAAATCAAAAAAATCACTCGTTGCAAGAAAGATATTGTCGTTTGTATCATTGCTTGCATTGTCAATCTTAACAAGGCTTGTTAGATAGTAATCATTGTTAAAAGTGTAAACTCTTAAATAACCAGCGCCCACTTTACAGTAATAATAACTTGTCGCTAAATACCTGTCTTTTGACAAACCGCCCTTAACCGCTTGCAAGTCTTTAAGTGCTTGCTTTGAAAGTGTAAAGCTTAACATAAGTAACTCCATAAAGTAAATTTTTTTTACTTAATAATAATATACACAATTTTTATAATTTGTCAAGTGTTTTTTTGTATTTGTATTTGTTTTTGTGTTTGTATTTGTTTTTTTCATTTTTGCACTCCTTGTTTTTAAATTAGTTATAAAGTAATTACTTACTTATATAACTTAGTAATATATATTATTTAGTAATATACATAACTAAATTATATAAAAAAGCCGTGTTTTACACGGCTTGCTTTGATAATTGATTCATTAATCGTGCCCACCTAATATAATCTACTTTTTTGTAAGTCGCGATTATTTTTTTAAATTTACTGTAGTCCGCAGTAGGTATAAAGCGGACTCTGATATCCCAGTTTAAGCCCCCCCCACTAATATCAACTGATATTTCTTGATGCTTGTATAAATTAATCAACCTTACTGCAAGCAGACTTGCAACTTCATTTATTTTGAAGTTGCCATCCCATCTAAATTCCTTGCCATAATTAACAAACATAAAATACCTCCATAAGATAAAAGTAGCTTGTATTCTTACAAGCCCTTATTTAAACGGTGCATAAAAGCACCGCTTGATAAAGGTTTGTTTGAATTATTTCATTGATAATTCAAATATTTTTTTATTAACTATTAATCTAAAAATATCAACTTCTAACGCGCTATTATAGGCGCTTACAATGATTTCAACCTTATCATTATCTACATCCTTTATTTTTTCAATCGCTTTGCAGTGCAGAGTTAATCCACTGTGTAAAACTAAAAACTTCATAAAACACCCCACAAAAAAGATTTGCAAGTATTTTTTCATACTTGCTTATTTATAATATACACACTTTTAGAAAAAAGTCAAGTATTTTTATTAATTAGCCATAATTCAAGTAAAATTGTCTTGACAGTATAATCAAGGTATAAAAAAATAAAAGTATTTTTAACTACTTTTTTTTGATATTTTTCGCATTTATAATATTAACCTAACATTGTTAGATGAGTCTAACATCTTGGGAGGGTTGGGGGTGGTAATAGCACTATAACCAAACTAAGTAAACTTAGCGAACTAAGTAAACTTAGTAAACTAAGCTTGACCATTGTTGTCAAGTTTACCGCTTGCTTGGTGATACAGTTATAACTTGACCACTATTGTCAAGGTTGTGGTTGGTTTGTTAGCTACTTACTAACTTTTCAATAAGTAACAAAACAACTAACTAATTAACCGCTTGATTAGTTAGCCGTTATGCTTGCGTTTACATAGCCAAAAAATTAGTAACCATCTTACTAACCTTTGAAAAGGGATGGCGCTTCATTTGCGCGTTTGTGCGACCCTCATTACCTTTCCCCCCAAAACACCCCTTTGAGTTACACTTGAGACATAACCAACACTACAAAAGAAAAGAAAAGAAAAAGAAAAACAAGAGAAAAGAAAGTAGCAAAGAAAAGAGAAATAAAAGAATAAGAAAAGAAAAGAAAACCTATCCCCCTAAAGGGGGATAGATATATAATATAATAAATATAAATATAATATATCTTATCGCGCGCGCACGCACGCGCGCGTAGCAAAAAGTGTTCCACGCCTATCGGCGTGGGATTTTGCCCCGCTTTTTGCGGGGCATAGACACCCGCCGCTAACGCGGCGGTATATGGGCTCGCCTGAAGGCGAGCATAGTCTCCCAGCCCTAACGGGCTGGACTGGTAGATATTCTTTTCTTCCCTTAAAATCTTCTGAATTAGAGACCTAAAGGTCTCTGTTAGAAGTATATAAACACTGTTGTTTTTATTGTTATTTAGTTGTTAGTTGTTATATGATATTTGTAAAAAATGTAAGGTTATTGTAAACAAAGGCATTATAGACCTAACAATTTTTTCTGTTGTTATAACAAGACTTTTATTTTTTTTCAAAGATATAGATGTTGTTATAATAGGAATATTTAGTGTATAATATCAATATTAAGAATTGTCTTTTTTTTATTAAGGTAATTTTGGTAAGATATAATTGTGATAACAACAAAAAGGGGTGACTTGACACCACAGTGTTTTTGTGATATTCTGTATATAGTGGGAAAAGATGTGTGCACATACGGATGTATAAAATGAGTGATGATTTAGCGAATCCAAAATTTAGAAACTCAAAGCTTGTAGCTTTGGTGAAAGAAGGGTTGAATCCAGAGATTGTCATTCAGAGCTTGTATGAAGATGAGGGTTTATCAATGACAAAGATTGCAAAGCAATTAGATATTTCTCCTATGATTGTTCACAGAGTTTTAAAAGAATTTGGAATAGAGATACGAGATAGAGATAAAACAGCAAGTGAAGAGATGCACAAATATTGGCAAAATAAAAAACAATCCGCTGAAAAAAGCGTTTAAAATAAATCAATTCGGGAGGCACAATGTCGGCAACAAAATTTCTTGACAAAAAAGTAGTTCAAACAATTGACAACATACTTGAATCAAACTATGAGGCTTTTGCCCAAGAGAAAGAACGCAAGCAAGAAAGACAAGAAAAAATACAGCAAAGCGAGGAAATGATTTTAAGGAAAATGCCCGTCACAAAAAGAATGCGATATTTAAATATGAAAGCTGATAGTAAATTTCAAGATGAACTAAAAGGTCATTGGGCTTCAGAACACGAACTTATCCAGTATAGGGATAAAGTTCCAAAGATGCCAATGAATGCAAGTATAGAAGAAATTATTAACAAGGTGCAACCCCAAAAAATCAAAGTTACTGGTATCAATTACGACAAGAACGACAATGTAGTAATAACTCAAGGTGAGAAAATTTTATGACAGAAAAAGAACTTTTGGAAGCTGTTGCCAGATTAAAATCAAAACTCTCATACAATAAAGAATATCTGCGCCAGAAATTCTCGTATTATTATTTTGGCACAGCGAACAATTTTCCAGCCAAAGTTAATAATATTTTTTCTACAATTAACCAATTAGCAAGCTTGATTTTTAGTGCTGACCATTTGATACTTGAGCCCAGATTGGATAACTCATTGGACGAAACAGAAAACAGAGAGTTCGTTGAGAAAATAGTTGACAGATTAGCAAATACTATCGGTGAAGATTTTAAGAATACAAAATCAGATGACGAATTGAGTAAGATTATTTTAGATGCTTTGATTACTAAAAATGGCTTTGGAAAGATTGTATATAACTCTGAAGGGTTTTGGGAAACACCAAAGATAATCCGATTAAATCCCTACAATGTAGCTGTCGGTTATGACAGCTTTAATATACGAGACTTATCTCAAATCATAATGCACAGAACATTTATGACATCAAGAGAGTTTGAGATTAGGTATCCAGATGCTTCAAGGAAACTAAAAGCCAGACAAAGAAAAGAAGCTATAGAACAAACATCAGAAGACCTCAACCAAGATTTGGCAATTAGATTACTACCAGCAACACCAACACAAACAGGTGGTCAAATTCCTTACCAACTTAAACCAGACCAAACAGGCGTTGTTAACAGGCAACCAGTATTTGAAATGGTTGAGATAATTGAAATATGGCATTATAATTTTGATGATAATGTAGAAGAACATAATCATAAATGGGTTGAAAATATTGTAGCTGAAGATTTGATTTTAGAAACCAGATATCATATGGTAAATCCATTTTTCTCAATCGTAGCATTAGATTATGCAACTGATGAGTATGGTTATTCTGTTATTAGCTTACTTGAAAATATCCAAGACTCAATGGAAGATATTTATGACGATGTTCAAGAAGCACGAAAGAGATTAATTAATCCTACAGTTTTAGTATCAGGTTACGGTGTTAACCCAGAAGTGAAAGACGATATAACAAGAGCTATCCATACTTCAGGAAGCGTTGAAATAATAGACGCTACAGGCGTTAAGGTTGATACTTATCAGTCTCAAATTCAACCACAAATTGCAATGGAAGAAAAGCAAATATTAGAACAGGATGCACAAAAGGTTATGTCAATGACCTCAATAATGCAAGGTGTTCCTGCAAAGAATGTAAGGTCAGCAAGTTACGCACAGATATTAAGTCAGTTCTCTGCCGCACCGATTAAGAAAATAGCGATAAAAATAGAAAAGCAAATTGAAGATATGTTTAACACACTCGCAGAGATTTATATAAATGCCTCAACTGTAAAATACAAAACTATGGTTCAACAGCAAACAATGACATTTAACTTTGCTAACTTAAGTCTTATTAATTGGGGAAGAATCGTGATATACGCACATTCAACAAGCCCAATCATCCAGGAAGAAAACCAAATGTTGTTGATACAGCTTACACAAATGAATGTGATACCCAAAGAGATTCTGATTGATGTGCTGGATTTACCTTTCCGAGATAAAATTTTAGCTTATGTTAAAAAACAGGAATTAGAACAACAAACACAAATGATGGTAGAGAAAAACAAACAGGAAGCTGAATCAAAACAAAAGGATATGAAGAATGCAAAAAAGTAATTTAAAAATATTGCCCATTGAAATTACTAAAAAATTAGATTTAGATAAAAATGTTTTATATCATTTGTATATTGAAGAAAAAAAACCTTCACCAGAAGTAGCTAAAATTCTTAATGTTTCTCCGGCAACTATTAGAAAATATTTAAAAGAATATAATATACCACTACGAACAAAAAATGAAGCAGCAAAATTATCACATTTGTTTCAAAAAAAAATAATAGAAAAAGAAAAATTATATAGATTGTATGTAGAAGAAAAAAAATCTTTGTCAGAAATAGCTAAAATGTTTAGAGTTTGTATAGCAACTGTTTTAAACCGAATGAAAGAATTTGGAATAGAGAGAAGAGCAGATAGTGAAGCTTTAAAAAATAGATTTAAAAATGAAAAAGCTTCATTTTACGGTAAACATCATTCTGAAGAAGCTAAAATAAAGATAAGTGAAGCTGGAAAAGGTAGAAAAAGTGCGATGTATGGAAAACATCATTCAGAAGAGACTAAAAGAAAGATAAGCGAAGCTCTTAAAAGTGAAAACGCTCCAGGTTGGAAGGGGGGTATTACACCAGAAAATGATAGAATAAGAGCAAGTTTAGAAATGAAATTATGGAAAAAAGCAGTTCTTGAAAGAGATAATTTTACTTGTCAGGCCTGTAGTAAAAGAGGAGGTAAATTACACGTTCACCATATTAATAATTTTGCAGACTTTCCTGAATTACGAGTAGCTATAGATAACGGAATTACCTTATGTAAAAAATGTCATAAAGAATTTCATCATTTATATGGTAATAAAAATAATACAAAAGGTCAATTAGAAGAGTTTACTAATTTTGTTAAATATGGTGTTAGAAAAGAAAAAGATTAACTCTTTATCCTACTGTCAGCGGTTGATGGGCAACTCTCCTGCTGGACCAAAACGGTAGGAAATAAAATCGGAGGTGCCAAATGTTGGTAGCTAACAAAAGGAAAGTAAAAAGATAGTCTGTAAAACAGCTATCTCGGGTGTGCTACTCAAAACTGGGCTACTTCGGTAGCCCGCTTTTAGCAAAAAAAACAGGAGGAACAAATGGAAGGACTTCAAGATATTTTACAGGGCGGAGGTGGACAAATGCAACCACCAGACGCAGGTGGAGCACCTCAACCACAATCATCTTTAGCTAGCAATCCACTTGCTGCAGCAGGCGCAGTAGGAACAGGTGGTTTACAAAAATTAGCTTCAGCGATAGTAGCCGCAATTATCAGGGTTTTGGATTTCTTGTTGCCGATATTCGGCACAAATAGTAAACAGGGCAGTAAGATATTGGGGGCGATTCGTGGGCTTCAAGAGGTAGCTGGAGATGCTAAAACATCTGATTTAATGGCTGCAATACAAACACTTGTATCATCTTTACCAGCTAATCTTCAAGGGGCACAAGGTAATCCATTGTCAGGTATAGCAGGGATATTACAAGGTGGAGGACAAGGACAACCACAGGGTGGACAACCACAACCACCAATGGGTGGAGCACCGCAAGGTGCATCAATGCAAAATCTATTACAAGGACAAGGAGGAGCAAATGGCTAACGAAAAAGGAAGCGAATTAGGGACATTTACTAAAATCAAAATTAACCCTGAACGTCCGTTTACGGCTAACAATTCTCAATACAAAGACCCGTCCCGCCTACGCGATAATGACGAATATGGATGGCGTCCAAATAGGCTTTCTAAGCCCTATTGGAGCGAAAAGAAAGACGAGTAGGCATTTTGCCTACTCTATTTTTACAAAGGAGTTGATGAATGAGTATCCAATTGCCAAATGTTATAAACAATATTACAACAAGTCAGATAGTAACACAAAGCGGTCAAGCTTGCGTTCCTGCCAATCTGTTAGACCAAAACTTTTCTGCTTTAGCTAATCCTATAAACCCCGTTATTCCTGTTACAGGCAGTATATCCTTATCAACAGCCAATAGTGGTAATATCTATGAGCTAAATGCTCCAAGTGCTAATGCTACTATTACTCTTCCAACACCAACTAATGGTTACAATAATATTTTTGTTGGCAACAATTCTTCAAGTTATACTTATACTTTTACGACTCCAAGTGGAATTATACAATATGGTGGTTACACAGGAACAAGTGCTTCCATAGTAGTAAACGGTGGGGTTGGAAAACAATACTATCTTGCTTCAGACGGAACCAATTACTTTGTTTTTGAAACAAGTAATTCTTATATAATACCACGAAATACAGTAGTCTTTACCTCTTCTGGCACTTGGACTGTTCCGCAAGGCGTAACCAAAATATTAGTAAGTGGTTGTGGTGGTGGGGCGGCTGGAACAGTAGCTACTTACAATAGCTCTACATCTTATTTTGGTGGCACGGGGGGTGGTGCTGGAAATGTAACTATAAAACAATCTATTTCTGTAATACCTGGACATACATTGTCAATTACTATAGGAGGAGCGGGCACTTCTGGTAATGCAGGTGGTATCACATCTTTAGTAGATAGCACAACATCTACTACTTTATTAAACCTTTCTGGTGGTTCAACTAATTACAGTTTTGGATTAACATCAGGTCAAGCTTACGGAGGTTGGGGTGGTCCCGGCGAAAGTTCTGCTTTTGGAATAGGTGGATTAAGTGGGAATACGGGTAATGGTGGCAATGCTTTAGGCTGGGGCAGTGGTGGTGGTGGTGGTGGTGGAATAAATGGTTCTTATGCGGGTGGTAACGGTGCACCTGGTATTCTAATTATAGAGTGGTAGGTGATGAATATGAGAGTAGCTTGTTTAGACAGCAATAACAATATAATCAATACAATTGAAGTAAAAGACTTAAATTCTATACCAGATTTCATTGGAGTAGATAACAATAATAATCCAATTCATAAAAATCAAATAGTTAACTTTGTAGAAATACCCGATGTTATTCAACCTGACCCAAACAATACTTATGTTTGGCTTGATGAAAAAGGTAATCTACAAACTCAATATATACAAGCATTGGCACCAAAGAATGCACTAAAAGTAAATAACTATGGTTATCCTAACTTACCACTTAATATTTTGATAACCATTGTTAATGGAACTATAACTCAAAATACAGAACAGCAAGTATTGCAAAACTTACAGAAGCAAAAACTACAACAACTTGCTGATTATGCAGAAACTCTTTTACAACCAACTGATTATATAATTACAAAAATAGCTGAAGCACAAGCAACAAACGACAACACCTTACAAGCATTACAAACTCAATATGCAAAACAGTTACAGCAAAGAGCGTCAATTAGGAATTGGAATAATACAACGAAGCAAACAATAAATAACGCTACTACTATAGACCAATTGAATTCTATAGTAATACAATATCAAGGAGGCTAAAAGTGGCAAAGAAGAAAAAAGCAAAAGATGATTGGATGCAAGGAGCAGTTAAAAAAGAAGGAAGCTTTACCGCTTACTGCAAGAAAAAGGGCTTTGACGGTGTTACAGATGAGTGCATAGCTGAAGGTAAAGCTTCAAAAGACCCCACGATAAAGAAGAGAGCAGTCTTGGCTGAAACATTTAGAAAAGAAGCGAAAAAAAGGAGGAAAAAATAATGCAAATAACATCACAAGAATTAGAATTGTTAGACCCTGAAACTCAACAGAAAATACTTGCTATGACACAAGAGTATGAACAGGCGTCAAAGGTTAAAACAGAGCTTCAAGAATTTATGAATAAGATTTATGCAAATCCACAAGTAAAACAACAGTTTGAACAAGTGGTAAAACAGGTTGACCCCAATATTCAGTTACCTCAAAACCCTGTTGAAAACTATATTAACCCTATTAAAAAAGAGTTTGAAGAGTTCAAACAGGAACAAGCAAAGAAAGAACTAAAAGCAAAACTTGAGGCAAAAGCAAGACAGCTTGGCATTAGCCCAGAAGAATACACCAAAGTAGATGAGATTATGGTTCAAAAGAAAATACTTGATATGGAAGCCGCTATGGAATATTATGCGGCAATTAGGGATAAGAGCAGAGGATTAACAACAAGTGTTGCTGACAATGATATATTGTCAAATGTTAACAAACAGGCAGAAATATATGACTTAAACACAGCAAAACAAAAAGCAATGGAAAAAATTAGATACATACAAGGAGGGTTTTAAAAATGGCTAACAAAGTCAATTACGGTATCACAGGAACAGGTGGGGATTATTTAGGAACACCTATAACAATGTCTATTCCAGCAAGCACAAGCACAGTTATTACACAAAAAGGATACTACTATGTAGTTCCTGATGCAAACGGCACACTGCAAATGAATATAGGTGGCACTTGGACAAATATGGGAACAGCAGGAAACGGCGAATTAATTTACAGCGATGGAGCAAGTTTTAGGGTATTAGCAGGCTCTACTGCAAGCACAACTAAACTTGTTCAAGCATTATATTTAGATTAGTAAAAAGGGGGAATAAAGAATGGCAGGCATAACACCTACAACAGGCACAGGTCCTTTAATAGGACAAGGATTTTATCCTACTTCGACACAGAACGCACAGAACTATATCAACATAATGCTTCCAGAGATAATGCCAAGCGTTATCTATGAAGGCGTTAGAAAGGCACGACCAACCTTAAGGTTACTGCTTAAGAAAACACAGAAACCAATGAAAGGCGGTTGGGTTCCAATCAATCAACCAGTGTCATTCCAGACATTTGGTAACAACGGTAATTGGTCAGGAATGAGCGGTAGTTTCAGTATCCCAACGATTACCAACCCAATACAAAACTTGCAGTTCTTACCAACACTGTATATCAACCCAATTTCTTATCTCTTAACAGAAGAGGTAATGATGGATAGTCCTAATGCGGTAATAGATGTTGTTGCACAGAGAATCACAGACGCTTATGAAACGATGTTTGATAATCTAAATGCAACAATATTAGGAACAATGGGCACTAATTCGTTACAAATGCAGGGGTTATATGATATCGTAGATAATGGAACAAACCAGTCAATTTGGGGTGGTTTGTCAAGGGCAAACTACACATATCTAAACTCTAAAATATACAGCTACAATTCTGCACTGTTCACCACAACACCAACAGCTTATCAAATCGTTCACAGATACTTGTTATCATTTATCAACGATGTAAACTACCGAATACCTGATGTAGGTATTACATCTATGGCAGTATTCACAGCGTTAACAGAGTCTATGACAAATATAGAGCGTGTTAACATTCAAGACCCAGCAAAGATAACTGACAGCAGGGATTGGGCAGTTCAGGTAGTAAGTATAGACGGGGTTCCAATTCTACCTGACCCAAGTATTCAAACAAACACAATCTACTTCCTAAATCTTAACAAACTTGAACTTGCAACAGTTCCACAGCTTAATTTCAAACTAACACCACCCGCAGACTTACAACCAACAGGGCAGTTAGGGTTCGTTCAAACAGCATTGATAGCAGGTCAATTTTACTCATTTGAACCAGCGGCACATTTTCAATTAACAGGATTCCCTGGTGTATCATTAGCTTAAATTTAATAACAATTTGGGTAGCACACCCGATATTGAGGAGGTAACTTATGGCTTGGGTTTACAATAAGACAAATCAAGAATATAATTTAAAATGGGGTGGTAAATACTACAAGCTTCAACCTAAAATGAATGAAGTAGAAAATGAAATAGCAAAAGCATTCTTCGGCTACAATGTAGATATATACAATACCGACCCTAAAGATGCAGAAAAAGAAGCACAAAGACTTGTAGATATTATCAAACAAAGATGGGCATTAGCAGGTGTTGAAATAAAAGATGAAAATTGGTTAGAGTTTAACGAACAAAATAGTAAATGGATTATATCAGAAGACCACGATGAAATAATAGAAATGCTCCAGCCTGAATCAAAAGGAAAGATTGACGCAAGTCAAAAGGTAGCAAATGGCAACCCTAAATGATTATTTGACATTTGTAAGTGGTAAAATACCAACATACTCATCTATTCCACAAGCTACTGTTATTAATGCAATTAACGATGCAAGAAACCAAGTAGCTTTGTGGACTGGATGCACAAAAACAAATATAAAATTTAATTTAACACAAGGGACTAATTTATATCCATTGACTACCATATTTGGTAGTCAAGTATTAACAGGAATAATATCGGTATGGCTCTGGATAGGAACATTTAGATATCCATTAGAAAAAGGCAGTATAGGAAATTACAATTGGGATTATCAGCAGTATCCAACCACTTATTGGATAATATCACAGTCAATAAGATTATACCCAACACCTTCAAGCAGTTATCCGCTTGAAATATATTACACTTATCAACCAAATGCATTAGCATATCCAACTGATACTGATAACGATATACCTACAGCATTTTATCAAACGGTAGGACTTCTTGCTTCCGCTTACACTGCTATTGCTGACGGCAATTCACAGTTAGGACAACTCTACGAACAAATGGCACAGCAGCAAACTGGTAGCAATCATATGGGTAGGTGGTAATGGCACAACAAGGACAGCCAAAAGTATCCCAAATACAAATGAATAAAAAAGACCCAATGAAAGGTCTTACAATAACAATTCAAGGATACTCTGGTATTAACAATACACAACCACCTGATTTAATACCCGACAATGCTGTTCAAGATATATATAACTTTTTACCAATAGGCAACGGCACAGTTAGAAAACTACAACCACCAAGTCTTGTTGCAACATTACCAAACAACCCACTTGTAATGACTAACGATATTTTAAACGGCACTCTTGTAATGTTTGTTATACTTGCTGACGGTAGTGCTGGAACTATTAGCAGTGGAACTTACACACAAATAGCTCCTGCAAATACATTCAGCACCGTTGCAAGCAATATTCAAATAACCAATTGGCAAAATCAATTCTTTATAATTACTGATAATACAAAAGGCTTATTTGCATTTGCACCAAGTTATACTCCAAGTGCAAGTGCTTGGACTGCAAGTAAATCTTATGTTGTTGGTAATATAATTGTAAATGGTAGTTACTATTATTGGTGCATTACAGCAGGGACAAGTGGTTCATCTGCACCTACATATCCAACAACGGCAGGACAAACAGTAGCAGACAATACAGTTGTATGGCAGTGTTTTACGGTTAGCAATGGGCTATTAACATTACATCCTGATATAAAAGGCAACACAATAATAGTATATCAAGGAAGAGTATTTATTGGTGGTGGTAGAAATATACAGTATTCAGCACCTACAAGCTTTTTAGACTTTACAACTACAAACGGTGGTGGGACATTCCTAATATCGTCTCCTGATTTAAAACAGGAGATTATAAAACTAATTGCATATATGAATAATATCTATGTAATAGGAGACCACGCTGTTATTGCTATAACAGGAACTACAATTAACAATGACCCAAGTTTGTGGTATATACAAGAAATATTTAATACTACAGGCAGTATTTATCCTAACAGCATTATTAACTTTAACAATACAATTTACCTTGTTAATGAATACGGTATATATCAAATAGTAAGCAGTCAATCACAAAAGATTGACTATATGGTCGATATTACTAAATTTAATTGGACATCTGGACAATCCGATATAGCACAGATTAATAACTTAAACTTTTATCTTTTGCCCATACAAAAATACAGCATATTATACGCACAAACCTATAATATACTGTTAGCTTACTGTGTTGACTTACAGCAGTATTTTCAAATAGATTTAGGCTTTAATATTATTGGCGTTTATGCAACAAGAAGTATCACAGACCATTCAATTTATATATTAGCACAAAACAGTATTTACAAGTTAGGTGGTGGAATATCAAATATCAAAGGTTTAATTAGAACAAAGAACTTTGATTTTGGTTATCCATTTTTATATAAAACAGTTAGAAACACAAGCTTTAACCTTATTCCATACAGCGGAACACCCAATATATCTTTAACAGCAAACTTAACATCTCTTACTGGAACATCTCCAAGTCAAGCTGGAACAAATATGAACAGCTTGCATTATGTCAATGATTTATCTATTGCAGTTTCAACCACTACTACACCGCTTTATTTATTACCTCAAAATGGTGTTAATATACCATTGTTAATAAATATTAATACTGCAATTCCTACATCTTACTTACCTGTTTTTTACTTAAATGTAAGTGGGAATGCATTTAGCTTTGATATAGTAGATAACAGCAGTGCTTCGTTTGATATAATTCAAACTTATATAAGAGCAAATTTAGGAAGGTCAGTAGTATGAGTAATCAAACAACTCCTGTTAGTTATATTACTATAACAGGGTTACCTGATTTACAAAGTAAGTTTCCTGAAAATAAGATTGTTAATATTCTAAATGATTTTCAACAACAGCATTATACAGACCACGCAACTATTTACTCTGTTATTAATAGCTTGTATAAAAGCTTAAATATGCCACAAATACAAGTGCCTTTGCCTAATTTATTCTTTAGTGACGCACCAAGCTTTAATATATTTCTAACTAACAATAGAAGCGACCACGCATTGTTTTATCAAGCTACAACTCAAATAGCACAAGAATTAGTAACAAAAGGTTATGGTGTTACACCTACACTTATTAACTTTAATGAAAATTTAGTGCAGTCAACTAATGAATATAGTTATTTAACAATTGACAAATTTATACAGCAAGAGGTTACAATTCATAATGCTTTTATGAGGTATTTGGAAATATTAATTGATACTCTTAATAAAACGCCAATACCATTGGCGGGTGGGAGTTAAGATGATTGAGTTTGGGAATGCCAGCACTATCGTTTTTAAAGAAGTTAAATATATTCCAAGAGGACATATATTTAGAAAGATATATGATAAGTATCACGACGGTTGGATGATTAACTATGATATTTTTAAGTCAAATGTAAAAGACGCAGAGAACTATTTGATATACAAGGACAATGAAGAAATAGGATTCGTAAGCTTTGTATATAAACCAGATACTTTAATGGTTTATATTCACTATTTAAGCGTAGCTTGTGCAAGCAAAACGGTTACAAAAAACATCAATATTAAAAAGGAACTATATAACTTACTCTTGACAAAAGGATATTATTTTGTTATAGTATGTTATTATAGGATTAAAAAGAAAAGATTTTATTGCTATCATATTAAGCATTAGCAAAAAAAGGAGGATAATAATATGAGTTCAGCAATTGGAGACGCATTAACAAGTATATCGCCATATTTAGGAGTAATAGGGACTTTATTTGGTATAGGAGATACATTGTTTGGCGGTAGTAGTGTTAGTATGCCAAAACTACAAATGCCGCAAGTTCAAAACTTCCAGATACCACAAGCAGACTTACAGCAATTAAATAGTCAAATATCGCAGAATACGCAGTTATCTGATAGTGCAAGACAGACAGCATTAGACGCTATTAACAGCTACAATCAAGGACAGCTCTCATCTGCTTATGCAGGACAGTATGAACAGCAGTATAACCAAGCAAAGCAACAAGTCTTACAACAATTAGCCGCACAAGGATTTACAGCAGGTAGCACGCAGTATACTAATGCTATGCAGAACTTACAAACTTGGGCTTCAAATCTAAAATCACAAATGTTGCAACAGCAATTACAAGCTGGACTACAAACAGCTGGTTTATCTGACAAAGCTATTCAAGATTTGGAGAGTTCTTGGACAACTCAAAGTGGTATTAATGCACAAAATAATGCTGCTAATATTGAAGGCACTAATGTTTCTAACCAAGCACAATTAGGATTAACCGAAGCTGAATTACAAAGACAGCAATTATCAAATCAGAAAATGTCAAATGTAATGCAAGGAGTTTCGGGATTAGCTGGAGCAGTAAAAGGATTAGGTGGCAGCAATACTACGCAACCTACCTCTACAGATACTATAGGACAATTTTCTTCAAATCCTTTGGGTTATCAAACACCTCAATCTGACCCAACGGGGGCAGCAGGTTATGCACCATTTACTAACGCTATAACAGGAGTATAATATGGCTAACGCTATTAACGATATAATAAATCAATCTGTAGGCAATATCAACAATATGCAACAAGCAAATCAACAGTTACAGAGTATATTAGGTCAAAGTCAAAATCAACAAACAACAGGTAGCCAACAGCTACCAAGTAATATGATATTAAGCCCCAATGAAGTATCTCAATATAATACGCTTATGACAGAAGACCCTACATCAAGCACTCATTCACACGGACAAGTAGTTGCTACTTATTTAAGTGGTGCAGTTCCTGCACAGTTAGAACAAATGACAAATCCTTCTAATTACCCAGAGTTAACAAATATGCTGTCAAATCTATCACAACAAGGACAATCAGCATTGCAAGGTTATATTTCAAATCAGCAAAACCTTGCACCAAGTTTGTTTGCTAATACTTGGGAAGCACCAAATACAGATACAAGTTCCATTAATCTATCATTAGCAGGGAATCAACCCCAAAACCAAATAATGCAAGATTATCAGAATCAATATAACCAACAACAACAGCAGTTAGATACTCAAAAACAAAGTTACTTAAGTCAATTAGATAATATGAAAACCAATATACAAAGTTCATTAACTCAATTAGCAAACCCTGATACAGCAACAGCTTTAGTATTAGGAGCAAGCGCTAATTACTTGCAGAATGTTTACAACAGAATATCTCCTTATTTAGACCAAAACAGCTACCAACAGTTAACTCAACAATTACAAGACACATATTCAAACGACCAACAGTTTGCTACAAGCTATAATCAGTTATTCCAAAACTATTTGGGTATGAATGATAACTTAATTGATATGTTAAAACAAGTTCAAACAAATACATTAGGTGGTATACAACAAGGTGCACAGCAATCAACGCAACAGCTATCACAATTAGGTGGTCAACAACTTAATGTTCCAAACGTTACAGATATGAATTCAGCCATTAAAGCACAGGGAATACAAAATATGGCAAACAACCAAATACAAGGTATACAATTTGCTAATACTCACTTTGGATTATCACCAACAGATTGGCAGGCATATATACAAGATAATGGTCAAGCACCAACAAGTCAGCAGGATGTTGACCTATGGCAAGAAAATAGATATTCTTCAATAGGAGGATGATAATATGGCATGGACATCACCAAGCACACAAGTTAATCAAACACTTATAGATTTACTTACACCAAAAAGTAATGGGTCAGCGGCAGGATTAAACACAAGTTTAAAACAACCACTAAAAGCACCACCTATAGCACCAGCAAAACCAGTAACAGCTCCTACTCAAAAAATACAAAAACAATCATTACAACAAATACAACAGCAACAACAACCACAACAACAAAATACTGATTTAGGATTAAAAGAACTTTTTGATAGTTTCAAAGGTCTTCAGTCTCAAGTCGGAGAAAGTCAAAAAGAGTTAAATGAAACTGAAAAACAGGTATTACAAGATGTAGCAAAAAAGAAAGATACATTAGAAGCAACATTTAAACAAATGGACGAAAAATTAAAACAAGCTAATGATATACCAACAGTAAAGACATATAAGGAAGTAGTTCAAGAAAACAATAAACTTATTCCGTTAATGGTTGGCATTATAGCATTAGGAACAGCATTGTTTGGTAACAAAGACGGAACAACAATGGCAGATAAAATGAATGCTATGTTTGGTGCTCTTAAAGAAAAAAGTTTAACTGATTATCAAGCCGCTACCCAGGATTTCAAAAATCAATTGGAACAGTGGAAAGCTAAAAGCGAAAATGTATATAACAAAGTAAATATGATGATGCAAAAGTTAATGTTGGGTGAAAAAATAGATGATGAGTTAGCACAATTTAAGGTTAATTTTGCTACTAATAATCTAAATACTTACTTGTCATTGTATAAAACTACATCTGATATGATAAGCAAGATAGAAGATATGGAAGTAAAACTTAAAACGGCTGCAATGAATATTCAAGCTGGTTGGGAAAAAACAATTTACAATGCATCCAATAAAAAAGAAATCGCATCTATGTTTGTTAATAAGGGAAAAATTGCAATGGACGAAAGATTAAACCAGCTTCAAGAAGCCTTACAAGTGTCTCTCCAAAAGGGTAATATAAAACAAGCGAACGCAATAAGAGAAGAAATTAGGTATTTAAAAGGAGAATATCCACCTAATTCTAATTCAAATGACTCATTTAATAATATAATTAAAAACACATTTCAACCTGGAACAATAAAATTAGATTAAGTATAAAAGAGGTAATTAATGGATACAATTAGTAGTATGTTACAACAAGCAATGGAAGGTCAAAAACAATTGAATATAAATAAACCTACTACAACAAAACAAATGACACAGCTTGTAACAAATGTAAAACCACGACCTACTCCAAAAAGTCAACCAGTGGATATAGAACAACCATTGGACAAAATGCCACCATCTCCTTATGCTGCACCAATTAAAACAAACAAACCACTTACAATGCAACAAATTAAAAATATACCTGTTACAAAATTAATGAATATGGCACCCATTACTCAAGATGTAAGACATATCCCAAAGGCACTTCAAGATATACAAAGCTTTGATGACAAATATGATATATGGAAAATAGCACGAGAAGACCCAAGACTTCATTTTCTACAACAAAGATATAATGTTCCACTTGTAGGTGGAACTATAGCCATTACTGATTTACTACCAAGCAATGCACTTGAAGCAGGACTATTTTATGAAATGCCTGCTATTGGTAAAATAGGTGAAGGGTTTACAGGACTTATAAAATCAGCTGTTTGGAATGCTACTAAATTTGGTATTTGGAATGAAGCTATCAATGAAACCCATAATCTAACAACTGGTAGAAAATTTGGAACAGGTGCACCGATGGCACTTGAAACAGGTGCAGGTTTTGGTGGAGCTGGAACAGCATTTGTAAGAGCTTATCCATTTGTTTCAAAATTTATAAGAGCAGGTGTAGGGGGTCTTGCAAAAACAATATTTGAAGCTTTCCCTGAAACCACTCAAAAATCATTACAATATGCTGCTGCCCAAGCAGCTAAAAACTTTAATCCTGTTTATGCTTTAGTAGAAAAACCTACTTTATTCTTTTTAAAAGCCGTTAATATGGTTGGCGGCACACATCATCAAGCACAAATAGCGTCTTCAAATGCAGTAAATTTTATAGATAGTAAAGAAATGAGTCCTTTTTTAGATGAATTTGCTAAAAAGATAAGCTCTGACCTTAATCTTAATTTGAATAGATATCAAGCTGCTGCTTATATTTTAAGACTACCCGACAATGAATTAAAAGAACTTGTAGAAGCAAATCCTGAATTTAAAGACCTAATAAAAGTTACAAAAGATAAATTAGTAGAATATAAAACTAATGTAGCAGGTGCAAAAGAAGCATTTGAAAGAAATAGAGAAGCATTAAGAATAAAAAGAACATTGCAGGGCAAACCAGCAACAGAAATGGAATGGAAAGACTATTTAACAACAGCCAAAGGTCCTCACTTTGCTTTGCTTGAAAAAGACACACCAGTGCTAAAAGAAATAGCAGATAACTATAAAGATGCAAAAGAATTTTGGAAAGCTTATTATGGGAGTATATCTTATCCAGTAATTTTAGACCAATTTTTTAGGATTGGTAGAGGTTTATCTTCTAAACTAAATGGCAAATATGTTTACACCATAAATAAATATGATGCTCGTAGGTTGGCTCAAACAATAGCCCAAAATTTAAAATCATATTTTCCTGATGAAGCATTAGACGATGTAAAAGAAAAAATATACCAAAAGCTACAAACTATGCCTGTTGCTGGTAGTTATTCTGATATTTATAAAGAAATATACGATATGATAGAACAAGTAAGCGGTAAACTACCAGATTATGAAAATATAAGAAAAGGATTTGAAGGACAATACAAAGATGGTTTAACTAAAAATATTAATGATTTTAAAGGAAAAATAAAAGACATCAGAGAAAGTTATGAACAACAATTAAAAGATATTAATAAACAATTACGACAAGAATATAATGCAAAAAGAGAATATACTGGAAAAAACTTTTCACAAGATATAAAAGATTTTAGAACTCAATATAAACAAAACTATACCACTGGTATTAATGATATTAATGAGAGAATAAATAATATAAAAACAGAATATACACAACAATTAAAAGACCTAAAAGCAAAGAGTGATGAAATATTACAACAAGCAAAACAAACAAAAAACAAAGACTTATATGTAAAAGTGAGAGATTTAGAAGCCAACCTAAAGCAGAAATATAAAGATGAAGCAGACGCTAAAATAAAAAGTTTATTAGATGAAAAACAAAGATTAAGAAAAGACTATCAAAAATCATTACAAGAAGAAATTAATAATATAAGAGAAAAACATACAACAACAAATCAACAACATCAAGAAGACCTTAGAAGACAAAAAGAAGAAATCAATAAAAAGATGGAAGATGAAAAACAAGCAAAAAAAGATGAACTATTAAATAAAATAAAATTATTAAGAGAAGAATATAGAAATAATTTGGGAACAGTTTTAAATGAAGCAAGTAATATTAAAAAAGAACAAATTACAAAAATGCAAAAAATACTTCATCAATTATATGATGTTCCTAATATAAGAGAAATGACAACACAACAAGAAGCAGATACATTAAAAGGATTATTTGAAAAAGCAGATAAAATATTTCAACAAGAGGGTGCTGACAAATTAAGTGTTGCTAAAAAAATGCAGTTTTATCAGGATATAGCAATGGCATTTCACAACTTTGGTGAAAGTGATATCGTAGAGAATAAGTTAGTTCCTGGCTTACCCATTAATGAGGTAATAAACGATATTCACAATTTAGCTGATAAAATACAAAATATAAGACCGCAGAGTTATTATTACTTGCGTGATGGTTTTAATGGAAGTATTGTAAATACAATTAAAGAATACTTAATGCCAAGTGAATTTTATAAAAATAATGAATTTGGCACAGGAACACTGCAAAATAACTTTTTCATTACTCTTAAAAGATTGGCAATAGGATTAGTTCCATTTTATCATATGAAATCTTTAACTGCTTCTACTATTTATAGTGATGCTAATTTAAGTAAAGGTTTTGAAGGAGCTAAAAATCTATTAATGGACAAAAAAGAATTTGCTGATAAGATGAGTCCAATGCTTAAAAAAATGAGTGAATTATTTAGAGAGTTTCCAAAAACATCTACAGTATTAAGTGGAACCACCAGTTCGCCGTTTAGAGAAGGAAGTTTGATAGACAAAATACCATATGTTCGATATATGGACGATAGATTATGGAATAGAATGTATAATTATTACAAAGTAAGTTCATTTGCAAAAATATACGATGATTTAATGGCTGGTAAACTAACAAGAGACGAAGCTGAAAGGATGATTAAAAATGTCAATACTTTCTTTGGTGGAGCACCTGAACTTGCAAATCTTAATCCAAAAGTAAGAAGTGCATTAAGGTGGCTATTTTTTGCACCTGATTGGGAATGGACGCTTATAAAACAAGTAGCGGGTGGTGCATTAGGTTTAGATGAGGATAGAGTAAGATATGTTCATAACTTCTTAATTTTTAATATGTATCTTAATAGTCTTATTAGTGCTTCAAGAGGATTACAACCAGATACTACAGATTGGCATAGAGTTTATAGTGCAATAAAAGATAATGATATAGGAAGACTATTTGAACAAACAATAACAGTAGCAGGAGTTCCTATTAATATAGACCTTCTTGGATATGAAAGAGAAATGCCAACATTGTTTTATTCAGCGTTTGAACCACTATTACAAGCAGGTGGTATAACAAGAGGTTCTTTAAAAACTGCAATAGGTAATTTAGCATACCATATTTCTACAAAACTTAATCCAGGAATTCAAGAAATATCATCAATTTATCAATGGATGAATTCTCCTCAAAAAAGAGAAGAAGAAAGTGTTTTACAAGCAGTTTTGAAACCATTCTTCCCATATTTTGCAAAAGGTTTATTCTTCCC
>Ga0207433_10003548_pt1 | contig 29901 bp, 30 predicted proteins | sample YelNatPaOPGAMG01_FD_187559 | JGI IMG/M metagenome (GOLD analysis project Ga0207433, IMG submission 187559) | Hot spring thermophilic microbial communities from Obsidian Pool, Yellowstone National Park, USA - OP-RAMG-01 (SPAdes) (version 3) | ecosystem: Environmental > Aquatic > Thermal springs... | reverse complement strand
GATGTTGGTGCCTCTGTCGGTGCTTCAGTTGGAGCAGATGTTGGTGCCTCTGTCGGTGCTTCAGTTGGAGCAGATGTTGGTGCCTCTGTCGGTGCTTCAGTTGGAGCAGATGTTGGTGCAGGGGTTGGCGTTACTGTGGCGGCTCCTGCGATAGGAGTAGCGGCCGCGAATAAGCTCATACTTTGTGTGTCGGGAGCTATAATATGAGCGGATGTAGTCTGATGAACGCTACTTGTTCCCATATCAACTTGATGAGCAAATGCGCTTCCCTGCGCCTCTGATCTGCCTAAATACCCGTTGCTGAGGTATGAATCTGAACCGCCCTGACTTCCCATCACTTGTGAGATTTGACCAGCGGTATCACTACCACCAGCCGCTGTTGCCGCCGCATCTGTTACATCTCCACCTGCAAGAAGAGCTTTTTGTATGGCATCTACATCATCCATACCTGTCGACATTTGTCCACTCTGATCAAGAGCTGTTTGGGCAATAGCGCCGTCTCCTACTCCATCTGCACTATATACAGAACTATCGATGAATATCTGATCGCTTGCGCCTAGCGTAATTTTTTGTCCATTTGCCATTTGTATAACAACACCTGAGTTCTCCCCTAGTGATTTGACGATGTCGTTCAGACATACCGGATCGTCAAGTTGCAACTGTTGCTCGGTACCGTCCGCCATTTTGATAACGGCTGAGCCTTTGATTTCTGTTACATTACCGATTTGCGTTCCCATTAAATTCTCCTTTTTTGAATTTGAGGCATTATATTAATTTCTCTAAGTAAAATCTAGTGTACTTTAGTACTAATTTTTTAGTACTTATTATGTTCAAACATTATAAAATCTGAATCTATTTTATTACTTTATTTTCTTAATATTATGCGTGATAAGATAAAAGATACTTTATATTTGTGTTATAGAAAATATAAATTGGTTGATATAGGCATTGCGATAGAGGGAAGGACGGTAATGTATAAAGATTTAGAAAAAGTAACTGCATTGGCTATGAGTAGAGCAGGTTCGTTTCCGATAGTTGAACCTCAGCTTTATGAAAAGATTTTTAACGATATTCTTGAAGAGCAGATAGGTAGTCCGGTTTATATTGATGAAGAAAGCATTATGAAGCTTTCAAACGAACTTCATGAACAAGCGGATAATATAGTAAATGCAGTAGATGCTAAGGAATATGAAAAAATATCTGATTATCGTGACGCTATAGCCGCACTAAAACAAGAAAATGAAAAACTCCTAAAGATGGCGTATACCGACGAGCTTACAGGGGCTTATAGTAGGCGATGGTTGTTCGGAAAAAAACTAATAAACGGTCTTTTTGCTGAAAACGGGTATCTCGTAGTCGTTGATATGAACGGTTTTAAACAGTTGAACGATAAACATGGACATAACGTCGGTGACAGTATTTTGAAAATATTTGTAGAAGCAATGCAAAATAAAGCTATCGCAAAAAATATCCCATGTAGTGTCACTAGGTTTGGCGGTGATGAGTTTATCGTATTAATCGACGAAAAAAATGATTTAATGGATGCGGAGATAGTAAATTGCTTAAGCACGCTCAAAGATTCCTTGGTAAATAAAATCCTAATCAAAGCAAGCGGTGAACGTATTTCAATAGACTTTTCTTTTGGTTTTACAAATTATTTTACTGACGATGACTTTCGCGAGATTCTTGAAATTGCAGATCACAAAATGCTTGCATCAAAAAAACAACAATCAGAATTAATAAACAGCGATACCGTATCAAAAGTTAGGGATAGATAATAATTTTATAGATAGCGCTTAAATTTAGATTTTTAACCTTGCGCTACTTTTTTAGTATGATGAGTTAGTTTAGCGCCATGTTTTTTCTTATGAATTTTATAATGGGCATTTTTTTTAGATTTTACACTTTTGGCAAACAGCGGAGTTGTGCACAGTAGAGTTGCCATTAGAGCGGTTATAAATATTTTCATTATTTTAATCTTTATATTTTTTTGTCTGAGGATTATAGCAATTTTTGCATTTTTAACTACTTGACATTTATTACTAATTAGTGATATTATTTTGTCCGAGAGAAAAATTACAAACAGAGGGGATGGTGTTATGAAAAGAGAACTACTTTTGGCTCTAGCAATAAGTTTTACGACTATGTATGCGATAGATGATTCTGTCGGTGTGAGAGAGTATAAGGCTAATTGCAGAGTTTGTCACGGCGTACCTAGTAAAGGCGCCTCTATGCTTACGATTAGTGAATGGGACGCTATGTTTATAAACGGTTTTGAAAAACTCAAAACCAAACATAGTGGTAATCAGCAGGCTACAGAACTTTTTGGTAGTCCTGCTTTTGATAAAGACTCCAAAAAGCTACTAGAGTTTTTAAAAAATAATGCCTTAGATAGCGGAAATATTAGAGCTTGTAGTGGCGCTAGTTGTGGATAAAACGGCATGAAAAAGAGAAGGATAGATTTATCAAATCGTCAAGACGCCGTTCTTAGGGCTTTTGTTGAGATGGGCAGATCGTTTATGTCTATTAGAAATGCGGAATCTAGGGAATTTGAGTCATTAGGCTTGACGGTTGGGCAGTTCAGTGTGCTTGAAATACTTACCCACCAAGGAGAGCAAAGCATAGGAGCTATTACAAAGTTACTTTTTTCAACACCTGGCAACGTAACTGTTTTGATAAAAAATCTTGAATCAAAAGATTTGATAGAAGTTTTTAGCGATCCAAATGACAAAAGAACAAAAATGGCAAAAGTAACAGAAGACGGCAAGCATACGATAGACTCCATGTGGTTGTCACACAAAGAATTACTTGAGTCTTTTTTTGTAAAACTTGAAGATGAAGAGATAGCGATACTGGCAACGATTCTTAGAAAGATGAGAAAAGGATAGTTTGTGATTAGACGCTCAAAAGATAGAGGGTACTCAAAAAATGGTTGGCTAGAAAGTAGCTTTAGTTTTTCGTTTGCTGAATATTATGATCCTAACAATATGGGGTTTGGAGTTTTAAGAGTTTTAAATGATGACAAAATATCTCCAATGAGCGGTTTTGGTATGCACCCCCACAGGGATATGGAAATTATTACGATCGTTATGAAAGGACAGCTTGAGCATAGGGATAGTATGGGTTTTGTAGAAATACTAGACAATACAAAAGTGCAATATATGTCTGCCGGAAAAGGAGTAAAACACTCGGAGATAAATAACGGTAGTGATATTCTTGAGCTATTCCAAATATGGATTAAACCAAGCATGGCAGATTATGAACCAAGATATGAAAGTCGGATTATAATGCCTGATATGTATAAAAATAAGTTTTTAAATATAGCCGGCGGTTTTGGTGACGAAATTTTGCAAATAAGACAAAAAGCCGTTCTTTATCGAGGTGCTTTTGAAGCAGGTAAAAATATAAGTCTAAGTCACAAACAAAGCTTAACCGGATGGTACTTGTTTCTTATAAGCGGCGAGATTGAAATTGATGGAGAACGGCTATCAGATAGAGACTCGTTTACGGTTATAAAAGAAGAAGAAATCAATATCGCTACATTTGCAAATAGTGATATTTTATTATTTGATTTACTAGTTAATTCATAGTAGGAGGTGATATGGAAAAGAGTTTGTCTTCAAAATGGTTGATAAATAAAAAAATAAAAAAAGAGGTAAAAATGTTTAAAAAAATTATTTTGTCCGTAGCTTTGGCTATCAGCATGTTTGCAGGTGATTATACACTAGATCAAACACATTCAGGTGTTAGTTTTAGTATAAAACATTTAATGGTCAGTAATGTAAAAGGTAAATTTAAATCATTCAACGGCGGTTTTGGTTTTGATGAGAAGAAAAACATCATAACAAAGCTTGACGGTACGGTTGATATATTTTCTTTAGATACTGATATACAAAAACGAGATGAACATTTAAAAAGCCCTGATTTTTTTGACGCCGCAAAATATCCTAAAATGTCTTTTGTTATGACAAAATTTATTCCAGGTAAAAAGCCTAAGCTCGAAGGAAAGCTTACTATAAAAGATGTTACAAAGGTTGTGGTTTTTGATGTTGATATGGGTGGTGCGGCAGTGGACCCTTGGGGCGTGAAAAAGGTAGGATTCTCTCTTAACGGCATAATAAATAGAAAAGATTTCGGTCTTAATTGGAACAAAGCTATGGAGACTGGCGGATTCGTAGTCGGCGATGAAGTTAAAATTTCTATAGATATAGAAGGTAATGCAAAATAATAATAGTTTAGCCGCCTGAAGGCGGCGAGCTATAAAGGTCGTTAACAGATGCAAGATAACAAATATAATAATCTAGATGTTTTGTTTTGCACACATGGTTCGCCTATGAATATTATCGCAAACAATGATTATACAGACATGATGAACAAGATTTCACTCAGGATGGGTAATCCCAAAGTGATTTTAGTAGTTTCTGCTCATTGGGTAGAGGATTCTTTCACGGCCACTTCCAATACCGTCTTACCACTTATATATGATTTTTACGGCTTTACAGGTAGGTTGTATGAGCAAAAATATCCCGCGCTAGGTTATCCTGATATTGCAGTGAAACTCCAAAAAGATTTGGGATTAAAACTTTGCAACGATAGGGGCCTTGACCATGGCGCATGGGCAGTGCTTCAAAAGCTATTTCCGAAAGCAAATATTCCGATTGTCCAAATAAGTCTTAGTAGAAAAGCTAGCTTATTTGAGCACTATAAGTTTGGTAAGAAGTTGCAAAATGCTAGAAAAAATGGCGCAATAATAATTAGTAGCGGAAATTTAACACATAATCTTTATGAAGCGGAAGGCGACGGTGCTGATGTCAAGTTGTGGGCTTTGGAGTGCGAAAATGATATACTGGAAAAAATAAAAGATAAAAATATAGATGCTCTTTGTGATCCTGTTGGCAATATTGTCAACTTCAAAAGAGCACATCCTACGATGGAACACTATATTCCCACAATGGTAGCGCTAGGTGCATTTTATGAAGATGAAACTATAAAAATATTAAAAAATAAAATGCAAAACGGTTCTATAAGTATGAGTTGCTTTGCAAATACGGAAATATTAATCTGAAATAAGTTATTACATATTAAGCCTGTATTACTTACAATCTGTAGCATAGATTATCAATTTTAAGTTTTTGTAATTTAAGGGGCGACATATATGCAAAACATAGGCGGATGCACTTTACTTGAAGGTCAAAATGTCGAGGAAGTGTCAATATCTCCCGAACAGTTTGGTGAATTGCTAAAAATACAGCAAGTCGTTCTAGACCTTATTACGGGCGATTTTAATAAATATGAAGCCTTGTCAAAACTTTGTATGTTAGCAGAAGCAATGCTTCCAAATTCAATTGCGTCTATAATGTTGGTAGACCCAAAAACAAAACTTCTCAATGTTATATCGGCTCCTAGTGTGCCACAAGTCGGAATCGACGCACTTCAAAATCTAAAACCTGGTCCAAATGCCGGTTCTTGTGGTAATGCGGTATTTAGAAATGAGCCAATTTTTGTCAAAGACACGTTTACTGATGAGAAGTGGCGTGACTTGAGACAACTTGCTTATGATTTTAATCTTTGTGCTTGCTGGTCTATGCCGATAAGAGATAAAAACTCTAAGGCATACGGTTCTTTTGCTCTGTCTTCATTTGAGCATCGCTCTCCTTCGTCGTTTCATAAACTACTGCTAGAAATTGGAGCTTCGCTTGTCGGTATTATATTAAAACACGAACAACAGACTGCGATAATAACTGAAAAACAAGCAGGTTTGGAGTTGGCTTATACTGCTATAGAAAACGCCACGGAAGCTTTTATAATTACAGATGCCGACAATAAGATTATAATGCTAAATAATGCTACGGAGCAAATATTTGGTTTTGATAGAAAACATATACTAGGCAAAAATCCAAAAATATTTGCATCCGGTATTCATGATCTGATTTTTTATGAAGATATGTGGGAGATGATAAGGGACACCAAGAGCTGGTCGGGTGAGATTTGGAATAAAAGAGCTAGCGGAGAGATATTTCCCCAACAGATGAGCATAAAAGCTATAAGTGATAATAATGGAAATATATCAAACTATGTTGCCGTTATGACTGATGTTTCTAGGTACAAAGAGGCAGAGCGACAACTAGAGGAGATAAATAAAAATCTAGAAAATATTATAAAAGATGAAATAGCTAAGAATAGAGCAAAAGACGCACTTCTCATAAAACAGTCACGTCAAGCCGCTATGGGTGAGATGATAGCAAATATAGCTCATCAGTGGAGACAACCGTTAAATTCTCTTGCGTTGACGATACAGGATGAGAAAGTAGCGTGGGAATATGGAGAAGTGGACAAGAAATATGTCGACGAAATGGTTAAAACCTCCATGGGACTAATTAACTATATGAGTAAAACGATAGATGATTTTAGGACGTTTTTTAGACCTGATAGCGAAAAAACAGATTTTAATCTACAAAATGTCGTAGCTACGGTCAAAAATCTAATTTCTGCAAATCTTGACTCCAATGGAATAGACTTTATCGCCAATATCCCAGAAAATATTATCTTGCACGGATATAAAAATGAACTAATGCAAGTGTTGCTTAATATTATTAATAACGCAAAAGATGCCATTGTTGAAAATAGTATAGAGAAACCAATTATAGAAATACTAGCATATGAGAGAGACGAGAACTGTTTTATTGTGATAAAAGATAATGGCGGCGGAATTGCAAATGATATTATGGATAAAATTTTTGATCCGTACTTTACTACCAAGGAACAAGGAAAAGGAACGGGCATCGGTCTGTATATGTCTAAAACTATTATAGAGGATAATATGCAAGGCAATATATATGCCGAAAACATTAAAGACGGAGCTATGTTTACGATAGTTTTAAAAAAACAGTCGGCGTAGGCGTCAAGTAAATAACTAAAATTATGCACAATATTGCGAAATTGAGACATTTAGACCCTGGAGTATTAATTAGCCACCATACTAAATTATGTAAAGGTGAAGGCGCTTAGCAATTCTGAATCAATTGATATGTATAAAGATGATGAAAATGCAGGAAAAGTTTTCCAGTAGTGGCGATTTTAGTGATAATTTTGAAGTGAGGAATATGGGAGAAGCTCTATAAAATAGTGGCGGTCCGGACGAGACTCGAACTCGCGACCTCCGCCGTGACAGGGCGGCATTCTAACCAACTGAACTACCGGACCACTATATTAAAGAAACTATGAGACCTGATGGTGGTCCCTGCAAGACTCGAACTTGCGACATCTACCTTGTAAGGGTAGCGCTCTACCAACTGAGCTAAGAGACCAGCTCAAACATTGAAAAAATGGTCACCCTAAGGGGATTTGAACCCCTGTCACCGCCGTGAAAGGGCGGTGTCCTAGGCCTCTAGACGATAAGGTGACATTTTAAAATGGTGACCCGTGATGGACTCGAACCATCGGCCCTATCCTTAAAAGGGATATGCTCTACCAACTGAGCTAACGGGTCATTTGTCATTTCGGTATCAACCAAAATGGAAGTGGGATTCTACTAGAAAAAAAATTATTTGTCAAGGCTTTTTTAAAAATTTTGCAAAAATAGTTCAGACAACATTCTAAGCGCATTATGCGCGGCACCTTGCTGAATCAAGTTTCTATCTCCTTTTAATGTTAGTTTTTGTATATTTTTTATACCGCTTGTATGTTTTACGCCGACAAAAACAGTACCTATAGGCTTTTCGCTGCTTCCGCCGTCCGGCCCGGCTATCCCGCTAATTGCAATAGAGAAGTGACTATTTGAAGCGTTCATTATACCGTCAAGCATCATTGATACTACCTCTTCACTAACGGCTCCATTTCTTGCTAGGTCTGTTTCTCCTACGCCTAGCCATGCCGTTTTTATTTCATTTGCATAGGTAATCATACTACCCGTAAAAACTTTGCTTGACCCTGCCGATTTTGTAAATTGATAGCTTAAAAGTCCGCCTGTGCAACTTTCGGCGATAGAAACTGTCATGTTGTATTTTGAAAGTTCATTTATCAAGAATGTACCTAAATCATTACCCAAAGCAACTCTAGCAGGTAATAGATTTTGCACATTGTGTAAAAAACTTGGTAGATTGCCGTATTTTCCTTCTATTGCTTCGCACCTAACGTATCCGCCAATGTGTTTGGTATATGTGATAGAAATATCGTTAGTTGTAGCTATTGGATTTATCATGAGTTTTGCACTCTCTATATCGCCCATTAGGATATTAATAGTGTATTTTGTTTGAGCAAAGGATATTAAAATATCTGGAAGCTCACTGTCTTCATCTATTTTTAGTACATTTACGGATTTGTTTAAGATATTCACACAAAAACTATGACGTGTGTAGTTTGTACATTTTGAAGGTATTAACATATCATCTTTTGGTGTTAAAGTATCGTTCAATCTGGTTGCTAAACTTTTTGCAACCAATGGCCAGGACTGTTTTGATGTGGCAATAATGACTATGTCGTATTTTTCGATAAAATTTTGTAACTCTTGAATAATTGATGGATCGTTGTCTTTTAGTATTACCGTTGCATCTATTTTTGATACGGTATTTACAATTTTTTTCTGGAGATAGGAAATAAATTCTTCAGAGTATCTAAATTTTTCCCCAATGATTATATTTGCGATTTTCATTACTGCCTCTCGTTTTTGCTACTATTTGTTATCATTCTACCCAAAAAACTTGGAGATTTGATGGATTTTAAAGATACTCTTTTGTTGCCATCCACTTCGTTTGCCATGCGAGGTGATTTAGCAAAAAACGAGCCGATTAGATATAAAGCTTGGCAAGATGCCAATATATATAATACTATGAAAAATAATAGACAGGGTAAGACCTTATTTACGCTTCATGATGGACCACCTTATGCTAACGGGCATTTGCATATCGGTCATGCTTTGAATAAAATATTAAAAGACATAATAGTTAAATTTAATTATTTTAACGGCAGAAAATCTTTGTTTACACCTGGCTGGGATTGTCATGGCTTGCCAATAGAGCAAGAGATAGAGAAAGCTATAGGAAAAGACAAAAAAGATGCTATGGCAAAAAAAGATGTTAGAGAGCTTTGTCGTGAGCATGCTAGTAAATTTGTAGGCATACAGCGAGACGAATTCAAGAATATGGGTGTTGTTGCCGACTGGGCAAAACCATATGTCACAATGGATTTTAAATTCGAAGCCAATATATATAGCGCACTATGCGAGGTAACAAAACAGGGGCTTTTGATTGAGAGAAGTAAGCCTGTATATTGGAGTTGGGCCGCCAGAACGGCGCTTGCAGAAGCAGAGGTGGAATATAAAGACAAAGAGGACTATTCGCTGTTTCTTGGCTTTCAATTGTCAAGCGAAGCTCTGCAAAAAATAGGAGCAAATAATGCAAAAGTAGTCATCTGGACAACTACGCCTTGGACACTCCCTGCAAATGTTGGTATATCACTAAACCCACATGAAGATTATGTTCTAGATTCTGATGGTTATGTAGTCGCTGAGAAGTTACATGAAAACCTAGTAAAACAAGGCATACTAAAAGGCTCAGTTGTAAAAACCTTCTCTTCAAAAGTGCTTGAAAATGAGTTTGCGATAAACCCATTAAATGGCAGAAAATCTCATATAGTACTAGGCGAGCATGTATTGATGGAAAATGGCACCGGCTGTGTACATACTGCTCCTGGACATGGTGAAGACGACTATAGGGTTGGTTTAAAATACAATCTTGAAGTATTAATGCCTGTTGATGAAAATGGTCTATATGATTCATCTGTTGTCAAAGATGGATTATTGCCAAACCCGGAAGGTTTTGTTGGGACGCATATTTTGAAAGCCAATGATATTATTGTAGAGCTTTTGGCGGACAAAATCGTACATGTCTCAAAATTCGTTCACTCATATCCGCACTGCTGGAGAACAAATAAGCCTGTAATCTACAGAGCCACAAAGCAGTGGTTTATAGCTATGGATGAGCCAAAAAAATCAACAGGTAAAACACTTAGACAGACTGCGCTTGAAGCAATTGAGAGTGTAAATTTTTATCCGGCAACAGGTAGAAATAGACTGAAAACAATGATTGAAAACAGACCTGATTGGTGTATTTCAAGACAACGCGACTGGGGGGTTCCTATAGCATTTTTGAGACACAAAGAGAGTGGTGAATCTTTGCTTGATGAAAGAGTGCTTAATATTGCCGTTGAGCTATTTGAAAGAGAAGGTGCAGACGCATGGTATGAGAGACCGGTGGCCGATTTCTTGCCGTATAGCATGAAAACAAAAGCTGACGAATATGAAAAGGTGACGGACATTTTAGATGTTTGGTTTGACAGTGGATCTACATTTTTTAGCGTATTGCAAAGCGGAGAATATGAAGCAGGAGATGTTCCAGCAGATATTTATCTTGAAGGTTCGGATCAGCATCGTGGTTGGTTTCAGAGTTCGCTTTTACTTTCTTGTGCTTTGAGGGATGCGGCACCATATAAAAGTGTTGTAACACACGGTTTTACGGTTGATCAAAGCGGACAGAAGATGAGTAAGTCAAAAGGCAATGTTGTTGCTCCTGAAAAAGTCTTAAGAGAACACGGTTCAGAAATTCTTAGACTTTGGGTAGCTATGAGTGACTTTAGTGATGATATTAAAATCTCTGAAGAGATTTTAAAGCAAAATGGGGAATTATATAGAAAATTACGCAATACATTTAGGTTTTTATTAGCAAATATTAATGACCTAGAGTCTATCTGTGATGCGAGTGAGTTTGGTGAGCTTGAAAAGTGGATACTAAACGAGGCAAAAGCTGTATTTGACGAAGTGCACGATGAGTTTGCAAGATTTGAGTATGCCAAGGGAATGTCTAGACTAAACGGCTTCGTCGTCGGCAAACTCTCAAATATCTATCTTGACATCACGAAAGATAGACTTTATTGCGATAAAAAAGATGGAAAAGATAGAAGAAGCGCTCAGGGTGCTATGGCGTTAATAGCAAGGAGTTTATTGACACTTGTTGCACCGATACTTACATATACATGCGATGAAATTGTCGAAAATTTGCCTATCGTACTAAAAGGTGACAAAAAAACAATTTTTGATTTTGAGCATATCGAACTAGAAAGCTATGAAAGTAGTTTTGATGACGAGTTTTTTACCGAAGCTAGAGCAAAATTCTCCGAGATTGTGGACGAGTTGAAAAAAAGCGGAGAAATAAAAAGTACGCTTGAGCTGTCGATTTCAACAAACTCTCGGAAAATAGCAAATTTAAACCAGAAAGATTTGACAGATTGGTTTCTTGTTAGTGAAGTTGTTAATGGTGTAAATGGAATAAGAGAATTTGAGATCGGTGGTGAGAAGCTATTTGTAGGTAAATCCAACAAATATAAATGTCCTAGGTGTTGGAAACTTACTTCTAAAGCTGACAATGTACTTTGTCCAAGATGCGCAGAGGTTTTGGCGTGAATCTTGCCGTGCCCGTAGAATTTTATTTTATTTTAGAAACCATTGTAGCTATCGTAGCTATCGTAGCTATTGGTATCGTATTGGTCAAAAAACACCCGAAAGCAAACAAGGAGCAATAATGATAAGTATAAAAGAAGCGCTAATATTGTCAAAAGAGGCTCTGGCTGACGTAAAAAAAGACATTCTCTTAAAAGCAAAGGCAAACGAAGAACTAAATGCATATATTTCATTTGATGAGGCCGGCGAGGGTGTTCCGATTCTAATCAAAGATAATATAAATGTTAAGGGATGGGAAATTACATGTGCGAGCAAAATTCTTAAAGGGTATATATCTCCATACAATGCTACGGTAATAGAAAAACTATATAAAAACGGCTTTTCTTGCTTTGGACGTTCAAATATGGATGAGTTTGCTATGGGGAGTTCGACTGAGTCTAGTTGTTATGGTAAAACATTGAATCCACATGATAAAACAAGAGTGCCGGGCGGCTCATCGGGCGGCTCAGCGGCGGCAGTTGCGGCAGGACTTGCGCTTGGTGCTTTAGGGAGTGATACGGGAGGGTCTATTAGGCAACCTGCCGCGCTTTGCGGCATAGTTGGTATGAAACCGACATACGGTAGAGTTAGTAGGTATGGACTTGTTGCGTATGGAAGTAGCCTCGACCAAATAGGACCGTTTGCAAATAGCGTTGAGGATGCGGCTATTCTTTATGATGCTATTGCAGGACATGATTTTATGGACTCTACTAGTCAAAATATAGTTTGTGAAAAAGTGCTTCCAAAGCTTGATAAAAATCGAAAATTTAAGTTTGCCGTTATAGATAACTATATTGAGCAGGCTAGTCCAGCGATTAGGGAGTCTATACAAAAAATAGTAGCAGAACTTGAGAAATCAGGTCATAGTGTTAGGCGTACGCATCTTATGAATTCAAAATATGATGTAGCGTCATACTATATAACAGCTACTGCCGAAGCGGCTACTAATCTGCAAAGATACGACGGTGTTAGATACGGAAACCGCACAGAATCGAAGAGTGTGGCTGAAATGTTTATTAGCACTAGAAGCGAAGGATTCGGAGCGGAAGTAAAAAGACGAATTTTGCTAGGCAATTTTGTTCTTTCTAGCGGCTACTTTGATGCGTATTATGTAAAAGCTCAAAAAACAAGAGAACTTATTAGGCGTGAGTATAAAGAAATATTCGAGGAGAATGAAATAATTATTATGCCCGTTACTCCTAGTTCTGCGTTTGGTTTTGGCACTCACAAAGAACCTCTTGAGATGTACTTAGAGGATATTTATACTATTTCAATAAATCTAGCAGGGCTTCCTGGTATCAGTGTGCCTATAGGTTATGACGATAATTTGCCGATTGGTATTCAGCTTGTGGCAGATCATTTTGCTGAACAGACTCTCTTTGATGCGGCATTGGCTGTAGAGAATATTGCATCATTTAAAAATAAATTACTATAAGGAGATAACTATGAAAATCAAAAAGAGAGCTTTAACCTTTGAAGATGTGCTTTTGGTGCCAAAGTACTCCGAGATTTTGCCTAGAGATGTAGAAATAACAACAAAACTAACTAGAAATATATCATTAAATATACCCATAGTGTCTGCGGCTATGGATACCGTAACTGAGCATCAAGCGGCAATAGCTATGGCAAAGGTTGGCGGTATTGGCATAATACACAAGAATATGGATATTGAATCTCAAGCAAAAGAGATAAAAAGAGTAAAAAAATATGAGAGCGGTGTTATTGTAGACCCTGTTACATTCAGAGCTGAAGATAAACTAGAGGATGTTATTTATACTTTGGCAGAACAGCATATTACCGGTGCGCCGGTAGTTGACGGTAGTGGAGCTCTTGTCGGAATTTTGACAAATAGAGATATTAGATTTGAAAAGGATATTTCAAAAACAGTCGGTGAGTTGATGACAAAAATGCCTTTGGTTACTGCAATAGTAGGCGTTACGCTTGAAGATGCGGCAAAAATTTTACATCAAAATAAAATAGAAAAACTACCAATTATAGATGAAAAAGGCACATTAAAAGGTTTAATAACCATCAAAGATATAAAAAATAGAATGGAATATCCAAACGCAAATAAAGATGATTTTGGAAGATTAAGGGTCGGAGCCGCTATCGGCGTAGGACAGTATGATAGGGCTGAAGCGCTAGCCAAGGCAGGCGCCGATGTGCTCGTGCTTGATTCTGCACATGGACACTCAAAAGGTATTATCGAAACCGTAAAAGAGCTTAAAAAAAGAGTATCCGTCGATATTATAGCAGGAAATATAGCAACTGCGGATGCGGTTAGGGACCTTGTTAAAGCCGGGGCAGATGCCGTAAAGGTTGGTATCGGACCTGGCTCTATTTGTACAACCAGGATTGTGGCTGGTGTTGGTGTGCCGCAAATTACGGCAATTATAGATGCCGTTGAAGAGGCTAAAAAACATGGTGTTCCAGTTATCGCTGACGGTGGAATTAAGTACTCAGGTGACCTTGCAAAAGCAATTGCCGCAGGTGCTAGTTCGGTCATGATAGGTTCATTACTTGCCGGAACTGAAGAGAGTCCGGGTGAGACTATTATTTATCAAGGTAGAAAATATAAAATATACAGAGGCATGGGCAGTATAGGCGCAATGACTAAGGGGTCTAACGATAGATATTTTCAAGAAGGAACTGCTGCCGATAAGCTTGTTCCTGAGGGTATTGAAGGGCAGGTGCCGTATAGAGGTAGAATATCAGAGGTAGTGTATCAGATGATTGGTGGTCTTAGGGCATCCATGGGTTATGTTGGAGCTAAAGATATTGCTGACTATCAAGAAAAAGCTGAATTTGTAGAAATTACAAGCGCAGGACTTAGGGAGAGTCATGTTCATGACGTATTTATAACAAAAGAGGCTCCAAATTACCACGAAAGTAGATAGTAAAATTTGCTAAATATAAAGACGTCCCAACAGTTGTTTTCACATCCGCTTTATCTCGATAGCGGGCGTATACTAACTCCTTTTGTCCAGAAATATGAGACATACGGTGAATTAAATGAGGACAAAAGCAATGTAATATTGATATGCCATGCTTTTTCAGGTTCGCATCATGCCGCAGGTATATATGAAAATGATAGTAAGCCTGGCTGGTGGGACGACTTTATAGGTAAGAATAAACCGGTCGATACCGATACAAACTTTGTTATATGCATAAATGTAGTAGGTTCATGTTTTGGCTCTACGGGTCCTATGAGTGAGGATGCGAGAAACGGTAAGCCTTATCGTCTCAAATTTCCTGTCGTGACCGTACAAGATATGGTTAGGGCGCAAAAGATACTATTGGACAAGCTTGGTATCTACCATGTAAAAGCTATTATCGGCGGTTCTATGGGCGGCATGCAAGCTCTTGCCTTTGCGGTTATGTATCCTGATTTTGCAAAAATAATCATACCTATGGCAACGACTCATACTACTTCGTCTTGGGTTATAGCTCTAAATAAAGTAGCTCAAAATGCACTACTAACCGATCCAAAATTTAATAATGGTGAATATGATCATGATGATATTGTTCATAATGGTATGCCGGGTCTTGCGACTGCTAGAATGGCAGGTTTTTTAGGTTATATATCGCCTGATGGTATGAATCAAAAATTTGGTCGAAACTATGTTGCTAATGATGGTCTTTATGAGTTGTTCGGTAGATTTGAAGTAGAGAGATATTTGGATTATAATGGCGGTAGTTTCCCAAAAAAATTTGATCCATTATCGTTTTTATATCTCTTAAAAGCAATAAATATATTTGACCTTTCTAGTGGATTTGATGGGCTAGGCGATGCTATTGCAAGAATTAAAAGCAATTTGTACCTACTTGCATTCAAGGGTGATACGATGTTTTTTCCTGAAGATATGAGGGCGATTCATGAGGTAATGCAAAAACTAGGTAAGACAAATTCTCATTATCTTTGTATAGATTCTGATTATGGACATGATGCTTTTTTAATTGAAATTGATAAGTTCGGCGATCTGGTTTATGAAATTTTGGAGAAGAAAAATGGCTGAAAAAAATTTTGAAAAAGAATTAAATGATATAAAAGAGATTGTTCAAAAGCTATCCAATCCTGAGATTACGCTTGGCGAAAGTGTAAAATTGTATAAAAACGGTATTGAAAAACTACAAAATGCAAATAAAATACTAGAAGATGCAAAGTTGGAGATTCAATCGTATGAGTCCAAATAAAATATTAAAGATTGCGATTCTTCAAATTCCGTCTTTACCGATAGAAAAAGCCAAGCTTGATTATTATCTTATGATGGCAAGGGAAAAGAAAGCCGATATTGCGGTGCTTCCTGAATACACTACAAATTTGTTTTTTAAAGAAATGGAGGTAGCGTCGCTTGGTTTGGTTGAAGACCAGAGCGTAAAGCAGGCTGAAAATCTTCAAAAACTATCTAAAATTTACAATATGACAATAATAGCTCCGATGGTTATTTTCAAAAAAAAAGAACCCTACAAAAGTATATCGGTATTTGCAAACGGTGGGGTCAGACATTATTATCAAACCGTCTTAATGCCTTATAAACACTGGAATGAGAGAGCTTTTTTTAAGAATAATAGTGAAGGTTTTGAGCCATTCTTGTTTATAAGAAATGGATTTAAAGTAGCCGTAATTGCCGGATTCGAAGCCCATTTTGATACCATTTGGCAAAAGCTTAGTGCTAGGAAAATTGATGCCGTAATAGTTCCGACTGCATCAACTTTTGAGTCTGCAAATAGATGGAGAGACTTGTTTAAGGTTAGAGCGTTTACAAATTCTATTTATATAGTTAGAGCAAACAAGGTTGGTGAATATGAGGATTCAAAAACAAACTCGAAGTGGCTTTTTTATGGAGACAGTTTTGTTGTTAATCCTTACGGTGAAGTAGAAGATTGTTTAACTGAAAAAGAGGAACTGATGATATCCGAGGTTTCAAAAAAAGAGGTTTTTGAAGCCAGACGTTTATGGCAGTTTGCAAGGCTTGGAGAGCAGTTGTGAGTGAGTATTTTAGAAGACAGGTTGAACTATGGGGAAGTGATACTCAAGAGTCTCTAAAAACAAAAAGTATTGCTATAGTAGGTTGCGGAGGATTAGGCTCGACACTAGGTATAACACTTGGTTCTAGCGGCATTGGTGAAATTCATCTAGTTGACTTTGATACGGTAAGTATTCATAATATACATAGACAGATAGCTTTTAAGCTGGAGGATATTGGAGCTTATAAATGTGAGGTTCTTGCTAAGTTGATTAAAAGTCGATGTGAAACTACGGTAGTTAAGACGTACGTGCAAAATTTTGATGAGTTCTCAAATCTTAATATAGAGGTTGACCTAGTCGTGGATGCAACTGATAATCTGCCATCACGTGTAATTATCGACAAGTATGCCAAATCAAAAAAAATACCTTGGATTTATGCTTCGGTCGAGGAGTTTAATGGACAGGTCTGTTTTTTTGAAAAAGCTAGTTTTAAAGCTTTTAATATAACTGACAGAAAACCTGGCGGTATCGCCCCTCCAATTGTGACATTTATGGCATCTTTTGAAGCAAATATAGTACTTAGATATTTGGCTGGATTACCGATAGAAAAAGACAGGTTAAACTATCTATATTTTGATAATAGTGGGTCGCTAATTCATAAAAAATTTGATATGCCCATTTAGGATTAATAATGTTAACTTCATTTGAACCATATCCTTTTGAAAAGTTAAGGAGACTATTTTTAACGTGTTCGCCAAAACATTCGTTGGAGAATATCGCTCTTACGATTGGTGAGCCGCAATTTGAAACTCCCATGTTTATTCAAGAGGAACTCCAAGTAGCAACAAGTTTGTTAAACAAATATCCGAAAAGTGCCGGTGAAGAGGTGCTAAAAGAGTCAATGCTTTTATTTATACTGAATAACTTTGGTATAAAATTGAAAACCTCAGAATTAATTCCGACACTAGGAACAAGAGAGGTTTTATTTAATTTTCCTCAGTTTTTACTTCACGGTGAACATTCTCCTGTTATTGCTTATCCAAATCCTTTCTATCAAATATATGAAGGTGCGGCTTTGGCCAGTAACGCCGAAAGCTTACTGATGAATCTCGAGATTAAAAACGGATTTAAACCTGATATTGAAGAGTTTAAGACTAATATAAAATACAAGAATATTAAGCTGGTTATGTTGAATTCTCCAAATAATCCAACAGCGTCAGTGATGAGTTTGGATGAGCTTTCGATATGGGCTGAGCTAGCTTTAGAGCATGATTTTGTCCTGTTGAACGATGAGTGTTACAATCAGATATATTTTGATAAAAAACCGTCAAGTTTACTTGAGGCATCTATTGCTATAGGAAATACGAATTTTAAAAATATATTGGTTGTAAACTCAATCTCAAAGCGTTCAAGCGCACCAGGGCTGAGGAGCGGATTTATTGCCGGAGATAGTCAACTTTTGGATAAATACGGTCTTTATAGGACGTATGTTGGAGCCGCAAACGGTATTCCGATGCAGTATGCGGCGGCAAAAGCATGGGGTGATGAAAAACATGTTGAGCTTGCGAGGGAACAATATAGAAAAAATTTTGTAGCGGCAGAAAATATATTAGGTATAAAGGTTCCTGATGCCACTTTTTATATTTGGTTAAATGTTGGAGATGGCGAGAAATTTGCAAGAATGGCATACGAAGAACAAGGCGTATCTGTTTTACCAGGAGAATATTTGGCAAGAGGATTTGCAAAAGAATTCGTAAGAATAGCTCTGGTCGAAAATGAGCAAAAATGTATAGACGGTTTAATTAGATTGGCAAAAATTTTGTAATGTTGCCGGTTGTAGAAATTTTTTATTCGTTGCAGGGTGAGGGTAGATACATAGGTCACCCATCCGTATTTTTGCGTCTTGCAGGATGCAATTTGGGGTGTCCAGGTTTTCCTTGCGATACGCCAAGGGCAATTGATGCAAGGAGGTATTCTGCTGGTTGGGATAGATTTGAAAGCGCCGATGAGATTATTGAAAGTATAAATAAAGCTATTTTGCTAAAAACTTCGGTCAAACCTAAACATATTGTCATAACCGGCGGTGAGCCTACGCTCCACTTCTCGAATCATATTTTTTTGGAATTAGCTCAAAAACTTCTCTGTTTGGACTATAAAATAACAGTTGAAACAAACGGTACTATTGATCTTGACTTTGAAGGAACTCCATTGCTGAGAGAGTTTACTTATGCAATGTCTATAAAGCTTTCGAATTCAGATGAACTGTTTGAAAATAGAGTAAAACCAAGTGTTATTAATACCTATGCCGAATATGCAAAAGAGTGTTTTTTAAAATTTGTAGTAAACAAAAATAATATCAATCTTGATATATATGATGAGATAATCGGTATAAAATCGTTAATAAAACAAGATATTGATATTTTCTGTATGCCTCAAGGCTCCACAAGGGAAGAGCTGGAAATTACTGCTAAAAGTGTATTTGAATTCTGTAGTAAGTATGGATTTATTTATTCGGATAGGATACATATTAGAGTTTATGGTAAAAAAGACGGTGTTTAGGGGTGAGCCTTAATACCAATGATAGTAAAATATAAGCTGTTTTATAAATTTTTTTTGGGATAGGACTTGGAAAACATACTAGGATATTTAATTGACGACAAGATTGTCGATACACAAAGTTGTTCTGAAACGGACGCACAAAATGCTACAAAAATCTCCTTCGATAACTCTCCGCTTTCCTTAGAAATCATTAGGCACTCAACTGCTCATCTTATGGCTGAAGCGATAAAGATTTTATATCCTGATGCAAAGTTCTTTGTCGGACCGACTGTTGACGAGGGTTTTTACTATGATTTTAAAACAAGTGCAAAGATTAGCGAAGAAGATTTAACTAAGATAGAATTTAAAATGAGTGAACTGGCTGACGCTAAAAGCGAGTTGACAAAATATACTATCACCAAAGATGAAGCAGTCGTTAAGTTTAGTAACGATGAGCTTAAATTAGAAGTTCTAAAAAAGATACCGGATGAAAATGTAACCATTTATAAACAAGGTGTTTTTGAAGATTTGTGCCGTGGTCCTCATGTGCCAAATACGAAATATTTAAGATTTTTCAAACTGACTCGTGTTGCAGGTGCATATCTTGGAGGTGACGAGACAAAAGAGATGCTGACCAGAATTTACGGTATTGCTTTTGCTGACAAAGGTGCGCTAAAAGAGTATCTTCATATGATGGAAGAAGCCAGAAAGAGAGATCATAGGAAGGTTGGAGCCGAGCTAGAACTATTTACCTTTGATGAAATGGTTGGCTCAGGTATGCCGATTTGGCTTCCTAAGGGTGCTAGATTGAGAGGCAATCTAGAAAGATTACTATATAGAGCGCATCTTAGAAGGGGTTATGAACCCGTACGTGGTCCAGAGATATTAAAGTCTGATATGTGGAAAACAAGCGGTCATTATGATAACTACGGTCAGAATATGTACTTTACTCATATTGATGAGGCTGAATATGGCATTAAGCCGATGAATTGTTTGTCGCATATTACGATTTTTAACACTGATGTTAAGAGTTATCGTGATTTACCTCTTAAATATTTTGAATTTGGAACCGTTCATAGACATGAGAAGAGTGGTGTTTTACATGGACTACTTAGGGTTAGGGAGTTTACGCAAGATGATGCGCATATATTCTGTACTGAGGGGCAAATAAAGTCAGTTATCTTTGAAGTGATGGATTTTGTTCACTCAGTTCTTGAACTTTTTGGTTTTGAATATAGCGTAGAAGTATCCACCAAACCGCTAAAGGCAATAGGTTCCGATGAGTTCTGGGATAAAGCGACAGCGGCAATAAAAGCGGCGCTTGATGAAAAAAATATAGTATACGGTATAGACGAAGGCGGCGGTGCATTTTATGGCCCAAAAATTGATATTAAAATCACGGATTGCATTGGTAGAAAATGGCAGTGTGGCACCGTACAGGTTGATTTGAATTTGCCTGACAGATTTGATTTACATTATACGGACGAACACAATGAGAGAGTTAGACCGGTCATGATACATCGGGCAATATTGGGTTCGTTTGAGAGATTTATTGCAATTTTGACAGAACATTTCGGTGGAGAGTTTCCTTTGTTCATAGCGCCAATTCAGGTTATTATTATTCCTATTAGTGACGTGCATTTAGAATATGCAAAGAAAATTCAATCCAAACTTCTTATGGTCGATATTTCATCCAAGATTAGCGACAGAAATGATAGCTTGAATAAGAAAATCAGAATCGCCGAGAAGGAAAGGGTGCCTATGATTTTGGTAATTGGTGATAATGAAGTTGCAAATGAAAAGGTCAGCGTGAGGAATAGAAGAGAGAAGAGTCAGTATGAGATGAGTCTTAATGAGTTTATCTCTGATCTGGAGCAAAAAATAAACGGAGTAAATATTTGATCAAAAAAGACGACACACTGCTAAATGCGGCTATAAGATTTCCTGAGGTTAGATGTATGGGTGATGATGGAGAGCAGTTTGGCATCATCTCATCAAAAGAAGCTTACGATATAGCTCAAGATAGAGGTCTAGATCTTGTTTGTATCTCACCTAGTGCAAATCCGCCTGTTTGCAAGGTTATGGACTATAATAAGTACAAGTATCAACAGGAAAAAAAGCTAAAAGAAGCTAGAAAAAAACAAATGGTTATTGATGTTAAGGAGATTAAACTTACACTAAAAATTGCTCAGCATGATATAGACTACAAACTAAGACATGCTAGAGAATTTTTGGAAGCAAAAAAGCATGTAAGGTTTAAAGTATTTCTTAGCGGACGTGAGATGGCATCTCCGCAAGCAGGCGTTATCTTACTGAATAATATTTATGAAACAGTAAAAGATATTGGAGATAAGGATAAAGAACCGATTTTAGAAGGTAGATATGTTAATATGATGGTTCTACCGAAAAAAAGCTCCAAGCCGACTCTTAAACAAGAACCAGCCTAAAGAATAATCTGCTATAATCCACGACTTTTTTCTCTAAAAATACTAGAGTCGGTGCGTTATAGCGACTTTTATGGATTGATTTATAAAAGTAGACTATATATAAATCTTATGAAAGGAGAATCAGAGATGCCAAAAATGAAGACGGTCAAAAGCGCCGCTAAGAGATTTAACCTTAGAAAAACTTCTATAAAAAGAGGCGCTGCGTTTAGAAGTCACATTCTAACTAAAAAAAGCCCTCAAAAAATTAGAAACCTTAAATCTGCAAAAAGCGTACATAGCGCCAATGAAGACCATGTCAAAAAAATGCTTTGCATGATGTAAATTAAGCAAAGTCTCCACTTGTAGTGGATAAGCCCGCAGAAAGCGGCACCTAAGAAAAATATCAAAAGGTAAAGGACTTTTATGAGAGTAAAAACTGGAGTTGTCAGAAGAAGACGACACAAAAAAATACTAAAAATGGCCAGAGGCTTTTTTAGCGGTAGAAGAAAACATTTCAGAAAAGCTAAAGAGCAACTAGAGAGAAGCCTCTATTATGCTTTCAGAGATAGAAAGCAGAAAAAAAGAGAATTCAGAAAACTTTGGATCATAAGAATAAATGCAGCATGCAGACTAAACGGAATCTCTTATTCTAGGTTTATAAACGGTCTTGCAAAATCTGGCATAGAACTAGATAGAAAAATACTTGCTAATCTAGCTATGAATAATCCGGCAGAGTTTGCAAAAGTTGTAGAAGCGGCGAAAGCGGCTATATAATATCAGTGATAGCTCTTAAGAGCTATCACTATTGTTTCTTAATTAAAATATCCCCACTAATAAATTTAAAAACTCTCCCAAACATCATCATTTTTTGTTACGTTTTGTTTGGTTAAATGTTTTACTGGTGTCGGTTTTGATACAGTTTTTATTGTTGGCTTTGAAATTATTGACGGTTTCGCTATTCTTGAAAAGGATGGAAAATGGATATTTTCTTTACCTTTAAATTCTTTTGTATTTGCATCTTTTACTAATCCTTCAGCCATAAATGCAGTCTGATTTGCAATCGAATCGGCTTGGCTTGCAACTTGTGCATTAGCTTGGGTCATTTGATCTAGTTGTGTTACGGCATCATTTATTTGCTCTATACCAGACATCTGTTCTTTTGAAGCAACGGAGACGTCTTCTACCATTTTAACGGTCTCACTTATTTTTTCGGCTATTATTACAAAACCTTCGTTCATATCTTTTGCAATATTCATACCCTCGTCTGATTTATTAGCCGCTTGTTGGGCTAGATTTTTAATTGTTTTTGCCGCTTCTGCACTTCTGTTAGCTAGGTTTCTAACTTCTTGAGCAACAACCGCAAAACCCTTTCCTGCTTCCCCTGCTGTTGCGGCTTCAACGGCGGCGTTTAGGGATAGAATATTTGTCTGAAAAGCGATATTTTCTATCACGGCTACCGCCTCATTTATACTCGCGGTTGCTCTTTGAATTTCATTCATTGCAGAAAATGTATTATTTGCTAAGACGGTACCGTGAGATGTAGCATCACCTGCTTCTTTCGCAATTTTTGCCATCTGATCGGCTTTTTGCGCATTAGACTGGACATTGCCAGTCATCTCTTCCATGGCCGCCGCTGTTTCTTCAAGGCTTGCGGCCTGTTGGTTTGATGATGTGGATAGATTCTCGACAGCTTCTTTTAAACTAGAAGCATTTTGTTGCATTGCAAGTCCATTTTCTAGTCCATTTTTGAGCATATTTGATACTTCAACTCCAAGATTATTAATAACAATCTCTACAATACCTTTAGGATTTGGTACGGATGACGTAAAATTTGCATTTTTGTAGTCCTCTAGAACTTTTGTAATATTATTAATATCGGAACCTACTTTGACAAGCAGATTGTCGATTGTTTCATTTATTGTTTTTGCTATATAGTTTATTTCGACCGATGGAGATATTTGAGATATTTTATCTCCTATATAGCCGGCGCTCATTTTTTCAAGTATTATCATTATTTCGCCGTATACTCTTATGTCTCCGTCTTTTGAGGTTACGAGTGCTTTTATTTGCTGGTTAATTAGTTTTTCTATTTCACCGAAATTATCGTCTTTTATATTTTCAATGGTTGTTAATGTGTTTCTATCTCCATTTGTAAACTCTAAAAGTTCTTGAAGTTTTGCTATTGATGGTTTGTATCTATCTCTACCTGTGTTATGGACTCCTATATTTAGTGCACTAAGGACAGCTAATGTTATGATAAAAAGTACGGAAACAATTAGCGGAGCCGATATCGCAAAACAAAAAATAGTCGATAAGGCGATTGTTGTAAGTGTTATGATTGCTGGTTTTATATTCATATTTATATCCTATCTTAGTGTCTTGTATAGCTCTTCAGCCTTTAGAATTTCTTCGTCCGTCGGTTTTTTTCTGACTGATATATATCCTTTTTGTCCGTTTGAAAGAGTTGTCGGATAGGCTGTTGCAAATACCCAGTAAAAACCACCGTTTTTAGTTCGATTTTTTACTATGCCATGCCATACATTACCTGATTGAATAGTCTCCCAGAGGTCTTTAAAGGCGGCTTTTGGCATATCTGGATGTCTAATGTAATTATGTGGTTTACCGACCAATTCTTCAAGTGTAAAACCGGCTATTTTGCAAAAATCATTATTCGCCGATAGTATAATACCGTTAGCGTCGGTCATTGAAGTGATCATCGTGTTTTTGTCTAACAATACTTCTTGTGATGAAATTACTCTATTGTATCCCACCTGTCTAGCTCCTGTGATTAAATTTATCTACCGTTTGTACTGAATTGTATAATTCTTGCAGGAATATGCTTAAGCTCTACAACCTCCCTTACTCCGCCGTATTCAACTGCTTTTGCGGGCATACCGTATACTACACATGATTCTTTATCTTGTGCTACCGTTAGCGCTCCATTTTCATAAAGTTCAACCATGCTACTCGCGCCGTCGTCACCCATCCCGGTTAGTATTACACCCATTGCCCCGCTTCCTGCAATATTATTTACACTTCTAAAAAGTACATCTACACTTGGTTTGTGTCTGCTGACTTTTTGCCCGTCATTTAATAGTGCCACATAATCACCGTTGGTATTTTTACTGATAATCATATGCATATTGCCTGGAGCTAAGTAAGCATTTGATTTTTCTAGTATTTGACCGTTTACGGCTTCATGGACACTAATCGGTGATATTCTATCTAGTCTATCGGCAAAACTTTTTGAAAAGCCATAAGGAATATGCTGTACTATAACAATTGGCGGTAGTCCTGCAGGTAGGTTACCAAATATATCAATTAATGTTTCTATGCCGCCGGTTGAAGATCCTATTGCAATTATTTTTTCCCCAGGCATAATTGCCGGTTTTTTTGGTAACACTATATCTGCTGTAAATCTTTGCTCAATTTCATCGGTAGAACTTTTTTTCTGTTGTTGTGCTATCTGTTGCGTTATGATTGGTTTTTGTTTTGAGTATCTTTGTATGAAGTATGCTAAGGATAGTAGCGTATTGGATATATTTTTTTTAAACTGCTCAATACTTGTATTTGTATCGGCTTTAGGAACAAAACCTATCGCTCCGTATTCAAACACGTCATTTCCCCTATAACTTTCAGAAGATATGACTATTGCAGGCATAGGATGTAATCTCATTAGATTTTTTAGGAAAGATACGCCGTCCATTTTAGGCATGTTTATATCGATTGTTACAAGATCTGGTTCGTATTGTTTGATTTTATCTCGACCGTCAAAAGCGTTTGCGGCTGTTGCTATTACACGAAAATCACCCGTTGAATTTATAGTTTCGCTTATAAGTTCTCTCATAACTAATGAGTCGTCTATTACTACGACAGTGTACAATAGGTAATCCTTTTAAGCTTAGAATAGTGTAATATCGCCATATTGCGACTCTTTGGCAAGCTCTTTTTTGTTTGAGGTTTCAAGGATTCTACTCTCTTCATTTCTAATTTTTTCTTCAACGGCGCTATTTGTAACAAAGCGAATAAATGTTTGAAATTCAGCGGTCAACAGAACAACTCTGCCGTGATTACCTTGTACGTGCTCTGAGAGTACTTTAAGCCTCTCTGCTTTACAAAAATCTCTAGCAAAATTAACATTTTTTTGACCTATATCAATCGTGGTTGATGTTATTACTGATGCACCACCTGCTATTTTTACTTCTAGGTTATCTTTTTTGCACCCTAGTTTATACATTGCGTTTAGCATTGTTTCTACTGAGTTTAAGCCATATTTGAAGCTGGATTGAAATTCTCCGGCAGTCGGCAATAAAAAGTGGTTCATAGCTTTTATTTTCAACTCTTTTTCATAAAACATCATGGCTACGCAGGAGCCTAGAAGTGTCGCAATAGCAACGCTTGATTCGTCGGATGTTATAGCAAATTCGCCGCCTATTATGGAGATTGAACGATAACCGTTTATATTTTGCAATACACCTGAGTCGCGCATTTTTTTGATATTGCCGTCCTTATCTCCTTTTACTACCAACTAGTTATCCCTTCTTTGTGAATATATTACTTCCGAGCCTTTCAACCATAGATGATAGGTCTAGGGGATTCTCGGAATGTCCAAGATAGAGTGTTCCGCCGGGTCTTAATAGGTTGAAAAGTTTTTTTAGTATTTTATTTTGATCCTGAGGTGAAAAATAAATTAAAACATTTCTACAAAATATAACATCAAAGCTATTCGGTTTCATTGGGTAAGACGGCGACATTAGGTTCATTTGTTTGAATGTGATAAGAGCCTTTAATTCGTCTTTTGCTTTTATTAGGAACTCATTGGAATTACTATCCTGAACCCTTCTCTTGAAATACTTGCTAGGTTGCGCCCATTCTGGAAAATCATGTTTGTGAGTATTAAATCTGTAGATTCCTTCTCTTGCCGTAGTTAGGACATTTGTATCAATATCGGTTGCTAATATTCTAACTCTAGTATTCTTTGCGTTATGTTCTTCTTTCGCCGCCAATACGCTTATCGCTATACTATACGGTTCCTCGCCTGTCGAAGATGCGGAACAATAGATGGATATTTCTCTGCCGATATTAAAAAGAGGGGGTAGGACTCTATTTTTTAGATCTTCAAAGTGAAAACATTCTCTAAAAAAATGAGTTTTATTTGTTGTGAAAGTATTTATAAATTCCTCAAGATAGTTTCCGTTTGATACCTCTTCTAGTATTGTGTCTATATTTCCGTTATAATGGAGTACACGTTTTAGCTTCTCGAGTCTATTGGCTATCATTATGTCTTTTTTATCGTCAAGTTTTATACCGGTATGCTTATATAGGATATCCCTTATCAGATTAAACCTAGAAGTATCGGTATCCATTCTAGCCTTTCGTAGTTATTTCTGCTAATGCGTCAAGTTCTTTTTTGTCAAGAATTCTCTCGGTATCCAGAATAATAACCATTCTTTCATCTTTCTTGATAAGCCCTTTAAGGTACTCTGCGCTTATGGAGCTTCCCATATCCGGTGCCGGCAAAAGTTTATCATAATCGATAGTTTCCACATCGCTTACATTGTCAACCACTAATCCTAACATTCTTCCATCATTTGTTTTGACGGCTATGACAATAGTGGTGCTTGTGTATAACGGGTTTTCCGTTGTGTTAAACCTAATCCTAAGATCTATAATCGGAGTTACTTCGCCCCTAAGGTTAATAACACCTTTGACCCAATGTTGAGTATTTGGTAGAGATGTTACGCTTGGGTATACGAGTATCTCGCGTATTCTTGTGATCTCAATACCGTAAGTTTCACTTCCTAACATAAACGTCAAGAATTGGTTTGTTAAAGAACCGCTCATCTAAGTCTCCTTCTTTCATACTTCTTTTGTTCCTCTAAGATACCTATCACGTCTATAATGAGTCCAATAGAGCCATCGCCTCTAACCGTAGCTCCTCCAATGCCTTTTACGTTTGTAAAGTTTTTATCTATAGGCTTTACGACAACTTGTTGTTGGTGCAAAAATTCATCCACGAATAAGGCTAGTTTTTGCGTGCCGGCACGTACTACTATTAGCATACCTTTGGTTAGTTCGTGATATTCAGGTTCTATTGAAAATAGTTTGTGCATTCTAACAACGGGAATAAACTCATTTCTAAGCATTAAAAGTTCCTCTTCGCCGTCTCCGATTCGTTTTATCATATCAGATTTCGGTTGTAGCGACTCCACTATCGATGCTAGCGGTAAAATATAATTTTTATCAGATATTCGTATATTCAGTCCGTCGAGTATAGCTAACGTAAGCGGTAGAGCGATAGTTATCGTAGTACCGATGCCAAGTTCCGTAGCTACACTGATGTTACCTCCAAGTTTGGTAATATTTGTTTTGACAACATCCATACCTACACCGCGACCGGAAATATCGGTAACTTGTTCTGCCGTAGAAAGACCCGGGGAGAATATCATCATAACCTTGTCGTCATGCGTCATCTGATCGTATTGTGATTTTGTTAATACGCCTCTTTCAACGGCTTTGAGAGCTACTTTATCGGCAGGTATACCGGCTCCGTCATCTGATATTGATATTAGTATCTGACCGTTGGCTTGTTCTGCGCTAATCGTAATCGTTCCTGTTTCAGGTTTTCCTTTGGTTCGCCTAGCATCCGGATTTTCCAATCCGTGATCTAGCGAGTTTCTGACAATATGCATTAGCGGGTCTGTTAATCCCTCTATCATAGCTTTATCAATTTCGACATTGTCGCCTATATGCTTGAAGTCGACTTTTTTATCAAGTTTTTTTGATATATCCCTGATTGTTTTTGGAAATTTAGAATAAATCGTCTCCATAGGAACCATTCTAACCGCCATAACGGAATCTTGCAACTCTCTAATGTATCTATCTAGAAGTTTTAATTTTTCTGCAACCTTACCTCTCGTGCCGATGTCTGCTATTTCATCCGTCAATTGAAATAGCATAGAGTTTACTATAACAAGTTCTCCGACATTATTCATCAGTACGTCTATTTTTGATAGGTCTACGCGAATATTGTTTGCGGCTTTTACCTCTTTATTTTCGGCGGTAGCCTCTTTTTTTTCTTCTAAAGTTTTAGAGGTTATTTGTGTGTCCGGTATGGATATGTTTTGAGCAGGCAAAGTATCTTGACTAGAAGTTTCTAGTTGAGTATGTTTTATTTGCAAATCATGGTCGAAAAAGCCGAAATGATCTTCTGTCGGTTTGTTTACTATAGATGTTTCCGAGATGGAGTCAGTTTGGTCTATGTTTATTATCTCATCGTCAAAGAATCCAAAACCGTCATCCTCCGTTACTTGCCCGATTCCAAACTCTTTTGTTGCGGTAGCCGTATTAGCTATCTCATCGTCAAAGAATCCAAAACCGTCATCATTGCTATTTTGTGTTTCAGACTGCTGTATAAAATCGTCGTCAAAAAATCCGAAGGCATCATCCGAAATCAAGATAACCCTATTAGCTTGAGGCTCCGTAGATGTTTGTGCTTCGTGCTCTTGTTTGTTTGGTGATAAGCCTTCTGATATTTCTTTTATAATATTTATATATTCTCTTGTTAGATTTTCAAAACTCTGAGAAGTCAGCGTGCCGTTTACTTCTTCGTCAAGAACTGTTTTCATGGCATCTACGCAATCGATCAGAAGTGTTGCCATATCTGCCTGGTAAGGTATTTGCTTGTTTCTAAGCTTATCCATAAAAGATTCTACTTCATGTGTAAACTTAGCAAAGTTCGACAGTTCTACCGACGCAGAGGAGCCTTTTAGTGTATGAATATATCTAAATAACGAGTTCATTTCCTCATCATCAAGGTGCCCGCTCTCTTCGGCTTTTAACAGTAGTGTATCGGTATTCTCGAATAGTTCTACAGACTCTTCGAGAAACATAGACCTATACTTTGATATATCGAAGCTGGCCATGCTTATCCTTCCTTATTTTAAATCTGCGCTATTTTTTAAGAACGATACCTACGGCTTTTAACACCTGCTCCGGTAAGAACGGTTTTACTATCCAGCCTGTTGCACCTGCCGCTTTACCTTTGGCTTTCATATCGTCACTTTTTTCCGTGGTAAGAACCAAGAGCGGAACCTTTGCATACAAAGGAATAGTTCTGAGGTGTTGAATTAGCTCTAACCCGTTCATATTCGGCATATTAATATCTGTTATTACAAGATCAAAAACGGTGCTTTTGGCTTTTTCTAGACCTTCTACGCCGTCAGCCGCCTCTGTTATATCGGTATAGCCGCCGTCTACTAGCGCGTACTTTAGCATATCTCTAAGCATGTTAGAGTCGTCTACGATTAAAATTTTTGCCATATTTGCTCCTTTTTGAGTTAAAATAATTCTATTTCTTCAGGTTCGCTATCGATTGTACTACCGCATGCTACCATTTTATCTATATCAGTTTCGCCCTTTGCTATATCGCGTTGCTCTTGCAAAGTGAATAAAACCTCTAATGAGTCCGTAAGCTG
>Ga0207433_10003531_pt1 | contig 29980 bp, 26 predicted proteins | sample YelNatPaOPGAMG01_FD_187559 | JGI IMG/M metagenome (GOLD analysis project Ga0207433, IMG submission 187559) | Hot spring thermophilic microbial communities from Obsidian Pool, Yellowstone National Park, USA - OP-RAMG-01 (SPAdes) (version 3) | ecosystem: Environmental > Aquatic > Thermal springs... | reverse complement strand
TTATATCATCTTTGACTTTTTCTTCACAATAACTATCTACCAAAAAAGCCAAAAAACTCCTATCCACTCCACCGGAAGGTTCAATAATGTAAGGATAAAATCTTTCTTTGGTAACATCATCAAAGTATCTTAAATCTTTTTTACTTAATTCCGCATGCTTTCTTAAATCAAAGTCAGTGCGGTTGGCAATCCCTTCTAATTCTGACCAGCCAAAGGGAAAGTTATATTCAATATCCGTGCAGGCAACCGCGTAGTGGGCAAGTTCATCTTTTGAATGCGGTCTTTTTCTTAAATTTTCCTTTTTTATTCCCAAATTTATATACCAGTTAAAACGTTCCTCAACCCACTCATTAAATTTTTCTTCGGCATCTTTAGGATGAACAAAATATTCAATTTCCATCTGCTCAAATTCCCTTGTTCTAAAAATAAAATTTCCTGGGGTAATTTCATTTCTAAAGGCTTTACCAATCTGGGCTAAACCAAAGGGAAGTTTGGGATGCTTTGTATCTAAGATGTTTAAAAAATTTACAAACATACCTTGGGCGGTTTCCGGACGAAGATAAACTACGCTGGCTTCCTCTTCTAATGCACCCCAATTGGTCTCAAACATCAAATTAAAAGGCCTTGCCTCAGTAAGTTGACCACCACATTCAGGACATTTTGTTCTATCTAAAAGCTCAATTGTCTTAAAGCGCTTCTTACAGGATTTACAGTCACTTTTTAAATCATAAAAATTATTTATATGCCCGCTTGCCTGCCATACCTTAGGATGCATAAAGATACTGGCATCCATACCAAAGATATCATCTCGCTCATAAACTACTGACTTCCACCAAGCTCTTTTTATATTATTTTTTAACTCTACGCCATAAGGACCATAATCCCAACTATTCGCCAGGCCCCCATAGATTTCTGAGGATTGAAAAATAAAACCTCTGCGTTTACATAAAGAAATAATCTTATCCATTAAATCAGCCATAGTCTCATCCTAATTTTTAAAAAAGATTTTACCACAATTCTTAAATTTTTCTATCTATAATTTTCGTTAATTTCGTTTAGTTCGTTATTTTCGTTATTTTTGTTATTTTACTTCCTTAAAACCTTAACACCTAAACACCTTAACACCTAACTCACCTAACTTCCTAAACTCTCTCACCCTGACTACTCAATACTCAATACTTACTACTCACTACTTTTTTAAGGTTAATATCGTTAATTTCGTTTTTTTACTTCCTAACTTACCTAACTCACCTAACTTCCTAACTTTTTTAATTCTTCCTCTTTTATCGTAAAACTATGCTCTTGTGTAGGAAATTTTTCTTCTATAACTTCTGCTTTATATTCCTGAATTGCCTTTAAAATAAGTTCGGAAAGATTTATGTACCTTTTGACAAATTTTGGCTTAAACCGTTCAAATAAACCCAAAAGATCATGCGTCACCAAAACCTGTCCATCACAGAAAATTCCTGCACCAATGCCGATCGTAGGTATCTTTAAATTCTCAGTAATCATTTTAGCAATCTTATCCGGAACGCATTCTAAAACAATAGAAAAACAACCTAATTTTTCCAAAGCTTCTGCCTCTTCAATTAGTCTTTTGGCGGTTTCTGCATCTTTTCCTTGAACCTTAAAACCTCCTAATTTATCCGCGGTCTGGGGAGTAAGCCCAATATGTCCCATTACCGGAATACCTTCTTTGATAATTGCCTCCGTAACTTCTAAACATCTCTCAAACCATTCTAATTTTACCGCATCGCAATTTGCCTCCTCGATAAATCTTTTGGCATTTTTTACTGAATTTTTAATGTCTAATTGATATGCTTCATAAGGCATATCTCCGATTACCAAAGCATGTTTTACCGCCCTACTTACTGCCTTAGCATGATGTAACATCTCATGCATTCCGACCTGGGTTGTCGACTCTAAACCCAATACTACATTTGCTACCGAATCTCCCACCAAAATCATATCAATTCCTGCTTTATCAATTAACAGAGCTAAAGGATAATCATAGGCGGTAAGCATAGTGATTTTTCTTTTTCCTTTTAAAGAAACGATATCCTTAACTTTAATTTTCTCATCCATTTTTCTTCCTTTCTTTAAAAACCACATCCTCTATCCTGGCGTTATATCTTTTTAGTAAACTTTTAGATTTCTCTATCCCCAAAACAAATATAGCTGTGGCTAAAGCATCCGCAGTCAAACAGTCATCCGCTACCACAGTAACCGAACTTATCCTGGATTCAGCTGGAAAGCCAGTTCTGGGGTCAAAGATATGACCGTAAGTTTTATTATCTTTTAAAAAATAACTTTCATAATCTCCAGAGGTGGCTACTGCTTTATCCTTTAACCTAATTACCTTTCTTATTTTTTTCTGAAAAGGCTCTCTGATTCCTATCTGCCATAACTTACCAAACTTATCTCCCAAACAGTATATATCTCCTCCCGCATTAATTAAGGCATTTCTTATCTTTTTTTCTTTTAATCTTTTAATTGCACAATCAACAGCATATCCTTTGGCAATCGCTCCCAAATCTATACACATATTTTTTTCTTTAAATTCTACTATTCTATTTTCCTCATCCATTAATATTTTATCTGAACCTACTAACTCCAAAACTTTTTGAATTTCATCATCTGTGGGGACTCTATAATTGCGCGTATCAAATCCCCAGAGTTTAAGCAAAGGACAAACCGTTATATCAAATGCGCCTTCGCTTGCTTTATAAAACTCCTTTGCCTTTTTAATTATTAAAAAAGTCTCTAAACTTACTTTTGCTTTAGCCTGTTTATTTAATAAAGAAATTTCGCTGTTTGGGTTATATTTACTCAAAAGAGCCTCTATCCTTCTTATCTCATCAAAAGCAATCTTTATTGCTTCTTTATTATCAGTGATTACCTCTACATAGGTTCCCATCAAAAGTTGGGTCTGACTATAAAGCCTTGATTGTTTTATACAACTAACAAAAAATAAAGAAGAGATAAATAAAATTAAAAACCTAAAGATTTTCATTTCTTTATAATTTTTAACAACTCTTGCCATTCAAATGTATTTAAAACATTCTCCTTTTCCAGCCATCCTCTTCGGGCAACCGCTACTCCTAAATGCATCGCCTCCATTTGTTCTAATGTATGCGCATCCGTACCTATAGCTAATTTTACCTTTGCTTCTTTTGCCATCTTTGCGTAATTATCATTTAAGTCAAGCCGCTGAGGAAAGGCATTTATCTCTAAGGCGGTATTGGTATCTCTACAAACTTTAAGGATTTTCTCAAAATCAATCTCATAAGCATCGCGCACTCCCCAAAGTCTTCCGGTAGGATGGGCAATGATATGCACATATTTATTTTGACAGGCTTTGATAATCCTTGAGGTAAGTTTTTCCTTTGATTGTTTAAAACCCGTATGGATAGCTGCAATCACAATATCAAATTCTTTTAAAACCTCATCCTTATAATCAAGATTTCCTTCTGAATCTATATCTACCTCTGCCCCAAAAAGGACCTTAAAATCCTTTAATTTTTTATTTAAATTTTCAATCTGTTGTTTTTTCTTTCTTAAACTATTCAAATCCAGGCCACCCGCTACCTTAAGGCTCTGGGAATGGTCAGTAATCGCTACATAGGAATAATTTTTATTTTTAGAATATTCTACAATTTCTTCAATCGTATTTCCTCCGTCTGACCATTGAGAATGGACATGGAAATCCCCTTTTATATCCTTAAGTTCTAAAAGCAGGGGTAAAGAAAATTTTAATGCTAACTCCACCTCGCCTGTATCTTCCCTTAATTCCGGTGGAATATATGCCATTTTAAAAAATTTAAATATCTCCTCTTCGGTTTTCCCCACTAAAAATTTATCATTTTTAAATACTCCGTATTCATTTATCTTTAGACCTTTTTTTATCGCCAGTTTTCTTAATTTGATATTAAAATTCTTTGAACCGGTAAAATAAAGCAAAGCTGCCCCAAAGGATTTTTCCTCTACTACCCGACAGTCCACCTGTATATCTCTATCTGTGCGCACCGATGCCTTGGTCTCACCTTTAGCCAAAACCTCTGAAACTTGAGGCAAAGACACAAACTTATCCATTACTTTTTGAGGCCTATCGGAAATTACCAAAATATCAATATCCCTTATGGTGTCTTTTTTCCGACGCAGACTTCCGGCAGGAGAAATCATCTTCACTTCTGCTAAACCTTTAAGCGGTTTAATAAATTCATCTGCAATCTGTAAAGCTTCTGCCAAAGGAATGCGCTCTTTTCCTTTTTTTAAAATTTCAATTCCTTTTTTAATATTTTCAATCGTTTTTTCTTTAATCCCAAATATACCCTTAATTTTATCCTGTTGGATTGCCTCTTCTAAATCCTGGATGCTTTTAATATTTAATTTCTCGTATAAAAGTTTTGCAGTTTTAGGTCCTACGGAAGGGATATTGAGTAAATCTAAAAGTCCTTCGGGAATAGTTTTTTTTAATTCTAGGTATGATTTAAGGGTTCCGGTAGAGACGATCTCTTTTATTTTTTCAGCCAAATCTTTTCCTATACCGGGTATCTCTAAAAGTTTATCTTTTTTAATAAGTTCTTCTATATCCTCAGTTATGCTTTCTATATTCTGGGCTGCCTTTTCATAGGCACGAATGCGAAAGGGATTATCCCCTTTTATCTCTAAGATTTTGGCAATATTGCGAAAAATCTCCGCTACATAAAGATTCTTCATTTTTAGCTAACCCTTAAATCATAACTTGCCTCAATTGTCTTTACCAAATCCAAAAGCACAGAATTTACCGGAACCGGAATTCCCAATTCCTGACCCAACCGGACAATTACACCATTTATGGAATCTATTTCCGTATGTTTATTCTTTAAAACATCTTGGAGCATACTGGAGACATTTTCTTTTGTCGCCTCACAGACCGCCTCTACCTTTGCTAAAGGATCATCATAAATAAGTTTTATCCTTTTTCTTTTAGCGATACGGATCGCCTCAGTAACCGCTTCCCTTAATATCCGGCGTGTCCCTTCAAATTCAATTAATCTTCCATTGTTAAGGCGGGTAATCGCGGTCAAAGCGTTTATCCCCACATTGATGATCAATTTTGACCAAAGTAACCCCTTTATATCCCGCGATATTTTGGTAGGTAAACCTGCTTTATTAAAAATCTCTCTTATCTGACGTAGTTCCGGTGAGATACGCCCATCTATTTTACCAATCACTGTCTCACCTTTCCCTGCATGCCGGATATGTCCTTCTTTTAATAAAGTTGCTCCTTGGTTAGTTACACCTGCTACTACCCTTTCTTGTCCTAAGATCTCTCCGATTGTCTCGATATTACCCAAACCGTTCTGTAAGGTAAGGACAATGGTATCCTCTCTTACCAGAGGCTTGATGGAAAGACAGGCCTGATGGGTATCATAGGATTTTACTGCTAAAATAATCAAATCCGAACCTTTAATCTCCTCTACATCGCAAGTTACTTTTACCTTTGCCTGCCAGTTGCCAGAAATCCCTTCTAAGATTATACCCTGTTGATTTAATAGCTTAGCCCGTTCTTTATTTTTATCTAAAATCCAGAGGTCAGACTCAACTTTAGATAAAAATGCACTGAATAGACATCCCATCGCACCTGGACCAACCACCACAATTTTCATCTTCCCTCCTATTTAAATTTAAAGTTTCTCGGTCAATTCTAAAACTACCTTTTCAGACTTTAACTTCTTTTCTAAGTGGAACTCGAAAAATGCCTCCAAGATATAATCGAGCTCCCTTTTAATTAAAGGATTTATCCCTAAACGTAAATTATTTTCTAAATCATTCCTTTCAATATGTAAGATGGTGGCGATGGTTCCTCGATAGACAGCTCTTGCCTTTAGGTCTTTTTTCTGACAACTCGGACAGAGAAGACCTCCTAAACTAACACTGAATTTTGCCTGGGAGTTTATTTTACTTTGACAACTAATACAGGAATTCAGATGTGGTTTAAAACCACTTAGAGAAAGCAATTTTATCTTAAAGATAGTGATAATTTTATGAGGATAAGAATAAGTGCAGAGTGCCTTAAGTGAATCTAAAGTTAGATTAAATAGCTCTGTTTGGGATTCCTCAAAAGGTGTAACTAAATCCAGGGACTCCATCATTACACTGGCAAAGGAGAGCCTTTCCAAATTATTTCTTATAGAATCGAAATTATCCTTTAGATCACAATGACTGGCTAAGTGTAGGTCGGTATTTTTCTTTTTATAGAATATTATCTCATTATAAGAAAATGGCTCAAGGGACAAGAATTTTTTAGGTTCGGTTTTTATACCCTTGAAGATAAGATTCAACTTACCATAATCTTTTGTATAAAAACGCACGATCAGACTTGTCTCACCGTAATCAAATCTTTTAATTACCAATCCTTCGGTTTTAACTAAAGCCATACCTAAATAAGTTTAATTTTATATTTTGAGTATAAAAAAGAGAGTAATTCTTCTAAAAGGGTATTTTGTTTTTTAAGCATAATGTTTCTCTCTTTTTTATTTTTATCCTCGTAGCCTAATATATGTAAAAGTGCATGGATTATATAAAGCATAACTTCGCAAGCAAAAGAGCTCTTATAAAGAAAAGCATTTTCTCTGGCTATTTTAAGACAGATAAATATCTCCGCCAGTATGCTTTTTTTATCCCTTAAATTAAAAGATATTACATCTGTAGGGCAGTCCTTTTTAAGATAAATTCGATTTAAGCTCTGAATACACCGACTATTTACAAAATAGATATTAATCTGCGCCTCTTTTATTTTAAGCAAATCCGATAAATAAAGAACCGCCTCCTTAATTACACCCTCCTTAAGAGGGAGATTTTGATTATCTAAATTTTCTATGTATACCTTTACCCCAATCTTCTGGTTATGAAGAGAGTTTTTTTTCTGGATAGGTTATCCTCGCATGGTACATAGAAATCAATATCTTAATAAAAACTTCTGCTATCTTCTCCAAATCCTTTAGAGTAAGTTCACATTCATCGAGTTGTCCATCTATAAATTTATTATTAATAATCCTGTGAACTAAATCGGTGATTTTGGCAGGGGTGGGATCCCGCATAGTACGGGAAGCCGCTTCTACCGAATCTGCCAAAAGCACAATGGCTGTCTCTTTAGTTTTTGGTTTCGGTCCCGGATAACGAAAGGTCTCATCGTCAAATTTATCCTCCCTTTCAATATTCTCCAGAGCCTTAAGATAAAAATAATAAACCAGACTTGTGCCGTGATGCTGTGAAATAAAATCAATTATCTGTTTATTTAATCTATATTTTTTAGCCAGCTCTACCCCTTCTTTAACATGATTTATAATGATCAGTTTACTTAAAGAAGGAGAGAGCTCCTCATAATAGGTTTTAGCCGGCAGTTGGTTCTCGATAAAATACATAGGTTTTTTTATCTTACCGATATCGTGATAATAAGCTCCGATCCGACTGAGTAAAGCATCCGCACCGATTGACTCACTGGCTGCTTCAGCAAGATTTCCTACGATTAGACTATGATGGTATGTACCGGGTGCATTCATTATCATCTCCCTTAAAAGGGGATTATTAAAATCCGAAAGCTCTAAAAGACTTATGTTAGTAATCCTTTCGAATAGATACTCAAAGATAGGCAGTATCCCCGAGACAACTATCCCGCAGATGCATCCGTTGAGAAAAAACCAAAGATATATAAATGGATCCGTTATCTTAAAATTCTCTAAAAAGAAAAGACTGATCGCCTGAGTTAACCCGGCAATTATTCCTGCTTGAATAAGTTTAAATCTACGCCTTGCTTTCCAACTAACCAAAGTGCTAAAGATACCGCTAATGAAAAAAATTATCCCCCAGTAAAGATTGTTTATCTGAAAGGAAAAAGTAATCCCTAAAACTAAAGACATCAAAAGGGAAATCTCCAAATCAGAAAATATAACAGTTACCAGTATGGGAATCAAAGAGAAGGGAATAAGATATAAAGGTTTATTATTTCTTAACAATATATCCGAAATAAATAGAAAGAGAAGGTAAAGGAGAATTAAATGGGATAGTCTATAGGTTAATTTTTTTCCCATCTTTTCTCTAAAGATAAAATAGATAAATACCGAGGTAATAAAAATTATCACCAGTGGATTCATTCTTAAAATGTTTACCTCCAGAATAAAAAGCAAAATCAAAAAAAGAAGGATAAAAAACCTATTCATTATTAGAAGATTTTGTTTCATATGCCTCAATAATTCTTTGCACCAAAGGATGCCTTACTATATCTTTACCGGACAGATATACAAATTTTATTCCCTCGATATCTTTTAAGATCTGCTGTGCCTCAATCAGACCTACAGGTCTACCTTTAGGTAAATCGCTCTGGGTAATATCTCCAGTGATTACTGCCTTAGAATCAAATCCTAAGCGGGTCAAAAACATCTTCATCTGTTCACGGGTAGCATTCTGTGCCTCGTCTAATATAATAAATGCATCATTTAAAGTTCTACCCCGCATATAGGCAAGGGGAGCTACCTCAATAATCCCTGTCTCTAAATATTTTTCAATCTGCTCTGCCTCCATCATATCATAGAGCGCATCATAGAGGGGCCTTAGGTAAGGGGAGATTTTCTCATACATATCTCCGGGTAAAAACCCCAAAGATTCTCCTGCTTCAATCGCTGGCCGAGTAAGAATTATCCTTCTTACCTCATTTTTCCTTAAGGCTTCTACAGCACAAGCCATAGCTAAATAGGTTTTACCTGTCCCCGCAGGACCGATAGCAAAAACGATATCATAATTTTTTATCGCCTCTACATAATCTTTTTGCCCTTTTGTACGCGGACCTATCTGTTTGGTAGTAAAGGAAAAGAGTAAACCCTGCTCTTCTATCTCCTTATATTTTATCTGACCTTCCTTAAAGGTCTTAATAAGATAAAAGAGTTGCTTGCGGTCAAATTCCCGGTTTTTAGTTCTAAAAGAATCTAAAATATAATCCAAAAGAGCTTTTGCCTTATCTAAATTGCTACCTTTACCGGTTATCTTTAAGGCATCTGGTTGGACAGTAATCTTAACCTGGAATTCTTCCTCAATAGTTTTTATATTACTATCGTATGGTCCAAAGATTAACTGCAGTTCCCTCTGATTATTTATATGGACGGTTCTTTGCATAAACTACTTAAGTTTTAAGGTTGATTCTTCTTTAGGGATATTGATTATCTGTCCAGGATAGATCTTGTTGGGATCTTTAACTGTATCTTTATTTGCCTCATAGATCCGGTACCAGAAACGGCTTGTCCCATAAAATTTCTGAGAAATTTTTTGTAAAGTATCGCCCTTTTCTACTGTATATTTTTCCATTAAGACCGAAGGGGTCTCTTTCTTAACCTCTGGAGAGGAAGGTTTTCTTTCAATATAACCTAAATTCCCCCATAATTCCTTATCTTGGGAAGAAGGGTTTTTCTTGGGGATTACCTTTTCAAATTTTATGGGTGAGCGGAGTTCTATTTCTACCTGTTGGATGGTACGGGTAGTTTTTCTCTCGGGAGCTAACTCAGAAGGTCTACCCAAAATATACCCACGATTCCCAGCGATTTCCTGATCCACTCTTTCTCTGGTTAACTTATAAGTCCTTACTGTACATCCTAATAAAAAAATAGAAATTATTCCTAACAAACTAAGGCTTTTTTTCATATTTTCCTCCTCTTTTTATCTAATTTTATCTTTAATTCCTTCAGTTGCCTTTCCTCTACTTGCGCAGGCGCACCCGTCAAAGGACAAATTCCTTTCTGGGTTTTGGGGAAAAGTATAACTTCTCGGATACTTTCTTTGTCTGCTAAAATACTTATAAGTCTATCCAAACCAAAGGCAATCCCACCGTGCGGAGGCGCCCCAAACTTAAACGCTTCCAGCAAAAAACCAAAACGCTTTCTGGCTTCAGCTTTTTTTAACCCGATAATCTTAAATATCTTTTCCTGTAAATCTGGCTGATGGATACGGATAGAACCTGAGGCAACCTCAACTCCGTTTAATACTAAATCATAGGAACGCGCCCTTACCTCTTCGGGGGTCTTTTCCAAAATAGCGATATCTTCATTTTTGGGTGCAGTAAAAGGATGATGTTCGCTCTCCCATCTTTTCTCATCTTGGTTATATTTAAAAAGCGGGAAATCTACAATCCAGACAAAAGAAAACTCTTGATTATCCTCGTTTCTTAAATCAGGTTTATCTGTACCGTATCTTTCCCTCGCCTCTTTATAGCTAATGCGCTTAAATGGTGTGGGGATGTCTATCTGTTTAGTCTGTCTAAGAATTTCCTGGATAAGTTTTTCGGAGAGATTAAATATATCCTCTTCTTCTACAAAAGACATCTCTAAATCCAGTTGAGTAAACTCTGGCTGGCGGTCCTGTCTTAAATCCTCATCCCGAAAACAAACTGCCAACTGATAATAGCGGTCAAAACCTGCTACCATTAAAATCTGTTTGAATAACTGGGGAGATTGGGGAAGCGCATAGAAAGAACCTGGATTAAGCCGGGAAGGAACCAAAAAATCCCTTGCGCCTTCAGGGGTAGATTTGGTAAGAAAGGGAGTACTACATTCCAAAAAACCTTCCTTATCTAAAAAGTCTCTTGCTATTTTATATACATTGTGCCTTAAGAGAAAGTTATTTAGGGTATCCTTTCTTCTTAAATCTAAATATCTATATTTTAATCTTAACTCTTCGGAAACCTTATCCGCTTCTTCTATATCAAAAGGCAGACTTTCTGAAACACCAAGGATCTCTAATTCTTTTGCCTCCAATTCAATTTGACCCGTAGAAATATTAGGATTTTCCGTTCCTTTTGGTCTTAAATTTACTTTTCCTTTTACCCTTAAGACAAACTCCAAACGGATATCCTTTGCCTGCGCGTATGCGGAAGGAGAAACCGCAGGATGAAATACTACTTGGGTAAAACCGTACCTATCCCTTAGATCCACAAAGATAAGTTTACCGTGGTCACGTCTAGCTTTAACCCAACCACAGAGAACCACTTCTTTACCAACATCATTCTGAGTTAACTCTCCACAGGTATGTGTTCTTAACATAGGTATTTTAGGGGCTCTTTAATCAGCGCTTGGAGGTTTATCTCTTTCTGTGTACCTTCTTGCATGTCCCTCAGTTGCACTACTCCTCTGTCTAATTCCAAATCTCCCAAAATAATCACAAATTTTGCTTTTAAAGAATCTGCCCGCCTTAAGGCTGCTTTTAAGGATTTATCCTGATAATCACTATCCGCACGGATATTATTTTGGCGTAAACTATTTAATATCTTAAGAGCATTTATCTTTGCATTTTTGCCTAAGGCGATAAGATAAATCAGGTCGCTGCGTTGGTCTAAGGTCTTTTCTTTTATTACCAATAAAAGCCTTTCTAAACCTAAGGCAAAACCCGCAGCAGGCTTAGGAGGACCCCCTAATTCCTCTACTAAATCATCGTATCTTCCTCCCGCTCCGATAGCATCTTGACTACCTAAGTCCTGATGAGTGATCTCAAATACGGTGCGGGTATAATAATCTAAACCCCTTACTAAAAGCGGTGAAATTTTATATTCTATATTTAATGCGTTTAATCCCTCTTTAACTTCATTAAAATGCTTAAGACACTCTGGACAGAGATAATCGTATTTTATCTTAAGTCCTTTTAAAATCTCTTGACAGGTTTTATTCTTACAGTCAAGAACCCTTAAGATATTAATCCTGTATCTTTCTTGGCATGCAGAACAGAAGTGTTTAATTTTTTCTTTAAGGGATTCTTTTATAAATGAAGCAAAAATTTTTTTATCATTTTTACAGCCTAAGCTATTTAAATTTATAGAGTAGTTAACTATCCCAAATTCATCAAGGAGATGCTTTGCTAACATAATCAATTCTACATCCAAATAAGCAGAACCCGAACCGATCGCCTCCACCCCTAGATGATGAAACTGCCTTAACCTTCCTTTCTGCGGACGTTCCGCTCGAAACATCGCTCCTATATAGAAAAATTTTACAAAATCTTTTTTCTTATCTAAGTGATTCTCCAAATAAGCCCGCACCACCGAAGCGGTACCTTCTGGTCTTAATACGAGAGGTTTTTCTTCTTCGCATTTTTGTTCGCAAAGTGCCCTCTTTACCAAAAACATCTGTTTATTGACGACTTCACTGGAAGCTCCTAAGGAGCGGTTAAATAGACCTATCTCTTCAATTAAAGGTGTACGGATCTCTTCATACCCGTAATTGGAAAGAATGCGTCGGGCTTTGGTCTCTATCTGTTGCCAGAAAAAAATTTCAGGAGCAAGGATATCCTTGGTGCCCCGTACAGATTTATACATTTAAGATTATTATTATATATTATTTGACTTAAAAAATGCGTTTTAATAACTATCTTTTTTTGGCTGTATTATTTTATCCTCTTTTTCATCTCCAAACCAGGTTTGAAGACCACTACTCGGCGCGGAGGGACGGGAACCACTTGACCGGTTCTGGGATTTCTTCCAGTGCGGCTCTTTCTCTGTTTTACTTTAAATACACCAAAATTTCTCAGCTCAATCTTTTCTCCTTTTTCTAAGGCAGAAATTATATAATCGAACGTCTTCTGGACTACCTTTTTTACATCTATCTGTTTAAGTTGCGTCTCATCAGAAATCTTTAAAACCAGATCTTTTTTAGTCATAAAGGCCTCCTCTTTTAAACATAAATAGCGTATCAGGAAAAACTTATGATGTCAAGAAAAAATTAAATCCTTATTTTTCCCCAACCTCTTTCCTTACAGAACTATTCATCATTCCCAAAGTTAGCCACCAAAAGAATGCAATCTGCCCAAAATAAAAAGAGAGATCAAAGAGGTTATGAATTAAAAAGGCTAACCCCGCGCAGAGACAAGAAAAATTAAAAACCGGTGCACAAGAATCTTTTATCAATTTAATAGCTCTCTTTAAAAAAAGGGAAATGATTATTAAAAAACTCAATAGACCAAATATACCTAACTCTGCAAATATCTGTAAAAATACATTATGGGCGTAATTGCTAATATTTGCGGAATTTGGTTTATAAAAATAATAAAATATTCCAAACTTACACCAACCTATCCCTAAAAAGGGGTAATCTTTGATCATCCTTAAAGCGGTCTGCCAATAATATAGACGCTGTACTATAGAATTGTGACGATAACTTAAATCAAAAAAATTAGAGATCTTCTGCCTATTTATAAAAAGAAAAACTAAGATTAAACTAAATAAGAGAAAAACCGTTACCATAAAGACCTTTTGGAAAAATAATTTTTTAACTTTAGTCTGGTGAATATAAAAATAGGACCAAAAAATAAAAACTAACATAAAGGTCAAAATCCCACCTACAGACTTAGTGCACAAAAGGGAAAAGAATATTAAAATTAACCCAAAGAGAGGAATTATTTTTTTTCTATTTAAGAAAAGACTCCCTAAGGTCAAAAAAAATACCATCACTAGATAACTGGCAAATAGATTTGGTGAAACAAAGGTCGCAAAAGCACGTTTTCCTATCAATACCTCTTTTATATAAGTGTAGGAATCAAACTTTATTGCTTTACAGACGATGTAATTGAGCACATTATCAAGCCCGATGAAATACTGATAGATCGTATAGATACTTACCAGGATAGCGGAAATAGTTACTACCTCAAGAACCTGCTTTCTCTTTAAGGAATCCGTTTTACTCATAATATAGAAGATAAGAAAGTTAGGACAGAATAGATAAAATTCATAAATACTGAAAATAGTAAATCCTCTAATGATCAAGGAGATTAAAATAATTAATAAAAATAAACTTACCGCTAAATTTAAAGGTGTAAAGAAAGGATTTACCCCTCGAAAAATAAATAGATAAATTAAAGAAAAAATTATAAAAAGAAAAACATACCAGAAACCTAAGGTAAAGAAGGCATATTCACTTATAAATGGACGTAGGAATATAAATATAATTAGAAGATACCAAAAGAAGATCCTTATCCGCCAGAGAATAGAATCCATAAGAATTGAATACCCATATTAATGGCCAATCAACTCGGTAATTTTGAATATAGGCATAAAGAGGGAGATTACTATCCCTCCGACTACTACTCCCAAAAAGACAATCACTATAGGTTCAATCATGCTTACTAACCCTGCTACCGCAGTATCTACCTGCTCCTCATAGAAATCCGCTATTTTGGTAAGCATATTATCCAGTTGGCCGGTTTTTTCACCTACACTAATCATCCGGCAAACCATAGGAGGAAATACTCCACTCTGGGAAAGGGGAACTGAGATGGGCTCTCCTTCTCGGATGGCTCGAGAACATTTATTCACCGCTTCTTCAATTACCTTATTAGCGGATGTTTTCCCTACGATCTCTAAGGCGTTGATAATATTTACTCCACTTTTTACCAAGGTTGAAAGGGTGCGACTAAACCGGGCAATGGCTATCTTTCTAAAAAGCACACCTATTACCGGAAGGTCTAATTTTTTCTTATCAAATCTGTATCTGCCCTTTTCGGTATTTATATATTGCTTAAATAAAAAACCACCTCCTATTAAAATTAATATAAACAGTAAGAAAAATCTTCTCAAAAAATCACTTACTTTAATAAGGATTAAGGTAGGAAGCGGTAATTTACCTCCCAACATCTCAAATATACCTTTAAAGGTAGGAACTACTTTGATTAAGAGGACAGCAGTGATAAGTACTGCCATTACTACCACGATAGTAGGATAAACCATACCGGAACGGATCTTTCTTATTAAAGAGGAGGTTTTCTCAAAGTAGGCTGCGAGACGCTGAAGGATCTCATCAAGCATACCGGAGGCTTCTCCCGCTTTAATCATATTAATAAACAGCTCTGAGAATACCTCGGGATATTTTGCTAACGCATCGGGTAAACTTACCCCTGACTCAATATCTTTTCTTACCGAAAGTATCACTCTACCTAAATACTTATTCTCTATCTGTTCTTCAAGAATACCTAATGCCTGAACTAAAGGGATCCCTGCATCGATTAAGGTAGCTAACTGACGCGAAAAAACTACCAGTTCATCCAGTTTAATCTTTGTCTTCTTTACCTTTAATATCTTTTCTACTTTTCTCTCCGGTGTAATGGAAATTACCAAAAGTTCTCGACGGTGCAACTCATTAATAACTTCTGTTTCGCTGACCATCTCTAAAATCCCATTTACCGTTTTACCTGATTTATCCTTAGCGATATAACGGTATCTCATAATTGGTCTACCACCTTTAAAAATGCCTCTACTACCTTAGGGTCAAATTGTTTACCGCTGTTCCGCTTAATCTCTTCAATCGCCTCCTGTTTAGAAAGAGGGGTCTTTCTATAAGCACGGGCAGAAGTCATAGCATCATAGGCATCCGCTACCCTAATAATCCGTGCTCCTAAGGGGATCTCTTCTCCTTTGTGCCCATCAGGATAACCTGTCCCATCATAATTTTCATGGTGCTGACGCACCAGAAGTATCATCTCCTCTAAAAAATTTAAAGGTTCAAGTATCTGCGCTCCCTTTAATGAATGAAGTTTTATCTGTTCTTTCTCTTCCTCAGTTAAAGCGCTCTCTTTACTTAATATATTATCAAGAACACCGATCTTACCTATATCATGCAGTTCGCAGGCTCCTAAGATTACTTCTATATCGTGGCTGGGAAGATTCATTGCCTCAGCAATCTTAACTGCATAACGGGCAACATTCTCTGAATGTTTGTGGGTGTAATGGTCGCGCGCATCGATCGCTTGGGCTAAGGCTTTTATAGTACGCATATAGGTTGTCCGCAGATTATCGTATAAACGAGTAAGATTCTTAGTCAATTCCTCTACCCTTTTGGTAAGAAAGATATTCTGTTTCTGTAAAGCAGTATTCTGCTCCTCAATACTTAATAAAAACTTGCGATGGCTAAGTAAAATAGAGTGCAACTCTATTCCCTTTTTAACCAGAAAAAATAATTTTTCTAAATTTATAGGTCGAGTAATAAAATCGTATACACCTAATTTATTTAATTCCATCGCTAAGGTGTTATCGTAATTATCCATAAGGACAATTATTATGCTATCGGGATAAATCGTCTTTATCTCTTTGACCAATTCTCTTATCGGCATATCTGGCATTCCCGTCTTAACAATGGTTAGGTCAAAATCAAATTTATGTATCTGTTTTACCCCCTCATAACTACTCGTAGCTAAAGATACACTATAACCTTTGATGGTAAGTTCATTCATCAGATAATCGGACAATTTTTGATTATCGTTAATGATGAGGATCTTAGACATCGTTACTCCTCGGTAGTTACTCTGATGGCTTCCTCTAAGGTGATCAACCCTTGTTTTACTTTCAAAAAAGCATCGTCCCTTAATGTAAGCATACCCAATTCCTTAATCGCATACTCTTTAATCTCATCGCAAGATTTTTTTTGGATAATCATCTCTCTAATATGGTCATCGATCATTAAAACTTCTAAAATAGCGGTGCGTCCGTAATAACCACTCCCATTACAGTAGGAACAGCCTCTCCCTTTATAAAAAGTTATCCTTTCCTTGAAGCCGATGGTTTCTAAAATCTCATCGGATATTTTATCTTCTTCTTTACAACGCATACAGATGCAACGACAGAGACGTTGGGCACAGACCATAATTAAAGAGGAGGCAACCAAAAAAGGCTCCACCCCCATATCAATAAGTCGGGTAATACTGGAACTAGCATCATTGGTATGCAAAGTAGAAAGTATCAACTGTCCGGTTAAAGCTGCTTTTACTGCGGTATCTGCAGTCTCACCATCCCGAATCTCACCGATCATAATCACATCAGGGCTCTGTCTTAAAAGGGCACGCAGACCCGAAGCAAAGGTAAGTCCTATCTCTGGCTTTACCTGGATCTGGGTTATCCCTTCTATCTCATACTCTACAGGGTCTTCAATAGTAATAATATTAAGATTAGGGGTATTTAATTTATTCAATATAGAATAAAGGGTGGTAGATTTTCCACTGCCGGTAGGACCCGTAACTAAAATCATCCCAAAGGGACGAGCAATCGCCTCTTTAAATAATTTTAAAGGTTGTTCAGAAAAACCCAACTTATCCAGACCTATAGATAAATTAGATTTATCCAGGGCACGCAGAACAAACTTCTGACCAAAACTGATAGGTAAAGCAGAGACACGAAAATCTATCTCCCGAGAATCAAGTCTCACTTTAAACCTTCCATCCTGAGGGAGTCTGTTTTCCGTGATATCCAAATTGGAGATAATCTTCAATCTTGCCAAAACCGCATTCTGTTTTGCTTTGGGGATATTAAGGATATCATAAAGCACCCCATCGATCCGATAACGGACACGCAGACCATTCGGGGTAGGTTCTATATGGATATCTGAAGCGCGCTTCTTTAAAGCCAAGGTAAGGAGCAAATCTACCAACTGAACTATAGGAGGCTTTTGGCTTTCCTTTATTACCTCAGAAAGCTCAATAGTTTCTGTGATCTCCACTTCCAAACCAGAGGTTAACTCTGTGGCGGTCTCTTTTTCCAAAAAACTTTCTATCTGGGATAAATCTTTCTTATAATAGGTATCCAATGCCTTCTCAATTTCCTGCTGTGGAGATAAAACAATATCAATATCACAGCCAGTGAGTATCCGCAGGTCATCGATTAAGAAGATATCCAAAGGATCAGATAAAGCCACAGTGATACTGTTACCCATCTGAGATATAGGAATGATATTATAACGCCTGGCTATCTCTTCAGGAATAATCTTGATTATCTCCTTATTTAATTTATACCTATTAATATGAAGAAAAGGGATAGAAAGTTTTTGGGAAAGTAAAGAGAGTAATGCTTCCTCATCAATTAATTTTTTTTCCAAAAGTATTTTTTTTAGGGAAGATTTTGTTTTCTTCTGAAGTGAAATAGCCTCATCGAGTTGCTCTTTAGTAATCTGTTTACTTTCTAAAAGGACCTGGATAATTTCTTCTTTTAATGTGGCCATATCATTCGTCAGGGGCAGTATTTCTTAAAACCTCATCAAGGCTAGTAACTCCTTCATAAGCTAAACGTAAGGCATTCTGCCTTAAAGTAATCATCCCTTCTTCTCTTGCTTTCTGTTTAATAATATGTTCTTGGCTACGCTTAAGGATAAGTTCTTTTATCTCTGGACCTAACGTCAAAACTTCCGCTATACCTGTCCTTCCCAGATACCCTGTATTAAAGCATAATTTGCAACCTTTTGGACGATAAAAAATATTATTTTTAGATAAATCTATCTTTAGTTCTTTGGCTAATTCGGGTTTTAGGCTATAACTTTCTTTACAATTTGGGCAGAGTTTACGTAAAAGTCTCTGCGCCACCACACAAATGAGGCAAGCACAGATAAGATAGGGCTCGGTTCCCATATTTAAAAGTCTGGCTACTGCACCAGCAGAAGTGGTAGTGTGCAAGGTAGAAAGGACGAGATGTCCGGTTAAAGCACTCTTAATCGCAATATCTACGGTCTCCAAATCCCTAATTTCACCCACCATAATTATATTAGGGTCTTGCCTTAAGATCGACCTTAAGGCAGAGGCAAAAGTAAGTCCTATCTCAGGATTTACACTAACCTGATTTATTCCTTCCAGTTGATACTCTACTGGATCCTCGACGGTGACAATATTCTTCTGAGGTGAATCTATATATTTTAGTATAGAATAAAGAGTAGTGGTTTTTCCACTGCCCGTCGGACCGCAAACAAGGATCATACCGTGGGGTAAAAAAGCAGATTTTTTTATTATAGAAATACTATAAGGATCGAATCCCAGTTTATCTATATCTAACATTGCTTGGGATTTATCCAAAATTCTTATCGCTACCTTCTCTCCGGAACTGGAAGGTAAAATTGATACCCGAAAATCTACTTCCTTTTTATTTATATTTGCTTTAAAACGACCCTCTTGGGGAAGCCGGTGCTCAGCGATATCCAAATTGGACATTACCTTTATACGAGAGACGATTAAAGGATGCATCGAACGGGGAAGTGCCTCCTGCTCCTGTAATATCCCATCTATGCGGAAACGTAACCTTAGATTATTCCGCTGAGGTTCAATAAGTATATCGGAAGCTCTCTTCTCCACTGCATTTTCCAGAATAAAATTGGTAATCTTTATTACCTTTGTTTGATATACCGAACGGCTCAACTCTTCTAAAGAAGGGGCCTCTTCTTTCTCCTCGCGGACAAATTCAAAAGAGGTATCCTCAATCTCTTTTAATATATCATCTACAAAACCCAAGGTCATATCAGGGTAGACATCTTTAATAGTATCTAAAATTTCCTTTTCCTCAGCAATAATAGGATTTATCTTATAGCCCGTTAAAGAGCGTATATGATCTATAGCAAAGATATTCAAGGGGTCAACCATCGCTACCGTTAAAGTATCACCCATTTTAGATATAGGGATTATCTGATAATGGCGGGCAACATTCTCGGGAATTATACTGGCGATCTCAGGATCAACTTTGTATCTTTTAAGGTCGATTAAAGGAAGGTTTAACCCCTGACTTAAAACCATTTTAAGTTCGTTTTTCTTAATAAAATTCAATTCTACAACTATATCGCTGAGTCTTCCTCCTTTCTGTTTTTGAATTTCTAAGGCGGTTTTGAGCTGTTCCTCATTTAATAGCTTTTTGTCGATGAGTAAACGGGTTAAACGTTCCTTTAAAGAGATCATTTTTTATTCCTTATAGTATTTCTCAATTGCTTTCTTTATATCGGAGGAAGTGGAGACAAAACTCTGTACATTACAACCGGTAAGTATTTCTACATCCTCTATTGCCTGCGTATTTAAAGGATTAGACATTGCCAAAGTTAAATTGTTACCTATCTTATCTATAGGGATCAAAAGATACTGTTTTGCCACTCTTAAAGGAACCAATTTTATAATCTCCGGATTAATCTCATAGTTATTTAAGGGAAGATAAGGAAAACCGTACTGGGTAGTAAGTGCCTGAGCAATATCCTCCTCTTTAGCAAACCCTAATTCTACGAGGATCTCTCCCAATAGACCCCCTTTTTGTTTTTGCACCGCCATGGCTTTTTCTAACTGCTGGGGAGTAATAACTTTTCTTTCTACCAAAAGCTCTCCCAGTTGCTTATGGATAACCCTTCTTAAAATCATTACCATGGTTAGATCTCCTGCTTAAAATAGACAATTATATTTTCATTTTTTTAAGTATCTTTTAAATTCTCTTCTGCTTTTTTAATTAATTCTTCTGCACTTATGCCATCCAGAGGATTTTCGCTCACCGTTCCCATCAGAGTAATCCTTTTGGATGGCTCCTCTTCCTTAAAGGCAAATTCTACTTTTTTACAGATATACTCTAAAGCCTCAAGGCTCTGGCGTTTGTTCTTTTCCACCAGAATTACCGCAAAGGTATAATCTCCAAAACGCCCAACGTAATCTATATCCCTTACAGAATCTTTTAATAGGGAAGCAACTTTTCTTAAAATATCTTCAGTAAATCTTATCCCGAATTGCTCATAAAGCTCTTTAAAACGTTCTATCTTAAAAAGCAGAAAACCACAGGGACGATGATAAAGCATACCCCTTTTTACCTCCTCATTAAGACGCCAGCGAATAAATCGCTCATTATAAAGCCCGGTAAGTGAATCCCTTATCTGTAATTTATCCAACTGATTTAGAAGCTCAGCGGTTTCTATAATCACTGAGATATTCTTGGCAAAAAGTTCCATCAATTCTTTATCCTCATCATTATAAACAAATTTATCCTGATCGTTACCTGTACCTAAAAAGCCTAAAAATTGATTACGTGAATACATAGGTAAAAATAAAGCATTTCTTATCTGGAAACATTCAGAGAACTCCTGAATTGATCCTTTGTCTAAACCGCTCTTATTATCAATTACTAAAATAGAATGCTCTTTTATAGTCCGCTGGAATATCTGATTTATCTTTTCCTTTAGTTCTAATTTTATACTTAGAGAATCAGGCATCTTAAGACCATCTATCAATCTTATATAAAATCTATCTGAATCCTTATCTTTTATTAAAAGATAACTGCGGGAAGAATTCATAACCTGAGATAGCTTTCCCAGGGCTACTCGGAGGACTTGCTCTACATCTTCACCGGAGGAAATCAAAGAATTTATCTGAAGTAGCGCAGAGAGTAAAAGACTTTGACGCTGAAGTTTAAGATTGTATTCTGCGCTCTTTCTGCTATAATCGTTCAACTGTTGAAGGTCCTGACGGATCTTAAACTGTAAGGAGTTTATCGCCTCCACCAACTCACTAAGTTCGTCTTCTTCAGTAAAGATAATTTCTTTATCCAGATTACCTAAAGCAATTGTTTTTGCTTCAGAACTTAAATGAATCAATCTTTTTATGAGGTCATGGATAAGTAAAAAACCAAACAATCCGATAAAAAATCCTATTAAGATCAGAATTAATAAATTAAAATCCCATTTGTAAACAGGAACAAAATGTACTGAGATAATATATACAAATATCAAAATAGGGATAATCAGCACTAAGTAGAATGAGATCCTTAACTTACGTTTTAATCCACATCCACTGAGAGAAAGTGTTCTATTTTTTCTCATCTTACCTCCTTTTTAAAATTATACATCCAAAAACAATGAAATCAATATTTATCTTTAACGGTAATAAAATGGAATTAAATTTTGCTAAAAGGAGGCTTTATTATTATTCTTTATGGTGGGCCAAGGTCATATCGAGAAATGTACGCAATCTTCTTGAACGGCTGGGGTGTCTGAGTTTCTTTAACGCCTTTGCTTCTATCTGACGCACCCTTTCCCGGGTAACTTTAAATATATTTCCTACCTCTTCCAAAGTACGGGGGCAACCATCCTCTATGCCGAATCTTAAGAGAAGTATTTTTCTTTCTCTTTCGGTTAGGGAATTAAGGGCATTTTTCATCTCTTCTTTTAGCATCGCATGGACAGTAGCATTTGCGGGTGAAACTGTTTTTTTATCTTCAATAAAATCACCAAAATGTGTATCACCCTCATCTCCGATAGGCATCTGTAAAGAGATAGGCTCCTGGGCAATCTTAAGGATAGATTTTATCTTCTCCTGAGGCATACGCATTTTCTTTGCCAGCTCCTCGGGAGTAGGCTCACGGCCATATTCTTGGACAAACATCCTTGTAATCCGGGAAATCTTATTTATCGTCTCAGTCATATGCACAGGGATTCTAATGGTCCTTGCCTGATCCGCGATAGAACGGGTGATCGCCTGTCTTATCCACCAGGTAGCGTAAGTAGAAAACTTATAACCCCGACGGTATTCAAACTTCTCCACCGCCCGCATCAACCCAATGTTTCCCTCTTGAATCAGATCTAAGAAAGATAGACCCCGATTATTGTATTTTTTAGCAATACTTACGACCAGTCTTAAATTTGCCTCAACTAACTTTTTCTTGGCACGGTTAAACCTTGCCTGGTATATCTTAATTAATTTAAAATGTTGTTTTAATCTCTTATAAGGCTCACCCAACCTCTTCAAAATTAATCTCTTACTGGCCATAAGTGTTCTTCTTCTTTTGCCAGAAGTATATTTTAATTTGTTATCGATCTGTTCTATTTCTCTAAATAACTGTTCCATCTCTTTAACCATACCTTCACATACCGAGGTGACAAATCTAAATTCCATTAAAAGTTCAGTTACATCTTTCTTCCGTGTCTTCTTTATCCTTTGGATAAGATACTTTATCTTCTTTATCATATAGCTATTCCTCAAACTGAAATCCTCTTTCAAAATATCCTCGGGATTCAATTTCCCTTCCACAATATCTTGGGCAATCTTTAACGCTTGCCTGCGTGCAAAGACAGTAGAAAAGAGTGCACGTTTGAATTTCTCTTCAGCCTCCTCAATCCTTTTAGCTAAAATAATCTCATCATCGCGGGAAAGCAAAGATATAGAGCCCATCTGTTTAAGATACATCTTTACCGGATCATCCAAAGGCATAAACTTTCCCGGTAATCCGATCTCCTCTTCCGTTGATGGTGTTTTAGTAAATTCGATAAATTTTCTATCTATCTCTTCGCTATCTACTATCTGAATATCTTCGTTACCTAAAAGTTCAAAAACCTCATCCATCTGTTCCGCAGAGATCACCTCTTCAGGCAGAAGGTCGTTAAGCTCATCATAAGTAAGATAACCCTTCTGCTTACCCAAAGCGATCATCCTCTTAATATCTCTCTGGAGAAGCGGATAACCTTCCATTTATATCACCTCTTCCTTTTTAATTGTAGAACGACTAAGCTTGCAGAATTCCTTCATCAAAAGCCTCAACCGTTCTGTATCTCCCATACTCTGGGCTAATTTTATCTGTTTATGTAAATTCTCTCTCTGGATTTTAATTTTTCTTTCCTTAAGACGCTGTATACAATCCTGGATAATCTTCTCTTTCTCCTCTTCATCTATGGGTGGACTAAAACTCAACTCACAGAGAATCGGCATTATCTCCTCCTGGGAGAAATAATTCAGGAGGTTATTTACCATAATATTTTTCCCTTTAGAAACCAAATCGAATAAAACCGAGACGATCTGCGAGGTCTTCTCATTCTGGAAATCATCCGGACTGATTACCTCCATAAGCTTTTTTATGGTCTGCTCTTCTTGGAGCATCAATCTGATTAAGAGTCTTTCTGTAGGATGGATATCTATCTTATTTTCAGATTTAGAGATTAAATGACTTTTTAATGGATAGTTATAATCCTTTATCTTTTTTAATTCCAAAAATAATATCTCCTCTTCTATTTGGAGTTGTTCGGAGAGTATCTTTATATAGGTAGCGCGAGAGACCGGATGGGGGAACTTTTTTATAGTTGCCAGCATCTCCGTAGCGATCCTTAACTTTCCCTCCGGAGTTCTCTTATCATACATCGATTTTAATATGGATAGTTTATAATCAAAGAGATTTTTACTTTCGGAAATTAAAGTATTGAATTTCTCTATCCCATAGGTACGCACGTAAAGGTCAGGGTCAAATCCCGAAGGCAAAGCTACCACCTTAACATTCATATCCTCTTCTAAAAAAATATCCAGTGACCTTAAAGTAGCAACCTGACCTGCATTATCACCATCATAAACTACAATCACATTATGAGTATAACGCTTAAGTAATCTTGCCTGCTCATAAGTAAAGGCGGTACCCAAACAGGCAACCAGATTTTTTAACCCTGCCTGAAAAGGAATAATAAAATCTAAATATCCCTCTACCACTACCACACAATCCTTCTTTATGATTTCATCTTTAGCAAAATTTAGACCGTAGAGATGTTCTCCTTTTGTATATATAGGTGTAGAGGGAGAATTAATATACTTTGCCTCTTCTTTATCTTTAGATTCCTCCAGAATCCTGGCGCCAAATCCTAAAACCCGCGATTTTATATCAAATATAGGAAAGATAATGCGGTTGCGAAAACGGTCATAATAAGTCCCATTTTCCCTTAATACCACCAAACCCAATTTCTCCAAAATAGATAGGGAGATATCATTCTTCCTTAAATACTGGGTAAGGGAATCCCACTGCGGAGGAGCAAAACCTATCTTAAGTAATTTCCAGCTAGATTCATCAATCTTTCTTTTCTTTAAATATTCTAAAGCCTGTGTTCCTTGAGAGGAATTAAGCATACGCTGATAGAAATCCATAGCCATCTGATTTATCTTATAATATAAAAGAAAGGAACTATCCTTATAAGATTTCTTAACCTCTTCTAACGGTACACCTGCCTTTTTTGCTAAAATCTGAACCGCTTCATTAAAATCTATATGTTCATAACGCATCAGAAAGTTAAAAGCGTTTCCACCCACCTGACAACCAAAACAGTGGTAGATCTGTTTCTGAGGGCTGACCATAAAAGAAGGGGTCTTTTCCTGATGAAAGGGACACAGAGCCTTAAAATTTCTACCCGCGCGCTTAAGAGGAATGTAACTAGAAATCAACTCCACAATATCAATGCGACTTAAAATCTCCTCTAAAACCCTCTCCGAATAAGCCATTTTTATCTATGGGTAATCCTTCTAAAACCAGAACAGGAAAATATTTTTAAGTTATTTTTGGTATCTATCCTATCCAAAAGTAGATTAAGCCCCAAAGTATCAGAAGAGATATGTCCTGCAATAATAACATTTAAATTTTTATCTTTTACCTTGCGGAAATGCTCTTCACTTAAATGCATACAGATAAGTGTCCGCACCCCTGCTTTATAAAGCCAATCAAAGACCTCTTTAGAACCTTCTGTGCCTCCGGTCATCTCTACCATCACTTTTCCTGTGGGTCTTGAAGGATTGCCTAAAAGTATGCGGGGACCCACTGATTCTCTCAAAGCAAGTTTATATTCAGGAATTTCTAAAAGTAGCTCCATTATCTCCTTTAGTCTCTTTGGCTTATTTTTCTGAATAAGACGAGAAATAAAATTGTAAGCTAAATTATCCGCTACCGTATGCAAACAGACAAAAGGTATATCTAAAATCCTGGCGGTATCTACAGTGCGCAGATGGTTTCCGGAAAGTAATTTTCTCTCCACCTCAGCAATCCTTTCCTCCATAAGACTCTTTGCCAGTTCTTTTTTTAGGCCCATCTTTTCTAAAAGTTGGCTGTGGATATGCATTACCTTATAAAGTTCAGCCAATGCCTTTCCTTCGGGATGGTGGGAAACCACAAGGTCCAAGCCATTATTCTTGCGCAATCTCTCTGCTAAAAGTATTTCGGTAGATTCAATATCGATCCCTACCAGAATACCCTTTATTTCTCTCTCAGGGTTACCGTAAAGGATCTGGGTATCCGCATAGGGGTTTTTACCTTTTGCTTTTAAAATAAATTCTTTTCCCCGCGGGTCATGTTTAATCCCGCAGGCGACTGCTTTCTGGAAGAATTCCTTTAATTTCATTTCAGATCTTTTTCTATATCCAGGACCGCATCATTAAATTTTTCTTGGGGCATAAGTTTAGAAATAAAACCACTAAAGACCCCCTTATAGATTGAAGGTGAGATAAAGAAAATACGTCTTCCCAGATAGGAATCCTCAACACTCTTTTTAAAATAATCAATTACGGGAATAGATAATAGATATACCAGGAGACTGGTAAAAATAAATCCCCTTCCCAGACCTAAAAAAAGACAAAACCATCTATTTACTATAGAAATTACCTCTAACTTTATAAAATTAGAAAAAAACTGCCTTACTAATCTAAAAGATATTCCCACCCCTAACCACAGGATAAGAAAAGCAAGAAAATCCCACAGTTCTATAGAGACAGCATTTATCTTAAATAAAGACTCAAAGGTATCCGCAAATCTTGTGTAATAATGTAGGCAGATAAACGCAGAAAAAATAACCCCTAAAAACTTAAAAATCTCTACAAATAACCCCTGAGAGACAGCGACATAAACTATTCTAATTATTAAAATTATAACCAGGATATCTATCCAATTAAAACTTTTAATTATAGAGACTAACATCTACTCTTCTTCCTAAAAATTAAATTTAATAAATTATAGCATATAAAACCTTTATTGTCAAGGTAACGCTTGAGGCTGCCGATTTTGTAGCAAATTTAAGAAATCTTTAAAACTGAATTCTGCTCTTTGAAATAAATCTGGTAGGGTCTCCTCTGTAAAAAAGGAGGTCTATCAGTGAAAAATCTAAAGAGTTGCTTAAAGGCAAAAACAGTAAGATTTCGTATTCCAAGATATTGTGTCTGTCCCTTCTGTGGTATCAAACAACGTTTTAAAAAAGAAAAAGAACATTACAAAATAGTTAAAGATATCAATGTGGAAAAGGAGTTAATTCTAAAGATCAGGATTGTCTATGCTAAATACCTTAATCCAAATTGTAAAAAGAGCTGTTTTAGATTACCAACACCAGGGATTGAAAAATACCCGAGGGCAACTATAAGACTTATAAAAGAATACTCAAATAGTCTAATAGATGACTTATCTACTGCCTTTTTATTTCCAATTAGGAACTGCTTTTATTTGCCAAAAATATAGGACAGATTCTTTTTATCTTGGTTTTTGCGAAATAAAATCTTATTTTTGCAATGCTAAAAATTCTAACCGTTAGTAAAAAGAGAGCATCTTTTAATTTGGAACAACAAATTCTCACTCATCCATTATAAAATCTTAAGATCCTAAGTTTAGTATGCTTTTAATATTTTCATATATAAACTTTGCTGCCTCCCTGTGGCCCTTTTCATTAAAATGAGATTCGCCCATAAAAAACTCTTCTTTATCTTTAAAATATGCGTAAACATCAATTAGAGGAATCGCATTATTATGAGCAACTTCAATGGTAGCATTATAATAAGCAGGGGCATAGGTTTTCCAAATGTTCACATCAGAAGATTCACCTAAATAAGGTCGGGTAAGCAAAACAACCTTAATATTTCTTTGTTTTGATATTCTAATTATTTCATTTAAGTTACCTTTGTACTCCTCTAAATCTACGCGGGGAATTAATTTTTGCTTATTTCTTAGCAAAAATTTATCTAAAACCGAAAATAATGCCTGACCAACTCTAAATTTAATGAGTAGCATATCTAATTTTATTTTTCTAACTATCCTATTTTTATTATTTACGTATTCTCTATCTGGAATAAAAACTGGATGAGCATCATTAGCTCCAAAACTTACTAATACCATATCGGGTTGAAAGCGAAGTGATTCTTTAAAATATATCAATCCCTGATACGATGTATATCCATAAACCCCTGCATTTATTACGTTAAATCTATCCCCCAAAAGCTCCTGTAGATAGTCCGGCCAATTAGATTCGCCAATCCATCCTAATACATTGGAATCCCCAAAAACAATTATGCGAAACTCATTGGTACCTTTTGAGACATTAATTTCTTTACCCCTATATCCATATGAATTAAAAACAGAAAAATTTTTTTTGGGACGCCATATTAAATATGGGTCGTAAGTAAAATGTTCATCTAAGAAAGCCAGATAGTATCTCCAATCACTTCTCCCTAAGATCCTTATCTCCAAGGGCATATATCTATAGCCCGTTACCCTTAAAAAAAATTCAAATAAACAGAATGGAATAAAAGAGGCAATCAAAATAAGTAACAATTTTTTACCAAACTGCTTTACTTTCATCAATCCTAATCTATAAAGGCGAAGGAAGTTTTATAATCTTATAAAAATTAATTAGATGCTTGCGAAAGAGCAGGTCAAAATCAGCGTGATTTTCTCCATACCACCAGAACCAGTCGCTTCCTTCCAAAATATATATCTGTTTTAAAGCAAGATTTAATTCTTCCGGATTTAATTTAAATTTCACTTCCTCTAATTTCTCTCTTGCCTCTGCCAAAACCTCCCAAGCCCAGTTCTTAAAAGGAGAACCTATCCATTTATTCAAATGCCCAAAAATCCAGGAACCGCAGGCAAGTCTTCTTATCTCTGTCTGAATAGGAAAATTTTTAAGATATTCGGATACAGTGGTAGTCTTAATAAAATCACTTTCCGAGATCTTTTGATAAAGTAAACTTAAAAAATCCCTGCCGTCATTTTTATAATACTCCCAGGCATTCTCTCCGTCCAAAGCCACACAGACTACAGGATTTTTATCCGGATATGCCTTATGGATATTTTCTAAATGTTTTAAAAAATCTCCTACCGCATCTTTTGCATCCCACTGATGATAGACAAAACTGATTAAATCCGAAAGATTTCTATCCCGAAAAACTACTGCCAAAAGACCTTCTTTTGTCTTAATCAAATATGGCTGATAAATAAGTTCTGCGATTCTTTTCTTTTTCTTTAATGACTTAAATAAAATCCCCTCATCCGTAACTATCCAGTTTATCCCCTCAGCAATTAAAAAACCCACGATATGCTGGCTTACTGCCTGCTCCGACGGCCAGAGCCCCAAAGGATAATCCCCAAAATAATTTTTATAAAGTGCCTTTGCCTGCCTGATCTGCGCCAGCGCATCCTGGGGAAAACTAAAATTTTTTTTGGGAAGCTCTGTCTTGGGATTTGCCTCTTTGGCGGTTTTGGTGCTATAAAGTAAAGGTAAAATCGGATGATAATAAGGTGAGGTAATTATCTCAATTTGGCCGGTTTTTTTAAAAGCATTATAGGTAGGGATAATTTCTTCTAAAATTTCTTTCTGTTTATCCAAAACAAAATATTTTTCTTCTTCCGTAAAAAACCTTGCTTTTTTTATCAATTGATTTAACTGCGGGATATTTTCTCTATATGCGGGATCATACCAAGCCAGATTAAACCAGACCTGTAAATCCAAAATATCCTGATTACTAAATACCTCTTTGTTTTGTTTTTTTAAATAGAGCTCATAATAGCGCGGAAAAATCGCAATCCCCCATTTTAAATTTATATGGAAAAAATTATCAACAATAAATCTTTTCTCATCCGGGGTTAGCTCCTGGGGTGCTTTATAAGAAAGGATATAGAATTTATCCTTGACATTTGCTTCAGTATAATCATTTATCTGCTCAATTAAAGAAGGAACTAAATTAAAGGTAAGTTTAATCTTGGGATAATCCTTTAAGATGGTAAGCATATCCAGATAGTCCTTTATCCCATGAAGCCTCACCCAAGGAAAATCTGCTTCAGCGGTAAGCAGGTCCTTATAATAAGGTTGGTGCATGTGATAGATAAAGGAAAGATAAAGCATATTTTTTAGTATTGAGTAGTGAGTAGTACGTATTGAGAACTAAATTTTTTTATTAATATTTACTAACATTGCACAGATGTAATTAAGTTCTTCTCTCAATTTTTGCTCTGTAGAAGAATTAATATAACCCAATTCTTTAGCAATTATAATATGGGTTTCTAATTCCGCGCAAGAACCTAAGGCGATGTTAATAAACTGTTTATGCTCTTTGATAAATCTTCTACGAAAACCTTCCGCTATATTGGAAGGAATAGAGATAACGGTTCTGCGCATCTGTGCAGAAAGTCCATAATTTTCTTCTTTAGGAAAAA
>Ga0207433_10003530_pt1 | contig 29989 bp, 28 predicted proteins | sample YelNatPaOPGAMG01_FD_187559 | JGI IMG/M metagenome (GOLD analysis project Ga0207433, IMG submission 187559) | Hot spring thermophilic microbial communities from Obsidian Pool, Yellowstone National Park, USA - OP-RAMG-01 (SPAdes) (version 3) | ecosystem: Environmental > Aquatic > Thermal springs... | reverse complement strand
GCACCATTACGGTATATGCAGAGGTAACAGTGCCAGATTTAGGGACGTATGGTCAATATTATGCGTTTGTAGTTGCTTCAGTGTTCTGGATTCAAAACTAACAAACTTGATGCTACACGTAAGAAAACAGCAAAGCTACCCTCTTTTTATATACAAATTTTACACACAAATCGATCGAAGTATGTGCCGGTATTTGTGGGTCCGTTTTCCTAGACTGCCTAGATATTACGCTACTCGCTTTATGCCGACATTGCACATGCGAACAAAAAGACTAAGCTTGTAAGTTTTGCCTTCTTCTCAATGCACAAACTTACTGCAATACTGAAGATTTAATTTAGGAAAAACAGAAAAAGAGGGGGTTAAACTTTTAATGCCAACCGTATCTTTTGGCTATTGCTGCAATATCTTTAATGTCGATCCTATAGTCACAGTTTATGTCCGCCACCGGATTCCAATATTTGTGTCCCGGATATGTTCCGAAAGCCTTTGCCGCAGTTGCAATATCTTTAATGTCAACCTTAATGTCCGGGGAGGGCAGCTCCGACTTGAATGGATAATTGGGTAGGCCAATGTCGTCATATAACGAGCTGCCAGCGATGTCCTCTTTCAAAGTTACCCAGAAAATGAGCGTATAGTTAACCCATTTGCAGTAGAGGTTCCAATTGTTCCAGTTTGGCTCTTCCATGTGAAAAGCAAGCTTAAGTGTATGTTTCCCTGCTGTTGGCCAATAATGTCTTTCCTGCTGGTGGGTGACGTTAGACTTCAGAATCAACTGCAGCTCTTCAAGAAGCACATCGTCTAGGAATAGGCGTTTAATTCCAACTATCACCGGGCTAAGCCTCATAACTACTGGACCTGGAGGCATAAACAACAGTATTTCCACGTTATACCATTCTGGCATTGGAGGCACTGTAGGTTCTTCTTTCACGGGTATAAGAGCAACCGTGTCCCCCTTGCTTAAGCGTTTGTCATCGTTGCCGTCCTTCCAATCAACGAGACTATATTTAGTATATGTTGGCCATGTCTCGTTCCAAATAGACGATATTGGATTTGACAAATCGACGTTTGCGCTTTCAACTATCATTTCTTCCATTATAAGGTTTTGAAGCGTCACTTTGTAAGGCACCGTTTCAATGAACGGATCTATTTTGTGACCAAATCCTTGAAAGTGCATGTCCACGTATAATGGATGGAATTTGAAGAACCCGTAAGGCGAATGTATCAGTTGACTTCCAGGCAAGTTCGTCTGTACCTTGCTACACGGCTTATTTGCCACCAGTTCAATTGAGCTTCTAGTGTAATCTTTCAGTCTCCATGGTCCACATCCTATCATATTAGGGTCTGGTGCAAAATTGGTTGGATTGCCTGAAAGTATTATAGGCTTCCATACATGCTTTGGGAGTATTGGCGTATTACCAATCCACGAAAGTACCCAAAAGTTCTTTGTAACATTAAATAGGATTTCAAAGTTGTATGGGTCGAGTACTTTAAAGTCTAAGATAGATTCAACATTTTCTATCCACGAAGGCGGAGGGTATCCACATTTTTCAAGCAATCGTTTTAATTCTACAAAAGTGAAGTATACGTCTGCTGTTGTTAAAGGCGAACCATCATTCCAAGCTACGTCAGTGCGTAATGTAACTTTAACTTTAGTACGCTGTCCATAAATGGGATGCGTATAATTGCCAACTGTGAAGTTTTTAGCAATCCATGGTTCCCATTCGGTTGTGTATGGATTACTTTTTATCAGTGTGTCATAGATCAAATTTAAAACCAGCCAGTCAGTGGGATTGGATGCGTAGATTGGGTTTAATGAGAAGAGTTGAGATTCTGGGAACCCGTATCTTATAGTCATGTTTCTTCCATCGCCGTAGGCATAGCCCGTTGGATGCATGTTGAGAAAGCTGAAGAAGTTATCTATTCCCTGCCCAAGCGCATTAACCGTTCCCTGCCAGGTTTGATTTCTATATCTATTTTCACCATCGTCCGGCACAACTAGTTGACAAGCCGTGCCTCCGGTATATCGTCTATACATTGCCTTATATTCCATATAGGCACATAATGGAACTTTGAAGGATTTTTTAACAAATACTTGTTGAGCACTGTGTGATGCAGCCACCACCTCTTCCTGGGTTGTTGCGTCGATAAGTTTTTCAAGCCAATAATCAAGTTCAGTATCAATAATCCCATTGTAATTATTCGTTGAGCTGTGAAGTCCAAATAGGTCTGTAGGTTCTTTGAAGTCCCATGCGCCAGTATAGAGGTGGAAGTCCCTATTTACCATAACAATTGATCTCGCCATCGCGATATCAGCGTAGATGCGGTTAACTCTGACATGGACATTGTTAAGCTCATCTGCAATTCTATCGCCTACCAACTTTCTATGGGGATGATCAACCCTTATTACGAATTTAAGTTCTAAATATTCTTCTGGCTCTTCGACGCCGTTATGGTTTCTATCCCAGAACCTCCATCCAGTTGACGGATTTATAGGGAACCAGTTTTCATCTAGTAGGTTTTCAGCCATTGTCGTATTATATGGGTATGGATTTGGAATGTTTAAGTAATATTTGCCTAATGCTGGAGACATTGGCACCCAAAGTGGGAAATATTGGCCTACTCCTATGATTTCATCAAACCATGATCTGTCTATTAGATGGGATATTGCCTGTCTAAAGCTTAAAACGCTGCATGGGTTAGGATAAACAGGGCTTGTTGAAGTATTGGCATTGTTTACATCTAAAATTAGAAAACCTGTTGAAACATAGCCAATAACGTTGATTGTCTCATTATATGGCGGGTTTATCCATCGCTCATACCAATAAGGAGTCAAAGGTAAACCAAGTACGTCAATAACTCCATTTTCCAAATCCTCATAACTGGCGCCTAACTTCATAAACAACTTATCAGCCCTCGGTCCGAACTCCTCAAACTTTGCGTCAGCCGGCATCCAATCTTGATAAACCCAAGCGACCGTCGGAATCACCAAAATCGAAGTTATGATAACAAAGACTAACGCTGAGACGGTTTTCCTATCTTCCATATTTTTCTCCCCTCAAATTCTTCCAAAAATTTTTGAAAAAAACAGTTGTATTTGTGGTTTATGTAACAATCTTACAGGATAATAAATTTTTGGGGAACCCAAAAGTACAACCAGTTTTCTCGAACATGCCTCCATAGGTTTTGGAGCCACACCCAGGGTTGTCAATGAATGAGACCAAACAAGCCATGGACATAATTTCAAAAATTCTGGAATTGACCTACCAGCCTTATCCTTCAGCTGAGGCAAATCCCTAGCGAGAAAAACTTTTTGAAATGGCGCATGCGCAAAACGAATTCCATACATAAGCATAGCAAGCTTCCTTTCTCTCTTAAACTTTCATAGCAATGTTTAACACCGAAGAACTTACTACTTGCGTACGCTTACGATTTTTTATTTCTTACGTAAAAAAGGGGGGCATGAGGGTCTTTTAGCTGAAGTATATTTTCATTATCCATGATTCTACGTTTGTATGCACAGAGTAGCCATTGATGTATATGTAAACTTTTGCTATTGTAGGTGCTTCTATTACTACTCTTTCTGGAGAGTTTAATGTTGCACCATTATATATCCATGGTTGCCATGTGGTGCCATTGTGCCATCTAACGTACATGTCTAGGTCGTTTGTTGGGTACTTGCTCCAGTCATTTTGCCACCATAGTTCGATGACAACTTTTGTTGTTCCAGGGGGTGGAATTATGTATCCAGTAGTTGGAACCCTAATCCATTCATCTTGAGTTATTGTTCCAGTATACGTCTCATTAGCTGGTGGAGCTGGCTTTGCTGTAACTTCAATCTTAAACTTGCAGGATAAAGGCCCGGAGCTCGTCCAGTCGTTTTCTATTACAATTTTTACAAAGCCTGGTTCAATGGCTGTCATCCATGTAAACTCGTCATGGTAAACGCCTGTCACACGTCCGGTCCATGTTACGCCATAGTCTGTAATTACAAATTTGGCGTCGCCCCATACGTTTGCACTTTCGATCCAGTAGCCATACATAGTTCTTTTTGCACTTTGTATGTAAACTTCAAAGCTGTTCATGTCGTATGGATTTCTACGATTTCTTGTAACATCAGTTATAGTCAAAGTTATAGAATCTGTCGCCTCAGTAACTTTAAAGATGAACTCTTGTTTAAGGCCTGGTTTGAGTCCGACAATTGTAGCCTCATACACACCTGTCTCGAATATTGGAATATTTGATATGTCGAATAACTCATATTCTTCTGGCAATGGCGGATATATATCTCCGATGGATGGGTCGTTGACCAGTGCTATTAATGCACCATATGCGTTCAAATAGCCCGCTCCTTGATCATACTTGCCGTAACCATCTAGCCATACGGCACCATTCTTGACTGCCTGTTTATAATCAAGCGGTGAAGCGCCTATTCCGGACATTTCTGCGTATGTATTTAGCAATGCAACAGCGCCAGACACAGCTGGAGTAGCCATGGAAGTCCCAGAGGCAAAGGCTAAACCTTGCGGCCAATTAGGTTCGTTATAAGCTGAAAGAACAAATAATCCTGTTGCAGCTATATCAGGTTTATCCCTGCCATCAGATGTCGGACCTCTGCTGCTGAAAGCGTATATCTGCGGAATATTGCTAACATATAATTGCCACCCAATTCCTTGTTTTCCGTAGTAGATATCCCAAAATACTCGGGTATTAACAGGATGAGCAGCTGCGGCCACCGTAATGGCGGATTCAGCACTTCCAGGGCTGCTAACAGTCATGGAAGCGGGTCCCTCATTGCCAGCCGCAGCCACAACAGTTATGCCTACCTTAGAAGCATAGTCAACTACTTGATCTTCTAAGTCCCTACCATCAAATGTTGTGGGTCCACCAAGACTCATACTGATTATATCCACATCGTATCCCTGCTCTAGCTTCAAGTTAATAGCGTACTCAATAGCTTCAATTATAATAGATTCTGAAACGCCAGCGCCTGTGTGGGGGAATACCTTTATCGCATATAGTTGAGCGCGAGGAGCCATTCCAAGGAGCGGTATAATGTAATAACCTGGATAGCCAAAGCTGGATGCTTCTTGCGGTGGTGTTGCATACATCGAAATTGATCGGTACAGCGGATCACTAGCGTGGACAAGTATTGCACCATGTCCGGCAATTATCCCAGCCACATGCGTTCCATGCCAATGGTTAGTGGTTAAATTCCAGCCTTCATATTCCGTGCCGACGTCAGGGCTGATGTCAATACCACCAATCACGGAGCCTCTAAGCATAAAGTGTTCTGCATAAATACCTGTATCAATTACAACAACGAGGGAGCCCTGACCATAATCCCCTAAAGCCCACGCACCCACAGCTCCCATGGCAACTGGTCCCCAGTATGTACTGGGCTCCAACAGTGCTAACTGCTCGTTTGTCAAGGTGATCCTAAGGGCATCCTTTAATGAAACAACACGGTCAATATCTGGAATGCTTGGGACGAAATTCCTATCCTGCGCTACAACGTTAAAACCGCGTCGCTTATCAAAGATATTTCTGTCAACGAACGCAAAAGGAAATTCGACACCATCTATCAATGGAAAACTATTGCTATATGTGATCAGTGGATATCGCATTTGGTCCAAAAATATTTTCTTTACATTGCTGTTTCTAGCTAACTCTAAGAGACTTTTCACCGGTAGGGTAGCAGCCAAACCATTAACGTATCTATATTTAAACCTCACACAACCCCCAAGTCTAACGACGTCAGCCTCGACAGCACTGTAATCTTTGCTAAATGTTTGGATTAAGATGTCAACTGATCCTCCATCCTTTCGATAAATCTCATCAAGAAGAGTTTCTGACAACTTTTGCAGCATTAATGGGCTGTTGGTGTCTTTCATTCTAAAATTGACACTATAGATGTTGAAAGCCCCAGCAACCAGCGCAAGAGCTAGAATCACAGAAAGAGCACTAACAAGCATATTATTTGACCGCCAAAGCCCCAGACGCATCAAAATACTTTCTCCCCCTCAACTCTTTTTGGCAAGATATTATAAATGAGATGTTTAAGATAAACCTTGTGAAGAAATGTTCTATAACAGGTTTGAGATGGTCAGGATTATCAATCAAAAGGGAAAGTCATCCAACATACGCATTAGGACCCTAAATCAGGCTTTACCTTTTTCCTCCTTACCAAAATAAGCGGTCCATTTGAGTTTACGTGAGTCCCTTTTAAGTTTCAGTGAATTTTTTCTACATTTGCTTGAGCAGAACCAGAAGATGGATCCGTCATTTTTAACGTACATCATTCCGGTGCCTGGCGGGAACTCTTGACCGCAGAATGAGCATTTCCTAAGCTTTGGCAAGTTCTTCTCCTCCGGCGGCTTTGTAGCTATTTCGTTCCTATTCTCTTTGCTTCTCTCTCAGTTTCTCTGAGCATTAAAATGTCGTGAAGTCTCACAGGCCCTTTTACGTTTCGGGTTATTATACGGCCCTTGTCTCTGCCTTCCAAGATTCGCACTCTAACTTGGGTTATTTCTCCCGTTACGCCTGTTCTACCGATAATTTGGATTACCTCTGCTGGAGTCAATTCTTCTTCTGTTGAGGTTTCCTTTTCTTTGCTCATTACTTAGCTCCTTTCCTTATCTGTTCAACTCTCTTAACTATTTCCTTAACGAGGCTTCCGGCTTCTCCTTCGTTTATTATGCACGCGGATGCTGCTGAAACCTCTATACCTACAGCTTCGCCGAGCTTAGCCTTGCTTGGAACATACACATATGGGATTTTTCTCTCCTCGCAGAGGAGAGGTAGATGCGCCACAACTTCCGGGGGGTCAACGTCTTCTGCAATAACAACTAGTTTTGCCAATCCTCTTTCAACGGCTTTTGTTGTCTCATTCGTTCCCTTTTTCACAGTCCCCGTTTTTGCAGCTACATGTAGGGCTTCATAGGCCGCATCTGCAACTTCCTTCGGAACCTCAAACCTTACATAGAATGGTTTGGACATAAGCCTCACCCCAGTGCATTGTCTTAATCAACAACACCTATTTATCAATGTTTCGACAGAAAACCAAGAAAAGTCTCTTAACATAAGCAACATAGAAAGATTTAAATAACATGTTCCATTTGACATTTTTGTTTTTCGAGGGAGCCAAAAGTTTGATTAGACTGGGCCGTGTGCTTCACGTTAGCTCAAACAGGAACATCATTATCAAGGTTGAAAACACTCCTAAAATGGGCGAAACAGTGGTTGATGAAAACTTAAAGCCCGTTGGGGAGGTTTTTGACATTTTTGGCCCAGTTTCTTCTCCCTACGTGGCGGTTAAACCAAAAATCATTAAACCGGATGTTTTAGTTGGCAAGGTCTTGTATGTGCTTCCCTCGAAAAAGGGAAGGGGAAAGAAATGAGCGATTCGGAAATTGAAGATGAAGACTCGTTATCATACACTTCACAAACAAAAGTTCAATCATGTCCCGAGTGCGGAAGCACGAGGTTGATGCGCGACTACGAATGCGCTGAACTCGTCTGCATGAACTGCGGATACGTCATCGCCGCCAAACTAGCAGACAGGGGGCCAGAATGGAGGGCCTTCGACGACGAACAAAGAGCAAAAAGAACCAGGGTGGGAGCACCATTAACTTACACCATACACGATAAAGGCTTGTCCACAATGATCGACTGGCATGATCGCGACGTCTACGGGAAAGGTTTGTCCCCTGGACAGAAAGCCCAAGTCTATCGTCTCAGAAAGTGGCAACGGCGAATCAGAGTGTCCGACGCCACAGAACGCAACTTAGCCTTCGCACTTTCAGAAATAACAAAAATCGCCAACAACCTAAATCTTCCAAAAAACGTGCTGGAGACAGCTTCCCTCATATATAGAAAAGCTGTTAAGGAGAGACTTATACGCGGCAGATCAATTCAAGGAGTAACATCCGCAGCGATATATTTGGCATGCAGGCAATGTGGACTGCCAAGAACTTTAGAAGAAATAGCCCAAGCTTCAAATGTCAGCAAGAAAGAGGTTGGCCGCAGCTACCGCTTCCTAATAAAGGAGTTAAACTACTTTATACCACCATTGAAACCAAGCCAATACATAACGAAATTTTCAAACCAGTTAACAATGCAGGGCAAAGTGGAGGAAATAGCCCACAAAATCTTGGCAACAGCTAGAGAGTTAAAACTTACTTCTGGAAGAGGTCCAACCGGCATAGCGGCCGCTGCAAGCTACATAGCTTCAGTATTAACTGGAGAAAGGAAAACACAAAGAGAGATAGCGGAAATAGCCCAAGTGACGGAAGTTACCATTAGAAACCGCTATAAAGAACTTGTTGAACGTTTAATGTTCAATATAAGCCTCTAATTAACCACCCTTCTATAACCCCCTTCTATAACCCTAGTGCCCCCTGAAGGGTATTCATGGCAAAACATATTTTAGCTTTGAGACTACTTACTACTAAGTAAGGTCGGTAATTTGGTTAAATGCCCAAAATGTGGAAGCGAAACATCTGAAGTTATAAAAACATGGAATTTTCCACCACATGGAACCGGAAACGCACCTAGGCTTATGGGCCTCTTTGAATGCAAAAAATGCGGGACTAGGTTTAGGGCAACGGTTGCAAAGAAAGAAGGCGAAAAGGGAACAGTAAGCATTAAAAACATGGTTGAAAGAATAATGGAAATAAAGGGGGAATTTATGCAGACACTAAAAAATTTGCGGGAAAAAATAAAAACCCTTGAAACCGAACGGGCCAACCTACTGATTGAAATTGAAAAGTTGAAGAAAGCCGCGGAATCAAAGATAAGTGCTTTAGAGAGCGAAGTGAACATGTTACGAGAAGAGGTTAAGTCCCTCAGAGAATTGCTTGGATACACAGAAGAGGAGAAATAGGCAAATACTTACGGCGTAGAAACTAGATATTTTTTGTAATATTCTTGGGCCTTAGCAACTGCTTTTTCGGGATTCTTTAAGATAGGGTAGCTGACTCCGGACAGCTTCTCACATTTGCTGAAATACTCAACAACTTTTTTCACATCCCCCTCGTATATGGCAAGCCCTCCAGCAATTTGGTACCAAACTTTCGCCCTTACTAAATCGTTCTCTTTTTCAAATTTCTTAGCATTTTCCGCTGCCTCCTTCATTGTTACACCAACTTTGCGTGGATCAAGGAACATGGTGTTAAGCAAAGCCTCATAGGTTTCCTTATCATCACCACATAGCTGTTCAAGCTCGGTTATCTGCCTTTGTTGTTCAGTTTTGATTTCAACACTTTCTTTCTTTCTCTTTCTTATAAAATCAAGTAAACCCATATGTTAACCTCCAAGATGCTGGAATAAATACTAAAAAAGGGTTAATTTTAAAGGTTTGTTTACCTCTTATAGGTATATGCCATATAAATTCACATTTGACCTCACGAGGATCCCTCGATTCCTTTTTAAGGAAGTTGCCAAAGTTAGCTACGAAAAGGGGATGCATAGGAAAGTTGGTGAAACCTTAAAAGACATTGTAAGAAAGTTTCGAGTTGAAGAGTTAACAGGGTTAAACTTGACAGACGCCATTCAGCTTTTAGAGGACTTAGTTGACATTGAGACAAGAAACTTTTTGGAGAGAGAAAAATTTAAGGAGACCAAGAAAAGGGCGCTTTTCCTGCCCCATTGCTCAAGGAAATTCATGGACAGCCGCTGTAAGGCATTGTTTGACCACGAGATACCAACGTATGTTTGCGCTCACTGCTCCCCAGACTGCTTAATCAATAGGGCAGTTTCTAGCGCGGAGAAAAAGGGATACGACGTGTACATTTTGCCCGGTGGTTCGTGCATCTCTAGAATTCTAAAAATGAGGAAATATGAAGGTATTGTGGGAGTTGCATGCGGTGATGAATTAAAAATTGCTGGAAAGGTTTTAGGGCAAATGAACATCGCTGGCCAAGCTGTGCCACTTTTAAAGAATGGATGCGCAAACACCTATTTCAATTTGGAAACATTACTAAAAATTCTATAGATTTTGAGAAAAATAATAAGTGGATGGAGCTAGAGCTAACGTTTTACTTCTTTTTCTCTTCTTCTTTAGTTTTCTTCTTGGTGGCTTTCTTCTTACACGACACTTAGTTACACCTCAAGACTAATAACCAGTTAAAGGTTTATGCTAATATATTTTTTACAATTTTCCGTTTTAAAAATGCTCATGAAAAATTCTAGGATTTTAACAAAAATGTCTCGTCTCTACTTGATTATTTCCCTCTTTTTCCATCGAAGGTTCTTGCTGCGGCATTTTCTGCATTTATTTGCTGTTGCAGCGTTTCTGGCTCCGCATTCCCTGCATATTTTAACGTAGAGTCTACGCTGCTGAGCGAGGGCTTTTTTGAAGGGGTCCATAATGGGCATTGTTTTAACCTTCCGCAGCTACAAGCCATGAAAGACCATATAGATATACTTTTTGTTTGTTATGTCGAGTTGCAGCTTTTATTTCTTGAGCAGCTTTTGTAGTATTGTGGCTACATCGCTTGGCTTTTCAGCGACTTCAACACAAGCCCTTCTGAAAGCTTCAATTTTGCTTTCAGCAGTCCCAGCTCTCCCCATTATTATTGCGCCAGCATGCCCCATGCGTTTACCTGGGGGTGCTGTACGACCAGCTATAAAAGCCACTACGGGTTTTGGATATTTTTCTCTGGCTATGTACTCTGCTGCAAGCTCTTCAAGGTTTCCTCCGATTTCCCCTATAAGAACAACAGCTTCTGTTTGTGGATCTTTCTCAAAAAGTTTCAGTACATCGATGAAATTTAAGCCAACTATGGGATCACCGCCTAAGCCAATACAGGTAGATTGCCCCAATTGTTTTTCAGTGAGGCTTGCTGCGATTTCGTAAGTTAGAGTTCCGCTCCTGGATATTATGCCAACGTTTCCATGCCTGAAAACGTGGGATGGCATTATACCCAGTTTACATTCTCCAGGCGTAATTATCCCAGGCGTGTTTGGGCCTATAATCGTCGCACCTATCTGGCGGGCGTAAGCCATAACACTTATAGTGTCCTTAATGGGGATGTGCTCTGTTATTATGACGACTACTTTGATCCCGTTCTCTAGGGCCTCCATTGCGGCCTCCGCCGCAAAGGGTGCTGGAACAAATATGATCGAAGCGTTTGCTGGGTGTTTTTCTAGGGCTTCTTTAACAGTGTCGTATACTGGAACTCCATGGACTACCGTTCCACCCTTCCCTGGGGTCACGCCAGCCACTATTTTTGTGCCATATTCAAGCATTAATTTTGTATGAAAACTTCCCTGCGCTCCTGTTATGCCTTGAACAATAGCTCTCGTTTCCTTCCCGACAATTATGCCCATTTACAACCCCTTTGCTATCTCTACCACCCGCTTAGCCGCTTCCTCCATGCTGTCCAAAACGTGAAAACCTGCTTCAGCCAATATTCGCCTCCCATCTTCCTCGTTTGTTCCAACCAAACGGATGACCATTGGCTTTTTGACGCCAAGTTTTTCTCCAGCCTGCAGAATGCCCTTCGCTACCTCGTCACAGCGAGTTATTCCACCTAAAATGTTCACGAGTACCGCTTTAACATCTGGATCTAGGAGCACTATTCGAAGGGCTGCAGCGATCTTCTCTGAAGGGGCGCCGCCGCCTACGTCGAGGAAGTTTGCAGGTTTACCGCCGTAAAGCTGTATAGCATCCAGCGTTGCCATCACAAGTCCAGCTCCGTTGCCTATCACGCCTATGTCTCCGTCAAGTTTCACATAAGCCAAGTCGTTTTTAGCCGCCTCAATCTCCAGCTGAGATAGCTCGCCTTCTAAAGTTCTATCTCTGAACTCCGGATGACGGAAAAGGGCGTTGTCGTCAACTATTATTCGGGCGTCTACGGCCACAAAGTTTCCTTCACGTGTCTCAACAAGAGGGTTCATCTCGATTAGTTCTATATCATAGTCCATCCCAGCCTTGTAGAGGCCTTGCAAAATGCTTGAAATAGTTAAAAGTTTGTTTCCGACGTAACCCATGTTTTTTGCAATTTGCCTAGCGTGGTGTAGCCGGAAGCCGTAAAGGGGATTTACTGGAAACTTTAAAACTTTTTCTGGGGCTTTTTCTGCAACCTCTTCTATGTCCACGCCGCCTTCTGTTGATCCTATTATCACATAAGTTTTGTTAACCCTGTCAATGGTCATCCCAAAGTACAGTTCTTTTTCAGCTTGAACTTTTTCCTCAATCCATAAACATCGAACAGGCAGCCCCTTTATTTTCGTTGCGAATAATTTTTCGGCGGCTTCCTCCACTTTTGATATTGAATCGGCGAACATTATGCCTCCCGCCTTCCCTCTTCCAGCCACAGGAACCTGAGCCTTGACAACAACCGGTAGTTTAAGGTTTTGTGCTATTTGACAGGCTTCTGTTGGGTTTGCTGCTAACCCACCTTTTGGTGTTGGAATCCCGTATTCCGCCAGAATTCTTTTCGCTTCATATTCCAGAAGCTTCATGAGAGGATAGCCTCATTTTATTGGCTCTATTGATACATAGGATCTTGTAGCTTTTATGCCTTCAATCTCCGATAATGATTTCAGAACTTCATTGAGACTGTTTCTCTCCACCATTAAGACGGCGTCAACGTCACCAGCTACTCTAAACGCCTTTTGAACCTTCAGCTCTCTGATTTTCGCGTAAACTTTGCTTCTCATTCCCGGAACAACTTTGATGAGTATGAAGGTTGGTGTTGAAGAGACTCCTAAAGCGTTCAGGCCTTTCTCTGTTATATCGATGAAGCCTCTCCCCGTTCTTATGTAGTTCAAGTTTCTCAGTTTTTGAGGTGAAGGTTTAGGGCTTGCCTACTTATGCCCAGCTCCTTTGCGAGTTCACTCTGTCTCACATTTACCGAGTATATGTTTATCAATTGTCCTTTTTCGTAGAGCATCTTAAGCAGCTGTATTGAACGTTTGGATAAAGCTTCCAAGTGAAGCTTCGCCCTTACTTTGTTTTACCTTTACAAAGGTGCACTTTATTTAAAAGTTTGCAAATCTGCTGGCAGACTGTAATGGTGCAAGTCAGCCTAGAATTTTTTTACCGTAACGTATTTATTTGTCGGTAAAAAAGGTTATGAAGCCAAAAAAATGTGAGAACAAGGAGTGAGGCGGTACAGGATGTCTGAAAGCAACTCAGTGTTGATCGGGAAAAAGCCAGTAATGAACTACGTGCTGGCTTGCATAACCCTCTTCCACGGCGGAGCAAAAGAGGTAACCGTTAAAGCTAGAGGACGCGCCATAAGCCGAGCCGTCGACGTCGTTGAAGTCGTGAGACGCCGATTTCTGCCAGACGTCAAGATAAAGAAAGTGGGCATTGGAACCGAAACTGTGGCACCCAGAGAAGAGGGTGGCACACCCACAAACGTTAGCACCATTGAGATAACGCTGGAACGCTGAAAAACGCGAAAGCATCCACGACGAAATTCAAAGCTCCGCCGCCCCTCCTTTATTTGTGGAGGGCGCTATCCTAGGTGAAAACTGTACTATGCAGTTTCTGTCTAAAAAGCGGAATCTTATGCCAAAAATGTTCAGAGAAAGTTAAATCGGGTGAAGTAACAGAACTGGATTTGAAAATTGCCCGTCTGCTTCTGTCACTAGAGGAAACTTATCCATCCCTTCAAAATGTAAGTTTTTACAAGGCTGTGGACGTGGGAAAAACACTGGCTATACTTGTTGGCAAGGGAGATGTTCCCCGCCTCCTCAGTTATGGTGGAAAGATAATTAGGGCATTAAGCGAAAAGACGGGAAAAGCTATCCGCGTTTTGGAGTATGGGGTTAACGATAGGAAGTTTTTGGAGGATTTATTCGCTCCCCTAAGCATAGTTACCATAAACACGATTTGGCTGCCTGACGGAACAACTGAGACCAGGGTTATATTGAAGAGGAAAGGGGGTAGACAGCCCCCTTTTGACGTGAAAGCTTTAGTGGATATCGCCCATAAACTTCGAGATATGAAATTACGTGTGGAGTTCACCGACTAGTTTAGGCTGCGTGAAGTTATGAGGTTGGATGCTATAGGAGGTTGGCGTAGAACCCATTATACTGTTGATGTGAAGCCTGAACTTGACGGGCAAGAGGTTACCCTCTTCGGGTGGGTTCAAGAAATCAGAGATCTAGGCGGAATAATCTTCATAATACTGCAGGATAGGGAAGGAACCGTGCAAATCACTATCCCGCGGAAAAAAGTCAGCGCTGAAGTTTTAATGAAAGCTGAAGCTCTTCAGAAAAGATATGGCATTGGCGTGAAAGGTGTTGTGAAAAGGACCGAAATTACGCCGAGAGGTATCGAAGTCATACCGAAGGAGATAAAAATTTTCAACACGGCTGCTCAGAAGTTGCCCATTGACATAACTGGGAAGGTTCCAGCTAAACTTGAAACTCGCCTGGATGCCCGTGCACTGGATCTCTGCCGAGAGGAGAACGTGGCCATTTTCAAAATTCAACACACAGCCGTTGAGGCGATAAGGGATTTCCTATTTGAAAGAGGGTTCATAGAAGTCCACACGCCCCGCATAATTGCTTCGGCAACTGAAGGCGGCGCAGCACTTTTTCCCGTCGACTATTTTGGGAGGAAAGCTTTCCTTGCCCAGAGCCCCCAGTTGTATAAGGAGCAACTGGTCATGAGTCTGGAGAAGGTTTTTGAGGTTGGACCCTTCTTTAGGGCTGAAGAATCCCACACCCGCAGGCATTTAAGCGAGTTCGTATCAATAGACATTGAGCAAGCTTTCGCTTCAGCCGAGGATGTTATGCAGCTCCTGGAACAGCTCATACAACACGTATGCAAAGTGGTCAACGAGAAATGTTCTAAAGAGCTTGCTTTGCTCAATCATCGGCTTGAAGTGCCGGAAATACCTTTCAGACGCCTGACATATGACAAAGTACTCGATGATTTGAGAAGAGAGGGCGTAGAGGTCCCATGGGGTGAAGACATACCAACCCCAGCTTTCAGAACTTTGGGCAGAATTCACCCATACTTTTACTTCATAACGGACTGGCCTACTCGCTCTAAGGCTTTCTACATCAAGCCACGGGACGATAACCCTGACCTTTGCGAAGGCTTCGACTTGATGTGGCATTGGATAGAACTTGCCTCCGGTGGAACAAGGATTTCAACAAAAGACCTGCTCATAAAACGCCTAAAAGAGAAGGGATTGAACCCTGAATCCTTCAAGTATCATTTGCAAGCTTTTGACTACGGCATGCCGCCCCATGCTGGTTGGGCTATAGGCTTAGAGAGACTTACGATGGTGTTAACGGGAAAAAAGAACATCAGAGAGGTCACACTTTACCCGCGGGACAGGTTCAGGCTTACTCCATAGAATCTAGGCTGCTCCACCAACTTATTTTCCCCTACCCTCTCTCGTTTTCAGAAACGTGGCCTTGTGCTTTTATTCAAAATTGTTCTAAAAGTTGATAAATAACCGCTTCTTTTTTCACGGACATGGAGCAGCTGAGGATGGCTTGTGGCGTCTTCGGTGCTTCCAGCTTCAAGAAGCAGCTCGTGTTCCCCTATATTTACTGGGGTTTAAGGGCGCAGAACCATCGAGGCCACCAGTCCCACGGTTTTTTAACATACATGAATGGCGAATTTTATGTTTACAGAAGCCTAGACCTTGTTCCAAAAATAAGGGCAAGCGCCATTCACGAGTGGTTTGGACGTTTACCAGGCCATATTGGAATTGGAAACGTTAGGTACACTACTTCTGGAAAAACCGATGAAAAGTCACTTTTGGCCGGGACACAGCCGGTTATCGCGTCTAAAGACGGTTTTAAGGTTGCCGTCTCCTTCAACGGAAACGTTGTTAACACCTTCCAGCTTAAGAGGGAAATTTGCAGGGATTTCCCTGGCTTTAGTTATGAATGCGATGCTGAACTCATATGCCACAAACTGCTCATCGAGCTTGCAAAGAGGAAAGACTTGGGGGAAGCTGTTGAAGCTTGCATGAAAGAAATAGACGGTGCTTTTTCAGTGGCAGCCATAACGAAGGAGGGGGAGTTTTTCGCCTTCAAAGACCCCCATGGGATAAGACCTCTATGCGCTGGTCACAGCCAAGATGGAGATGTCTACGCTTTTTCATCCGAAACGGTGGGCTTGGATATAAACAGCTTTGTCAGAGACTTCGAGCTGGAGCCCGGCGAGCTTGTGATGATTTCTGAGGGAGGGTTTGAGAGGAAACAGGTTGTCAGGGACCGTAAAGCTTTCTGTGCCTTTGAATTCGCCTACTTTGCTAGGCCTGACTCCAAGTTTAATGATAAGTACGTCTATGAAATTCGTGAAGAGTTTGGCAGAAACCTTGTGAGGGAGTATCCTGACATAGTTAAGGACGCGGACATCGTGATTTCCATGCCCGAAACAGGCGACGACGCAGCTTTTGGAGTACATGAAGAGTCCGGGTTGCGGTGGGAGAGAGCTACCAGAAGACACCGTTACGTGACGGAAAGGGCTTTCATACTCCTCGAAAAAGAACGCTACACGACTATAGATAAGAAAATTAATATTCTGGCTTCAAAAGTCAAAGGCAAAAGGGTCATAGTGGTGGATGACAGCATAGTGCGGGGAGACACCACAAAAGTTACGATTGAAAAACTTCGCAGAATGGGTGCAAAAAAGGTTTACATGTTCGTGACATTTCCACGCATAATCGGGCCATGTTTTTATGGGATAGATATGGCAACGTACAGCCAGTTAATAGGCGCCAAGCACACGCCCGAGGAAATAGCGAAAATAATTGGGGCAGACTGTGTTTGCTACCAGTCTATTGATGGGTTTGCTAGGGCTACGGGCTTCAAAAAAGATGAGTTGTGTTTAGGGTGTTTGACAGGTGAGTATCCAACTCCCCTAGCCCAAAAGATCGCCGATGTCGTAAGGAAAAAGTTTTTTGAAGGTTTCGAGGAAACTGCAAGGATTTATGAGTATCCGGAGCTTTGAGGCAAAGGTTTGACGGGTAAAATAGATTAGTGACTTTGCAGGATCAGCGTTTAGGGTGAAAACTGTTGGTGGAAAAAGTCGGTGTGCTCGTTGTTTCTTATGGAGCGCGGGAAGTTGCTATGGTGGACGCTTTCACCAGAAGCACTAACTACAAAGTGGAGGTTTACGTGGCTGACAAGCAGCGAAACCCCTTCAACGTGAAGAAGGCTGTTGAGCATGTTGTCATTCCAGACCTGAATGTCGAGGACATATGTAGGTTCGCCGAAGCCCACAAAGATGAAATAGACTTCGGGATTGTTGGCCCAGAAAAACCGATAATAGAAGGAGTACGCGACTTGGTTGAGAAGCGCACAGGCATACCGATGATCTGCCCAACAAAAGAGTACGCCATAGAAGCCAGCAAGGTGAGGCAACGTCTGCTATTCCAGGAAACCGTTCCGGAAGTGAATCCACGATTTAAAGTTTTCCGAATGGAAGATTTTAGAACAAAAGAGGAAGCCAAAAAAGCCCTTTACAAGTGGCTTGACGAACTCAATGATTTGGCGGTTGTAAAGCCAGATAAGCCTGCCGCCGGAAAAGGCGTTGGTGTTTGGGGGGACCACTTCACAACCAGAGAGCAGCTCTTTGAGCATTTTTGGGAAAATCTAAAACATGGCGCCGTCATAGTGGAGGAGAAAATTGAAGGAGAGGAATCCAGCTTCCAAGCCTTCTGTGACGGAAAACATTTGGTGCCCCTTCCTGAAACCCGCGACTATAAACGTGCCTTCGACGGCGACAGAGGACCCAACACAGGTGGAATGGGCTCCTACAAGGATGTAGGCGACATACTACCTTTCATGACTAGGGAAGATTGGGAAAGAGAAGTGGCCATCGTAAACAGAATCTTTGAAGAATGGAAAGCCAACGCCAACGAAAACCAAGCACTGCGAGGCATGCCCTTCTATGTGGCGTTCATGCACACTGGGAAACATCCAAAAATCCTTGAGAACAACAGCCGCCCCGGAGACCCGGAGATAATTAACATTCTGCCGGTGCTGAAGGACGACTTCGTCGATTTATGCTTTAAAATCCTTGAAGGAAACCTAACCCGTGTAGATGTTGAGAGGAAAGCCACCGTTGTGACATATAAGGTTCCGCCGAGCTACGGCGGGTTTGAAGAAGCTTTTCCTGAACGCGTCAACAGGGCGGAGGTCGGCACCCCGGTGGATTTGACGAAAGTGTATAAACTTGGCAAAAAGTATGGCGACAACATCCGTGTTTACCCAGCATCCATTGAACTTCGCAACGGCGAAGCATACGCCTTGAAGTCGCGGGCGGTCTGCGTTGTCGGCGTTGGCGACAGCATAGAAACGGCTAGGAAGATTTCTCTGGAAGGGGTAGAGGCCATAAAAGGCGGAGCACTTTGGCATAGGACGGATATAGCCTCAAAAGAACACATTGAGAAAAGCGTCCGCCACATGGAGGAACTTCGAAGACGGAAATGAGGAAAGCCTACATTTCTGATTGCGAAGGCCCAATTTCTAAAAATGACAATGCTTTCGAGCTTACCGCCCACTACGTGCCAAACGGCGCCCACATATTCACGGTTATAAGCCGATACGACGACGTGCTGGCAGACGTGTTGAAGAGACCGGGATACAAGGCTGGCGACACATTAAAGCTAGTCCTTCCATTCCTCAAAGCCTACGGGGTCACGGATAGAAAGATGCGCATTTTCTCCGCTAAAACCCTTGTTTTGATTTCAAAGGTCAAGGAAGCGCTTGGGTTTATCATGGAGACTGCTGAAGCCTTCATAGTGAGCACAAGCTACGAGCATTATGTGAAGGCGTTGTGTCGCACCTTAAAATTTCCATTTGAAAACACTTACTGCACGAGGGTTAAAATTGATGAGTATGAGTTAGATGAGGGAGAAAGGGTCAAACTTAAACGGTTGGCGGCTGAAATAGCGAAAATGCCGATAATTGAAATTCCAAGGGGCGCCAGAACAGTTGACGATTTTCCCGAAAACTACAGGCGGGTTATCCAACGTTTAGATGAAATTTTCTGGAAAGAGATCTCCAGCATGCATATCGGAAAAATCCTAAGCGAAGTAAACCCAGTGGGTGGGCGTGAAAAAGCGGAAGCAGTTAGGCAAATAGCTAAGCAGCTTGGTTTAAGCCTTTCGGACGTAGTTTACGTGGGCGACAGCATAACAGACGTTGAAGCCTTCAAACTGGTTCGCAGAGGAGGGGGCTTAACCATATCCTTCAATGGAAACGAGTACGCTGTGAGGGAGGTTGAAATCGCCGTAATGGCTGACAACGCCCTCGTCACAGCATTATTGCTCGCAGTCTTTTGCAAGTATGGGAAGGATGGTGTTTTGAGGCTGGTGGACTCTTGGAACGTCGACAAAATCAAACTGCTTGAGGTGAACGCGGAACTGAAAAGCCTTTTCCTCGAACTGCACGGCAAGAAACTGCCAAAAGTCGAGGTTGTCAAAAGGGATAACCTAGAGAGGCTCGTGGCGGAAAGCACAGCTTTTCGGAAAAGCGTTAGGGGTGAAGCTATAGGAAGGCTTGGGTAGTCTCTTAGCTGTTCTTAAAGATTTACGGGTTGAAGATTTATTACTTGAAAACGAAAAACACATCCACGAATAATGTGGTGGGATGAATTGGTTAAGAAAAAACTTGTGGAAGACACTTATGCTGAGGCTTTTGAAGGCATCTATTGCCGCGTCATCTTAACAGCTGACGATGAAGAAACTCTGCGGAAAGCAGCCCTACACGCCACTGCCACGCCAGCCATAGTTATAGGTAGAATTGAGGGCGGGATTGAAAAATGGTTAAGCGAGGGGGAAACCCCAGACAACCGTAGGGGTGCAGTGCTTCAGTTTTGGGGAGGCATAGACCCAAAAAAGCCTTTTTCAGATTCCCTCAAGAAGTTTGAAATTGAACTCTCTTACAGGATAAGGCAGGACATTCTTGTTAAGCCCTTCACCGCCGTCTTCGATGCTTTGCCAAACCCGTTGGGCAGGCTTGACATGATGGAGCGGGTGGGCCATTGTGGAGACGGCTACGAGTGGGTGGAAAACCGTTTTGGACGTGAGATAATAGTTGTGCCAATAATGGTTCCAGACTTTGTGATTGAAAGGTTTCTTGGATACGCTAGGGGCGTAATGGGCGCCAACTTCTGGATAATGTGCAAAACAAAAGAAGCTGTTAAGGAGGCTGGTTCAAGGGCCCTTGAAGCCATTCACAGGGTGGATGGTGTGATCACACCTTTCGATGTTTGCTCTGCCGGCTCCAAACCTGAAACACGGTATCCATGGATAGGACCGACGACAAACCATCCCTACTGCCCTTCGCTTAAAAAACGTCTTGGAAAAAAATCTAAAGTTCCAGAAGGCGTCAACTATATTCCGGAAATAGTTATTAACGGTGTTTCGCTGGAGACGGTTAAGCAAGCCATGAAAGTCGGCATAGAAGCCGCTTTGACCGTTGAGGACGTCGTGAAGATTTCGGCTGGAAACTACGGCGGAAAGCTTGGCGACTACAAGATTTATTTGCGTGAGCTGTTTCCATGAAACGCCTTTTCGACGTGGTGGGTTTCGGAGCCCTAAACGTGGATAAACTTTACAAAGTCAACAAGATAGCAGGCCCCGACGAGGAAGGCTTCATAACGAGCTGCGAAGAATCATGCGGCGGTTCGGCGGCAAACACCATTGTAGGCTTGGCCAGGCTCAGCTGCAAGGTCGGCTTTATCGGGAAGGTTGCCAACGACCGAGAGGGCAAAATGCTCCTCGAAGACTTTCGCAGAGAAGGCGTTGACACAAAAGGAGTCGTAAAAGCCAAGGAAGGGCGAAGCGGTGTCGTCATGGGCTTCGTAGACCAAAAGGGGGAGCGCGCCCTCTACGTGAATCCAGGCGTAAACGACACCATAGACTTTGAGGAAATTAATTTGGAGTACGCCATTAGAACAAAGTTTCTCCATTTAACCTCTTTTGTTGGAGAAAGATCCTTTGAAGCTCAGAAAAAACTTGTGGAGTGCCTTCCTGAAAATGTGAAAGTAAGCTTAGACCCCGGCGAGCTTTACGCTAGGAAGGGTGTTGAAAACCTTGCGTCCATGATTCGCAGGTGCTTCGTTTTAATGCCAAATGCCAAGGAAATCGCATTGCTGACGGGGGAAAAAGACTATGTAGCTGGGGCTGAAAGATTGCTTGAAATGGGGGCGAAAATAGTTGCCGTCAAGCTTGGCAGCCTTGGATGCTACGTTACAAACGGTGAGGAAAGCCATCACGTTGAGGCTTTCAAAGTGAACGTTGTGGACACCACTGGTGCAGGTGACGCTTTCTGCGCAGGCTTCCTTTACGGCTTGCTAGAAAATAAGAGCTTGAAAGAGTGCGGAAAACTTGGCAACTTTGTGGCTTCAAGGTGTATAATGAAAATGGGAGCTAGGGCGGGACTGCCCCGACTCGAAGAGCTAAAACTTCTTCTCTAAGTATTCAACCATGCTTTCGAAGATCAGCTTTCCATCTCCGTAAAAGGGCATAAGCGTCTGCCTAGTCCAGTCGGGTTGCTGCCACCAGTAGAAGGCTCTTTCAGGGTGGGGCATTAAGCCGAAAACTGTTCCATCAGGGTTGCAGATTCCAGCTATATCGTGGAACGAGCCGTTTGGATTTGTTGGGTAGACGCCATTCGCATGTTTCCCGTATTTGTCGCAGTATCTGAGGACAAGCTGGTCGTTCTCATAAAGCTTCTCTAAATAATGTCTCTCTTTCTCTTTGGGAAACAGGAAGCGTCCCTCAGCATGGGCAACTGGCATGCGTAAAACCTTCCCTTCTGGGATGCTGCTGGTGAACACGCATTTTCCATGATTTTCGTTTTTCACGTAAATCCACCGGCAATGATATCCGGGCGGCTGGTTCGTGGCCAGCGCAGCCTCTGGGTACGGAGTTATTCCCTCAAAAGCGGGGAGAAGGCCGGCTTCAACAAGCACTTGGAAGCCGTTGCATATGCCGAGGATCGGGCGGCCCTCGTCTACAAAGGCTTTAAGTTCTTTGCCGAGTTTGGCGACGAGCCACTTGGCCCAAATGGCGCCAGCCCTAACATAGTCGCCGAAGGAAAAGCCTCCGGGAAAAACGAGGGCGTCAAAATCCATAAGGTTTCTCTGTTTAACTACTTCGTTGGCGTGCAGTATTTCAGCTTGAACGCCTAAGGCTTCGAAAGCCGTTTGAGTTTCAGCGTCACAGTTGGTTCCACCAACCCGCAAAATGCAGACCCGTACATCCTCACGCTTCAATGGTTTAACGTTCACCTCCAAGAAAACTCTTCCAAGCTTTCATCAAATCGCTAACGGCAGCATCCACAATAACACTTCCCTCCAACCCATAAGCATAAAGCCTTGAACCTCTAGTGACTTTACCTATCCTCGCGTGGGCAACGCCGCCCATTATTTTCTCAAAGTCTTCTTCGCATCCGCTTGGAACCTCGACAAGGAAACGGCTGTTAGACTCCGAAAACAAGAGAAAGTCGTTTCTGGCAATCCCCTCAGCTGGAACAGGCCGCAGGTCAAGCTCTAAGCCGTAGCCGCCCGAAAAAGCCATTTCCGCTGCCGCCACAGCTAAACCACCCTCAGACAAGTCGTGACAGGCGCTTACAAGCCCCAAGTCGATGGCTCTTGTCACGGCGCGGAAGACCTTTCTAGCCTTTGTTGGGCGAACTTTCGGCACGGTCTTTCCAAGAAAACCCATAAGCCTATAATATTCGGAACCGCCAAGCTCATGGTAGGTTTTTCCCACAATGTATATGCTGTCGCCAGGTGCCTTCACATCAATTGAAACTGTTATGCGAATGTCCGGGACGATTCCGATGGCTGTTATTAACAAGGTTGGTGTAACTGGTCCTGCTGGAGACTCGTTGTATAGGCTGTCCTTTCCAGATATGAAAGGCGTTTTGAAGGCTTTAGCAAATCGGTAGCATGCCTCGCAAGCCCTTACAAGGCTGCCGAGCCTATTCGGTTTTTCAGGGTTACCCCACGTGAAATTGTCGAGCAACGCTATTCTTCTGCCGCCAACGGCAACATTGTTTCTTATGGCTTCATCTATGGCTGAAGCCGCCATCCAGTAGGGGTCTATCTTCCCATAATTTGGGTTCATGCCACATGAAATGGCTAAACCGCGCCAAGAATTTTTCAAAGGTTTAAGGACAGCGGCGTCGTTTGGCCCACCGTTTTCGCCGTGCAGTGGCTTGAGAATGGTGTTGCCTTTAACCTCATGGTCGTAAGTTCTAACCACACTTTCTCGGCTGGCAATATTCGGCGAAGCTAAAAGGCGCATTAACATGTCCGTGAGGTTTCTAGGCTCTGGAAAATTAGGCTCTTCCAGCTTTGGCGGAACATAAACGGCTGTTCGCATGGCTCGAGGCGGCTCGAAGAGGAAGGAAATTTCTATCTCTGCAACTTTTTCGCCCATGTAAAAAATGCGGAGAACACCGTCGCTTGTGTATTCGCCTATGGCTGTGGCTTCAACATCCTCGCTTTGAAAGATCTCCAAAACCCGACTAAGATTTTCCCGGGGAACAGCCAAAAGCATCCTCTCCTGAGACTCGGAGATGTAGATTTCCCAAGGGGCGAGTCCTAGGTACTTAAGCGGAACCCTTTCAAGGTGGACAACAGCACCACAGTTAAACCTCTTAGCTGTCTCCCCGACAGCCGAAGAGAGGCCGCCTCCGCCTAAGTCGGTTATAGCTGAGGCGAGCTCAAAATCGCGGATAGCAATTATAGCCCTCTTCAACTTTTCCTCCTCAATTGGGTTCGCAATCTGCACAGCCGGCCTTGAAACCTCTTCCGACTTCTCCGTAAGCTCAGTAGACGCGAAAGTTACGCCATGAATTCCGTCCCGTCCAGTTCTACCTCCAGCTAAAACTATTATGTCGCCTGGCTTGGCGTTTCGCTTAAACTTTTTCAGCGGCAACAGCCCGACACAACCGCAGTACACGACCACGTTGCCAACATAGCTTTCATCGAAGTATATGGCGCCGTTCACTGTTGGAATGCCCATGTTGTTGCCGTAATGCCCTATGCCAGCCACAACTCCCATGAAGATGTATTTAGGATGTTTCACGCCCGGAAGAAGCTTTTCGTAAGGGTAGTCCAAAGGGCCGAAACCCAAAACATCCGTGCACGCTATGGGGTCTGCCCAAACGCCCAGAATGTCGCGGATAACACCGCCCACGCCTGTGGCTGCCCCACCGAAAGGTTCTATGGCGGATGGATGGTTGTGGGTTTCAACCTTAACGGCGATCCCGTTCTCCTCGTCAAAGCGCACTATGCCAGCGTTGTCCTCGAAGACGGAAAAACACCACTTGGCATTGATTTCCTCAGTAGCCCTCATTATGTACGTTTTAAAGACGCTGTCTATTTCCCTTCCATTAAACTTCACTACGCCTTTGAACGTTTTGTGGAAACAATGTTCAGACCACGTCTGTCCAAAGGTTTGAAGCTCCACGTCTGTCGGGTTTCTTCCCTTACGCTTGAAAAACTGCTGTAGGGCTTTCATCTCCTGAAGGTTTAAGCCAAGTCCAAGCTCTCGGCTTACACTTAGAAGCTGCTCGTCCGAAGCCTCCAGAAGGTTTATTTCGTAGAGCGGGAACTTAGTGTTTCGGCGAATGTAAAGGTTTTCGGCCATCATTCCTCCTCAACGATAATTGTGTAGTTGTCCTTTGTAGGGTTGGCTAGAAGCCGCCTACACATTTCCTCAGCCTTTGCCGAGGCTTCATCCATTGAACTAGCCTCAAGAAAAATTGTGTAAACTTTGCTAACGTTCACTCTTTCAACCCTAAACCCAAGCTCCCTCAATAATTTGGCGGTTGTTTCGCCTTCCGGGTCACTGTGCCCGGGTTTTAAGCTAACTTCAACCCTTAACCGAAACATCATAGGCTAACTTTGTCGCAAGAAAATTTAAACACTTTCACAAACCAGGGTTCCCTCTACTTTAATAAAATCTGCCTACCTCTGTAGAGTATTCGAATGCCCCTTGTTTTGGTTACATGGCCTATTCTTTCCGCGTGCACTTTCGCCTTCTCTAAAACGTCCAGAGTTTTGTCTGCTTCTGCTTTATCAACTATTATTGCAAACCCCCATCCCATATTGAATGTCTTGAACATTTCGTCGTCTGAAATTTCGCCTCCAAGTTCTTCGGCTGTTTTCTGGATCAACGTGAAGATTGGTTGAGGTTTGAAATTGTTGAACTCGAAGCCTACACCCTTCGAGAAAAGCGTTAAGCGGTTAAACTTTAGGTAAGCGTCTCCTGTTATGTGAACCGCCGCCTTAACCCTGACTTCCTCAGCAACCTTTAGGAAAGGCTTAACGTATATTCTGGTTGGCTCCAAAACTTCATAGACGAGCTCCCGCTCCAGTGGGTCGGGAACATCGAATGGCTCGTATCTACCACCCCACTCTTTAAATAAAATTTTCCTAGCCAAAGTTATGCCGTTACTATGCAAGCCGGAACTCCGCAATCCTATGATTACATCGCCGGGTTTCAGATCCCTACCCGTTATCATCTTTTCCCTTGAAACTTCGCCTATTGCAGCAAAAACCATGTCAAAGCCCTTTCCTTCAGTTAACCCTTTAATCAGCTCTGCTACGTCGCCTAGCTCTCCGCCCGTCACAACACATTCGGCTTCAGCAGCTCCCCTGACAATTCCCTTCATCCATTCCTTAAAAAGGAAGGGGTCTGAAACTTGGGCGTGAATGTTGTCCGCAACCGCTAAAGGCCTGGCGCCTGAACGGATAACGTCATTTACAGCCATCGCCACTCCATCAATGCCTATCGTGTCATATTTGTCAGCCAGCTGGGCTACTAGAACCTTTGTCCCAACGCCTTCGATAACGAGATCCAAGTAGCAATTGTCCCAAAAGGGCAAAACGTTTCCGAAGGGAAGTTGAACAACGTCTCCGTAACGGCTAAACTTATAGGTATTATGTAAAACGCGTAGAGCCTTCTTTGCTTTAGCCCTTAACTCTCTGTCAACTCCGGCGGCGGCATACGTTATCTTCGACTCCCCTTTCAAATAGAACGCCTCCGCAGAACATAACGTCTCCAGGAAAATAACAATTTTGCCAGTTCATGAAACGTGAAGGGCAAACTCTCTTCCCCTTCTATACGCTTGCAAGTTCACATCTGCTGCGCCTTTCGGAACAGAGTCAACTATTGCTTTTTCCATGGATTCTTCGCTTACAAGCTTTGCTAAAGCGTTTAAGAAGCCCAGAATCACCATATTCGCATACAAGCGTTCCCTGAAGTTTTCTTCAGATATTCTCGTCGCCGGCACGGCGTAAACCTTGGAGTTGGTCTTTGGCACCCTTACAACCAATTCTTTGTCGATGAAAAGGAGGCCGTCCTCCTTCAAATCCTTAATGTTCACATTTAAGGCTTCCTGATTCATGGCCACCAATATGTCGCACCTCCTAACAGCCGGGAAACCTATTCTGCCGTTAGATATTATGATCTCACTTTTAGCAGTCGTGCCTCTAGCTTCAGCCCCATAGCTCTGGGTTTGCACAACATTCCAGCCATCGTAAACCGCCGCCCTGCCCAAAACTTGCCCCGCCAAAACCACTCCTTGACCGCCGAGACCGCATATCCTTATCTCAGTTCTCCGCATTTCTCAGCGCCTCCTTTACGACGGTGTAAATTGTCTCTGTCAAAGTAGGCCTATGCCTTTGAACAAACTCTCCAGCAACAATTTTTTCCGCTAGCTCCTCCTCACTTAGTTTCTTGGCTTCCTCTAAAGTTATAGAGTTCTCTTTAAACCACCTAATCATCTCTCCAGCGTTTCTAAAGCCCACACGCCTTCCGAAGGCTGTTGGACACTGACTTACGACTTCAATGAAACGGAAGCCTTGAAGTTTTAAAGCCTTTTTAACGGCTTCTTTGAGCTCATTTGGGTGGGCTGTTGTCCAGCGGGCTGCGTAGTTGGCTCCCGCCGCAACAGCCAGCTTGACGGCATCTAACGGATACTCGAAACTTCCGTAAGGTGTCGTGGTTGTTTTTGACTTGAAAGGTGTTGTGGGTGCAACTTGTCCACCAGTCATCCCATAAACCATGTTGTTAACCATTATTACTAGGACGTCGAGGTTCCGTCTGGCTGCATGAATGAAGTGGCTTAAACCTATGCCAACTATGTCGCCGTCTCCTCCAAAAACAACCACGTTGAGGTCTGGACGCATAAGCTTCACACCGGTTGCCACCGGTATGCTTCTTCCGTGAAGGGTGTGGATGGAATCCGCCATGAAATACGGTGAAGGAATCCACGAGGAGCAGCCAATCCCGCTGCAGAAAACAAACTCGCTTAGGTCCCTGTGGCCCAACTCGTAAACAGCTCTCAAAAAAGCATGCATGACCGTGTAGGCGCCGCATCCAGGGCAGAAGGGCAGCTTCAAGTCTCTAAGGTACATCTTCACAGAAAAGGCTTCAGTCACCTCATCAAGCCTCCTCTAAAATTTTTCCCAGAATCTCTTCCGGAGTGATGAGTTCCCCTCCACCTATCTTGTTAACCGGAACAACCTTCGCCATGCCTCCCACGGTTCTTTCGACTTCGTAGAAGATTTGACGCAGGTTCATTTCTGGAACAATTATCTTGCTGGCTGTCTCGGCGAGTTTTCTGATAGCTTCCTCGGGGAAAGGCCATAAGGTTTTAAGTCTAACATAACCAGCTGAAACACCTTTGGCCTCAGCTTCTTCGACAACATCATACACGGCCCGCGAGGTGCAGCCATATGCCACTATTCCAACTCTGCAATTTTCAATGTTGTAAACTTCCACATCTGCAATTTCGTTCACGTGGTTCTGGATTTTTCCGTTGAGCCTCTCCACAAGCCTCCTGTGCACTAGAGGGTCGGCTGTAAACCGGATGCCGAACTCGTCATGGGTTGAACCTGTAACAGCCACATTAAACCCCTCACCGACGCTTGGCATGGGTGGAACCTCATCTGGACCGAAAAAAGCTCTTTCGCCAAGCTTCGGTTTCCGCCTGCTCAGTATCTCAACTTTTTCCACTGGTGGAACGACAACTTTTTCACGCATGTGTGCAACTACTTCATCGGAAAGGAGAACCACCGGCGTTCGGTATTTCTCGGCCAGGTTGAAGGCTCTTATGGTTAAATCAAACATTTCTTGGACAGAGTTCGGCGAAAGAACTATGGCAGAGTAATCGCCGTGAGTGCCCCAGCGAGATTGCATAACATCGCCCTGTGCACACTTCGTGGCTTGTCCAGTGCTTGGCCCAACCCGCTGCACGTCAACAATGACACATGGCGTCTCAGTCATGAAAGCATAGCCTATGCTTTCTTGCATCAAACTGAAACCAGGTCCTGAGGTCGCCGTCATAGCCTTTGCTCCAGCCCAGCTGGCGCCTATAACAGCTCCGATGGAAGCAATTTCATCCTCCATCTGGATGGCCACACCGCCAACCTGTGGAAGACGCTTTGACAAGTGTTCAGCAATTTCCGTCGCGGGCGTGATCGGGTAGCCGGCGAAAAAACGGCAGCCCGCCAGAATAGCAGCCTCAGCACACGCTACACTCCCCTGCCAGAAATAGACACCATGCTTAACACTTCCCATCATAAACCCTCTCAAGCCAAGTCTAGACGGAGTAATGATTAAAAGTTTAAGTTAGCTATCTTCCTTTTGCCCACAGCGGCCGTAGTCTAGCCTGGTAGGACATCGGCCTCCCGAGCCGGCGACCCGGGTTCAAATCCCGGCGGCCGCACCACAAGAAACAAATTAATAGAAGCCAGTCCGAGATAAAAATGCGGGCTCCGGTAGTATAGTCCGGTCAAGTATAGCGGCCTCTCGAGCCGCGGACCCGGGTTCAAATCCCGGCCGGAGCACCAAAAAACTGTCCGCTTTCGCCAGAAGCAGCCCTAAACGGGCTGACTTGTCCACTGGCCTTTGGGACCGTCCTGGGACCGTCCCAACTACATGGCGGGGACCGTCCTCTGGACAACCGTATATGCGAGTTGAGGAGACGTGTTGAGGAGCAGTGTAGAGCTCTGGGTTCGTTAGCCTCAAGCATCGAGGAGGGCGATCTTGGACGGCTGATAAACCGTGTTGAGGATAGCTGCAGAGCTTTAAGTTCCCTGTTGTCTAGTGGAGTTGTTGATGAGGGTTATGTTTTAAGCTGGCCTGAAACGAGAAGCCTTTTCATTGAATATTTGGAGTTTAAGCGTTACGAGCCTAGGAATAGGAGGAACATGCTTAACTATTTGGATAGATTTGTCAAGGAGCCTATAAAATCGCCTATGGATGTGATGAAGGTTTTCTCAGGACTAACCATTGGGCAGAGGCATCATCTAAACCGCGCCATCAGGGCATGGTTTAAATGCTTGGAGATCAACAGGCCAGAGAGGCAGTTTAAGGAGTTTCTGGACGGCCTTAGAAAGGCTATCCCAAAGGATGAGGTGGGCATAGACATTAAAGTTCCAGAAGAAGAACAAATAATTTCGGATTTGAAGCGTTTAGCTTCGGGTCCCCTAAAATATCAGGTAGCCTACAACCTGCTTTTAGATTCTGGACTAAGGCTTGTAGAGGTTGTTAAGCTTCTAAACGATTTTCCAGAGGTTGAGCACTTAGAAGGGTTTTGCCGCTGCCCCGTTGGGCTTTTCAGAGGCTCAAAACAAGCCTATTACTGCTATATGACAGAATACACCTTCCAACTAATTAAGCAGTTTAAAGAAGGCAAATCCGACCCAATGCAAAGAAGGACGAAGGAAGGCTTCACTGAAGAATCAGTTCATGCATGGCATAAAAAACACAATTATACAAGGCCGAAATACCTGAGGAAGTTCGTAAACGATATAATGACAAGCGAGAGGCTTAACATTCCAGAAAGCGTAGCAGACTTCATTCAAGGGCGGGTTCCAAAAAGCATAGGAGCCAAACACTACATGCAGCTTAAACGCAAGGCAGACCAGTTCTATCCGAGGTATGCGGAATACGTGACTGAGCTGAGGCGTAAAGCAGGGATAATAACGGCTTAGGCTATCACTCAAGTGGACCCTTTATTTTAGGCTTGA